>Ga0247609_10000729_pt1 | contig 43286 bp, 12 predicted proteins | sample 172DNAGHGlowgp2_FD_193487 | JGI IMG/M metagenome (GOLD analysis project Ga0247609, IMG submission 193487) | Sheep rumen microbial communities from Palmerston North, Manawatu-Wanganui, New Zealand - 1728 DNA GHGlow gp2 | ecosystem: Host-associated > Mammals > Digestive system > Stomach > Rumen ... | reverse complement strand
GATGTGTCGCGTGTGGCTGCCCAGGTTGTGTCCGGTATCGGTTTCATCGGCGCCGGTACCATTATCTTCCAGAAGAACGAGAATGCCGTCCGCGGTCTGACCACCGCCGCCGGTCTCTGGGTCACTGCCGCCATCGGTCTGGCCTGCGGAGGTGGCATGTATATCCTTGCCGCTGCCTCCACCTTCCTCGTCCTCGTCGGCCTCGAGGCCTTCAGGATTATCCTAAAGAAGTTCGACAGCAAGCGCGATAAATAAGAAAAGCCCTACCATTTGGCAGGGCTTCCCTATTTTCTGATTATAATCCAATAATCTCTTCTATAGTGAGACCTGTCGCTTTGGCGATATCCTCACTTTGCATACCCATTGACTTCAGGTTACGAGCAGTTTCCTTAATGCCTTCAGCCCTTCCTTCGGCACGGCCTTCGACCCTTCCTTCAGCTCTACCTTCAGCTCTACCTTCGGCTAGGCCTTTTTCCTGTCCTTCAGCACGGCCTTCTGCAAATCCCTCCAATCTTGCACTCAAGAAAGCCTCACTTTGTACAGCCATAGCATCCAGATGGCGTTCATAGGCCCTCTGTTCTGTACGACTCATCTGAAGATACTGTAGTTTCTCACGAGCCTCAGCCAGACCTGGTGTCGTTGTATTATCCTTGATACGTCCGTTTTTCAGATAATCCAGCCATTCTTCAATAGGGGTCGTTGCAACATCATTAAACTCATTTACTCGGATCAGATAGTATTCCGGGAAGACTTCCTCAGGTGTCTTCATTTTAATGACGTTGTTCTCCTTCACATTGATGCTCAATGTATCACCTGTATGGACACCCTTGAAGGTATTGATGCCATGATAGAGGTAATCAGCACCCTTTCCCAAATCGAAATAGAGAATGTTGATGGAATATACCTTCTTCACATTGTTATACATCTGACCCAGAGAGATGTGCTCAGTGATGGCCTTCGCCACACCATAGAGTATGCGTTCCAGATAATAAATCTGGGTAGTCAACTGAACCTCTACGATGATGATGTTACCCTTGGAATCTTTTGCTTTGATATCCACGCGGTTGTACTTGTCATCTTCCGTTTCCTGATTGCTTTCACTCTCAAGAATCTCGTCAATCGTGATTTTTTCGCCTAACAACACCGTTATCAGACCTTCAAGCACATCAAAGTTGGCCTTGTCGCGAAGCATCCGTTTCGCAGCCCAGTCAAATCGTATGTACTTTTCGTTAATCATCACTTCTCCTTTCTTTTGTTTGTCACTGTTATTCTCCATAATACTTTGATTTTGATTAAACCGCTGCAAAGATACATGTTTTTTACTAATTCTCCAAATTTTCCCGAGAAATATTCACAAAATACATACGCTCGCTTTTTATAACACAAAAGATATCACAAACAATTTGCGGTGGAAAAACTCCACCGCAAACTATTTAGAATCGTCAATTACCACCGCCACCGGGTTCGTCGCCGCCGGATTCACCGGAGCCGGAGCCACCTGAACCACTGCCAGATTCGCCACCGGATTCCCCACCAGATTCGCCACCGCCAGATCCACCGGAGCCGGAGTCGCCACCCGATGAGGTTGTTACTGTAGGTTCTTTACCGATAGTGACGTTAGTATTGCCAGTCACGACTGCGGCATTACCACCGCCATAGACGTTACCACGGATATCAGCACCAATGACAGGTATGTAGTAAACAGTAGTAGCACTGGCTACACCGGATGCTTTCTTGTACTGTTTATCGTCATAGTCGTAATAATAATAGTTGCTTACATCAGTCACACCGGCTTCAATATTATCCAATTGTACATAGTCCTCAGTACCGATGTTCACATATGTATTACCTTCTACCCTAGCCGCATTACCGCCGCCATACACATCACCGATGACACCAATCTTGTTTCTATCATGAGCATAGAGTTGAACCGGCTTACCGTCCAATGTTCTGGTTTCTCCGCCATAGGCCTGTCCACCACCAAGAACCATACCTACGTTGATGTTGACCGTCGGATTACCTTTCACTATTGCATCTTTACCATAACCACCGCCATAGATAGCGCCGATACTGGTAAAGGCACGGACATTCACTCTCGGGGAATGATAATCTTGACCATATCCTTCAGTGTCCAAATCATACTCCGCCTCATTTCCTGCGCCATAGAGTTCACCGATAATGATAGGCGTGTTACAGGTAGGACACTCTTCGATGTTCACCTCGACATAGCCACCAATTTCACCACTTGACCTATTACCGCCAAACACACGTTCGAACTTACCACTGGTAATCGTCAAACTCACATCGTGACCGACATCTCCTTCTCTCGCACCACCATAGACTTCACCAATCCAGTCGTCTGGCATACAATGCAGGATAATCTCGGCACCGCCAGCCATTGGTGCAGCCTTTCCGCCACCATAGAGTTCACCAACTTCCAAATCCTTACAAGAGGCGACATCACCTGATTGCCACGTATGGTCGACAGTCTCCAAAGAAGAACCTTTACGGATATCACCCTTGGTATTACTACCACCATAGACGCTGTTAACCTTTCCAGCCATCAGTTGAATGATGGCCTTACCACCATCCGTACCACCATATAATGTTCCATCAGGAAGGGTGTCTGATCCATCAGATAGATAACCGACGTTCGCACCCGGATTATAATCTGAGTCCTCAGGATTATCGCTGCCGGCACCATAACCGCCACCAAACAATTCATCGATTTCGTGAGTACCATTAATCAGCACATTCGTACCCGGCACAGCAGCGCCATAGCCACCGCCATAAACCGTTTCGATACTAGTCAGATTACATCCATCAATAATGACCTCAGTGCTATCCGTCGCAGCAGGTACATAGTCGGCCTGCTTACCACCACCAAACACAGCCTTCACGTCGTAGCGGATGGCATCAATAGCATCTTGCGCTGCCTCAGGATCTGGTGCGCTGCTTACATAGGTATCAATACTGGTCTTTAATATCGCAAGGGCATCTTTAATATCATCTTCGTCAGAATCTGCAGTTAAAGCCTCCATAGCAGATGTAACCGGACTAGGAGTAATTAATTGCTTTGCTATCAGAATCGTATCGGCAAGATGGCTGTAAAGTCCAGCGGTTGTCTCCGAGGATTCATCTCTCACGAACTTAGCCCCGATGGCTGTTTTACTCGGATTCTTGCTCTGTGTGGCATGAATATGCACCAAGACATGACCCTGCGGGGAACCGTTCACGTTGTTGGCACCGAATACACGGTTCACGATAGCACCTTTTTGTGCGGATTTTACGCGATATCCAGAACCACTTGTCTCCAATATACTGCTTAATGAAGATAAAGTAGTAGCATCAATATCACTCGTTGCGTCCAATCCATTCAGGTTCACCTTCGTGTTGCCGACATCGGCTGCAGTTGTTGCATTACCAAGACCGCCACCGAAGACATCACCCGTGATGATTCCACCAAGGAGGTTCACCGTCGCAGTGGGATAAGTGGTAACCGCAGGAGTTCCTTCAGTTTTTGACAACGTATTTGATTTGCCTAAAGCGCCACCGCCATACACATCACCATGCGTAGTGCCTCCCATGATAGTAACAGCGGTGTTTCCACTCACTCGTCCGGCATCATCATTATCAGAAAGACCAAGGCCACCACCAAAGATATTTCCTACAATATTGTCCGTACCAATCATGCACTGCCCTTGAATCTTCACGTCGGTATAGCGCTGTACGAAACCGCTCTTGCTACCACCATAGACAGAACCATAGACTTCGGCATTTCCGCCAACTGTCAACTTGGTATCAGTGACTAAGGCCAGTGTTTGCAGGAAATCCATGTATTTCTTCCTTGTATCAAAATACTCCCAAATAAGATTATTCGCTTTATCAACCCAACTCCAATTTGATCCACCATTGTCTCCTGTTTCTACATAGGGTTGAGGATTCGCAGACGGATCACGCACTGTCATACGTTTGGGCATGGATGCTGTACTATTATAAGAAACAGTTTCACCTAGGTAATAATGAGGCACAACTCCCTCACCAGCACCAAAGACATTTCCTCCACCACTATTTGTTCCTATTTTGGCATGACCTTTGATGGTAACTGAACATTCACCACCACCTTTCAATTCAGTTGGCATATTATTCTTGTCAAGACCATATCTACCCACCGATGCTATCTGTCCGCCACCATAGATGTTATATCCAACCGCAGCATTACCTTGAACGGTGATGCTGGTATTGCCACGCACCAGCGCTGAGTAGCCATGTGTCTCTTCGCCCTTACCGGCACCAAAGACATTACCTGTAATGGCGGGGGCAGCTGTTCCAGCATTCGTTCCGTCTCCGTCTCCTATCGTGACCACTGTATTCTGATCCACGCGGCCAACCTCACCGCCGCCATAGACGTTACCGTGTACTGTACCGGCACTGATGGTGACATTCGTTGTTCTTACCAAGGCTTTCTCACAATTGAAGTCGTCGGCCAGACCCTTGCCGGCTCCGAACACATTGCCTGCTACCGTGCTGGTACCAGAAATGTCAATCGTGCAAAGACCGCCGTCAGCACTTTCTTCATTCCATTCATATAGTTTGGTAGTCTCATTATATGTAGCTTCACCCACATAGCCTAACTCACCGCCGCCATAGACATTGCCATTCACGGTGCCGGCAGTCATGGTGATAGTGGTCTTCTTGGCCAGACCGAAGCGCTTGTCACTGCCAGCTCCCTTACAGCCGCCGAAGACATCGCCGATGGAGTGGGTTGATGTCAGCAACTTACCTTGAGCATCCGTAGCGCCGATGGTGCCACCGTCAATGGTGATACTGATGATGCCGTGAGAGGGAGAGGCACCAGTTGCTGCTACGTCGGTACTGCCAATCACCTGATTATATCCCTCAGGAATCAACTTGCCATAATAACCATTTGGATCTTCTGTTGCATTGTCGGCTGCAAGATGCGTACCCACCGAAGCCAGTCGACCACCGCCATAGACGGTACCGAGCATCTTGCCGTTGTGGATGTTGAGCGTCACGTTGCCACATACCACACCAGCCGTCAACGCATCCTCGCTGAAACCACGACCGCCGCCGAAGACATTACCGTCGGCACCTGATTGGCCCTGGGAACCTATGATAACGTTCGAGTAAGTGTGGGTTGTAGAACCAATCTTAACGCTGCCGCCGATGTTGGTTACAGCATCACCCAACACGTGACCGTCCTCACCACCGCCGAAAACAGAGCCGTAGATACGGGCGTCTTTCGTGATGTTGACCTCGGTTTCTCCTACGTTCGTCCATTTATTGAAGTTGACACGAGGGTCACCCTTACCACCACCATAGACGCAACTGATCATGGGATGGTTTTCAATATCCGTCTTAATGCGCGGCACACCGATGGTACCGCCTACAATGTTGACGGTACATTTACCCGTTCCCGCAAGCAGAGCGCGGTTGCTGGGGTCGTATGTGCCCACGTCGGTACACTCGTTACCGCCATAGACGCTGGTCAGGATGTGACCGCTTATGATGTCCACCACCGTATTGCCACCTACAGAACCGGCCTCACGGTGCCACTTGCCTGGCTTATACGGCACAACACCGCTACCGCCACCAAAGACGTTGCCGTAGTAAGTTTGGCCGTTCTTAGCTGTAGGGGAACCGCCATTGGCATAATTAGCTTCTGTACATGCCTCATCATAGTAATACCTAACCTCATCGCCAACCTTTTTCGAATATATAGCATACTTGTCGTAAGGTGCATCATCATTTTCATCAAATTCCCAGTGAGCACATGGGGCCCAGCTTTCAGTGATATTGTCTGTAGGCCAATTGGTATATTTAGCCAGCGACTGATCCGTCAATTTGTTAAAACCAGCACCAATCTGGCAGTCACCGGTAATCGTCACATGGGTGTCGTGCTGCACGTGACCGCTCAAACTGCCGCCATAGACCGAACCCTTGACGAAGGCGTTGCCGCCGATGACTACTTCGGTATGGGTGGCCAAGGCCTGAGTCTCAATAAACCTAAGGTATTTGGCTTCTTGGCCGTCATAACATTCCCAAACATCGCCTTTTGACATACGTCCGGGATGTTTTTGTCCAGAATGGCCTGCTTCTGCAGACTGACATTCGAAATCGTCTTCATTCTCGTATGGCAGAATGCCCTTTCCGGCACCAAAGACATGTCCTTCGTCATCGGGAGCTTTATCGGCATAATACATTTTCATATTGTCTGGGCCAACCTCGGCATTGCCTCGGACGATGACGTTACAATAGCCACTCTTTTCATTTGCTAACGAATAAGGCATGCCTTTTTCTATTCCAGGATGTGCTGCCATAAAATCATCATCTTTTATGTCATCCTCTGTGGCAACTTTATACTTACCCACCGAGGCAATCTCGCCGCCGCCATAGACACTCTTTCCTATCTTGGCATTGGCCTGAACGGTGACAAAGGTGTTTCCACGCAGCAGGGCCGCGTAGCCATATTGCTCCACGCCCTTACCACCACCGAATACGTCACCTTTGATTTCGGGCGCACTAGTTTCTCCACTTCCAACGGGAAGTCCTATCGTCACCACGCCGTTCCATTCCACACGGCCAACCTGACCGCCACCATAGACGGAACCTTCAATCGTGCCGTTACCGATGCTGACTCTCGTTCCTTTATCCGTGGATTCTTTCATGATGTCAGTCTTTCCATCATTATCTCCATTATTACCCACCATGGCTTTCGCACACTCGAAGGCTCCTGTAACACCAGCGTCTTCAGTGACACCCTTACCGCCTCCGAACACATTACCTTTAATGGTCACGCCTTCGAAGTCTGTGCCACTAATGGTCACGCCTTTATATCCTATTACATCATCTGTATCATAAGCATTGTCTTTAACAGCGCAGACATTCACGTAGGTATTTCCCGTGACGTCAGCCTCATTTCCGCCACCATAGACATTACCCGTGATGTAGGCACCTTCGACGGTTTCTTTCTGGTAAACCATCGGTTGTGCATCTGCTGCTAAGTCTTCATCATATTCCGGATCACCCTCCTCAGCATGTACCTTGGGCAATGAAGTCATTTCCACCTTCGTGGCCGTACCAATATTAACCACAGTACTACCTTCGACTTTCGCTTGATTACCGCCACCGAATACATCGCGAATCTCTCCCAAGGAATGGTCATTGCCGCCAGTAATGTTTGTTGCAGCTTTCGGACCCGGAACCATGTTAATGTTTACGATTGGATCACCGTAGAGCGTAGCACGTGTACCATATCCGCCACCAAACACCTCGCCGATGTAGGTACAGGAGATGACATTCAGTTCTGGCTGGGCATAGCATTGGGTAGTGGTGTCGGGGTTTCTTCTGACGGTCATTCCATTAATAGCTGTAAGAGGGGCTTTGTAGTTTGTGCCCTCAACAGTCATCTCTGCTGTTCTTGGCTGAGGATTAGGCGCCACATCTGTACCAGCATTGTAATAACCATACATGGAGTATGCTGCCTGATTACCGCCGAGATAGAGATGGTCAATCGTGATAGGCGTATCACAGCCGCGTTCCTCAATGTTCAGTTTGATGTGACCCAAGATATAACCACCCTGATTATTGCCGCCAAACACGTTTTCATAGTTACCGCTGGTAATGGTCAGCTCCACGTTACCATTGACGTGGGCATTATCGGCACCACCATAGACAACAGGAATCTTTTCTCCTGGCTTACAGCCCAAGACCATGATGAGGTCACCGTTCACGTCGGCATCTTTACCGGCGCCGACCATCTTCTCCAAGTCAAGCGTACAGTCACCGCCAGTACCAATATCAATGGACACAGAACCATAGATTGTACCTTTCTTGTTACTGCCTCCGTATGCCGCGTGGATCAGACCGCCCGCCAGCACGGTGTTCGCACTACCTGAGTGAGTTTCATTACCAATGTTGGCACCTGGGTTTTCCACCCAACTAGTACCATCATCGGTGGTATAGGGGTCTTTACCGTTACCACCACCAAACACCTCATTTATCTCGTATGCACCATTCACAAGGACGTCCGTTGCGGGAACCTCTGCAGCATTGCCACCGCCATAGACACTTTCAATACTGACATCACAAGTCTCGATAATGACATTTGCCTTCTTACCGGAAGCTGAAGGAGCATAGTTAGCCAAGTTGCCACCGCCATAGACTGCAGCAACTTCATAGGTCGGTGATACATACCCTTCAACACTTTCATAAGTATCCGGGTTGTTTTTCTTTATAATCTTATTGTTTGCTTTTGCTGTCCCTGTCGTTCTCAAAACATTGCCTGTTACCGTCTTCCATACATCCACCTTCACGTTGCCCTGCGGAGAGCCGTTCAGGTTGTTACAGCCGAACACTCGGCCACTCTTCACGATGCCCTGTGGTTCGTATTTCGTTATATAGAACTTGGTGGCATTGACAGGAGCAGGGGTGTTAGTGTTAGGATCGAGAGTATCATCGCCCAACTGCACCGTGATGTCGCCATAGACTGTAGCAGGAATAGGGGTCACACCAGTAACAGGTGCCACTTTCCAACTTTCAGTAGTTACATATCCAGGATCTCCTTCATGAAGGTTATGTTCTGTATTATATGTATTTGCTTCTTCTGCAGTATAATGCACGCCTGTAACCTCAGTTACGCCTAATCGTCCCAGACCGCCGCCGTAGGCATCACCATGAATTTCGCCACCAAGGAGATTGACGGTAGTGTTAACCTTTCTATAATATTTTGTGTCAGCTACCGCTGTACTCGTAGCCTCGGTATAAGTACCACCCGACTCCGTGTAATAGCCAACGACAGAGGACGTTCCTACAGTGAGTCCACTAACCTCAACATACGTTTCCGATAATGTTGAACCATTCCAATTGTTGGTATTCGTATTGGCCAGTGCACCGCCGCCATAAACATCCTTCTTAATCTCGCCACCATTGATGCTTACTATGACGGCGCCTTTGACGATACCTAACTCGCCGCCACCATAGACAGAGCCATGCATGGTGCCGTTGTTGACATTGACAATAGTGCTTCTGCCCACTCGTCCGGCAGCGTCAAATCCCGCATAACCTTTTCCGCCGCCATAGATTTTACCATAGGTTGTTGTACCTGGCGTACCAATCATGAGATTATTATTAATCTCCACGTTAGTATCATCCTGTACGAAACCATTCTCGCTACCACCATAGACAGAACCCTTGACAGTGGCATGCCCATCAATGGTAACAGAAGTAAAGGAGGCTAAGGCCAGCGTTTCAAGGAATTCAAAATATTTATCCACGCTAGCAAAAACTTCCGGTAGGTTATTGTTATCCATACGGTGCGACACGCCTACTTGATAATTAGGCGTGACTCCCTTACCAGCACCAAACACGTGTCCAGCAGTTTCTGTTGCTGTTGCTTCTCCATCAGGTCCGATTTGGGCATAGCCCTGAACGATGACGGTACATACTCCACCGTCTCTCGTCATATACGGCATACCATCAGGGAAGCCTGAAGACGGTTTTATAGTAGGATGTTCTGAGAATTTACTCACCCAATATTTACCCACCGTTGCTATCTGACCGCCGCCATAGACGTTCATTCCCACCTTGGCATTGCCCTCAATGGTGACAGAACTGTTGCCACGTACCAGAGCCGAATAGCCATGTGTATCTACACCCTTGCCGGCACCGAAGACATTACCGGTAATTACTGGTGTACTTGTACCATCAGTTGCTGCTCCGTCTCCGTCGCCTATCTCCACTATCGTATTTTTCTCCACTCGGCCGACTTCACCGCCTCCATAAACGTTACCACCAACCGCGCCGTTCGTGATAGTGACAGTTGCTGACTTCGCCATGGCTTTCTTACACTCGTATGTGCCATAATCACCCTTGCCCGCTCCGAACACGTGGCCGTTAACCGTACCGCCAGACATATTAACTGCGCAAACGCCACTGGTTTCACCGCCAAGATAATTATTATTGCCTTTAGTTAGGGGATCAGCACCTGCTGTAACCTCATCTTCCGTAACAGTATGATATGTTCCCACATCACCTGCCTCACCGCCACCATAGACGTTACCTTTCACCGTGCCGTTGCTGATGGTGACATTCGTGGTCTTAACCAAAGCAACATCGGTTTGTGTATTATTAGCATCACCTCGGGCTGCACCAAAGACGTTACCACCCGTCGGTTCTGGGTGAGTCTCGTCTACAGTTACAGTAACGCCCACAGTGCCACCACTGATCGTAACATTTGTCGTACCGGTGCCATCGGTAATGGTAATGTCATCATTACTATCAGTTGTCATCGTACCCACCGAGCCCATAGCACCGGCACCATAGACATTATGCACCACCAGGCCACCGTCGATGAGGACGGTAGCAGTACCTTGCACAATACCTGCCAACGGGTTATATTTGTCACCATCACCGAGATGGGTTTCAGTGCCTGAAGAATGATACTTATCCGTACCGCAGCCGCCACCATAGACATTGCCACGTGACGGATAATTATAGGCCGCATAAGTTACACCCTGCAAAGATTCATTGGAACCTGAAGGTATGCCGATAATACCGCCATGGATGGTCACATTGGCATTCTGATAGGTATGACCATTCTCACCACTGCCATAGACAGAACCCTTGATGGTGGGGCCAGACTCTGGGACATAGCCTTCTTGACCAAAAGTCCCCGTTGCCGAAGTGCCAATAATAACGTTAGTATTATATACCCACGCCAGACGGTCATGGATTGCACCTAGAGCATCTATATCACCACGCGACGAACCAAACACCATACCGTTGTCCTTACCAGTGGTACCTATGGTACCGCCTTTGATGGTGACATTAGCAGCGCCACCTGAAGTATATGCAGAGATATTTCCAGAAGTATCGTAGGTGTAGGTTCCTACAGATCCATAGGCACCGCCACCATATACATTATGCATGATGGAGCCACCATTGATAGTGACATTGGTGTTACCCTTAACGAGGCCTAATACAACGGCTTTATCGCCTGCAAGTTCGACTTCTGTTTCAACTCCATTTACATCTTTTATTTCTTTATATTTTCCTTTTCCGCCGCCATAGACGTTGCCATACGTGGCACCACCCGTTTGACCATCAGGAATCACACCAATAGTACCGTCATTTACAGTAACCACGGTATTACCATTCACAGAAGATTCTTCACCACCGCCATAGACACTTTCCCCAACAACGGTCGTCGATCCATCGATCGTTAGAGTGGCTTTACCCTCGACGGTTCCCAAAGCCGTAAGGTCTGCAGTAGTATAGAGGATGTGTGCTTCATTGTCCACCTGCTTACTACTGAATTCTGTAGCAGTCGCTTGTTCCCAATGGTATGTTGTTGTGGCAGGAAAGACAGCCTTACGATAAGTACCGAGGTCTTCATAGTAATAAGGTTCGGTCTGGAATCCACCAAGATCCATCACCTCGACCGTTGGCAAAGAAGCCGAGTAGCCTGCACCAAACACACTACCGTTTACCGTGCAGTTAGTAAGCGTTGAAGTTACATCTCCCTCAACCTTTCCCAGACTACCCCCACCATAGAAATTACCTGTAATGGTGCAACCTGCTAGATCGGAAGTGACATTATGCGTAGTAGCCAATGAGAAGTTTACGAATTCAACCCACAGACGAGCCACGTTTTCGACATTGCTAGACATCGGGATGAACTGATAGTCGATTTGGGCTGAGACACCACCAAACTCAGAGTTGTATGACTGTGTATATTCTGTACCAACCCAATTGTTCCAGGAATTTAGGTTCTGCTGAACATTATTAACTTTACCGGGTCCTGGCAAATTGATCACATTGTTTCTATTAGGAGGTGGATAGCGGTTATAAGAGTTTCCGCCAAAGCCAGCACCAAAGTAAGTGCCAAAGGTGCAGTCTGTAGCAGTAGTCTTAACGGTGCGGTCATCCTCCATATCACCGAACTTGGGACCACCGCAGAAGATACCCACATGGCTGTTGCTGATGATGGTATGGATGTTACCAAACACTGGTTTGTCATAGTTGATACCTCCACCATAGAACTCCTTAATGTCGGCATTGTCAATAACCCAGGTGACATTGCCATTACCAATGGTTGATCCGAGACCTTCCATACCAGCGCCAGCCACTTCACCAAACCGACCACCATTGATATAGCACTCTGCATTATCATCGTAAATAGCGGCCTTAGACTGATAGAGACCTGTCAGGTAGAATTTTTCGTAGTCACCACCTGTCACTGACACAGGCGGATGTGGCGTTTTTTTACCAGCATTGTCTTGGTGACTACCACGATGGAACTCCTTGAACCACACGTTGCCTCCGACGTGGAAATAACTTACCTTGTCGCCGGCATCACTTTGTTGTGTAACCCATTGCTCAATGACACCACCTTGCATGATAATAGGCTTTTTGGTCCGACTACCAGGACTATATTCAAACTGAGTAACGCGGAAGAGGGCAGTGTTAGTTACCTCAAACCAAGCATTGGGTTGCATAATACCAAGGTTATAGGAACCGGTACCGCCAGTGGTCTTCTGTGCCATACCGAGACCTATCAAGTTCAGGAAATCGTATTTTACAGGATGGACGCCTTTTCGAGAGTCGAAGCGTAGCATCAAAGAATAGTCTGGCTCATTATCGCCATCCATGTCAACAGAGGTAACCGTATAGGGCTTGCTATTACTTGATTCTGGGTTACCCTTAAAGTGATAATTGCCTACAAGCACCACAGCATAATCATAAACGGTATGATTGTTCGGGTCCTGGCCCTCCTTAACGTCCACAAATAGTCCCGTAGCATTCTGACTTGAGATGGCATTGCTCATGGAGGTGTAGATTAACTGTCCATTGAAAGTAGATACGGCATTCTTATAGCGTTCACCTCCGCCCACTCTAGGAACATTAGCGGCAGTTGCCATTGCATCAGTACCACTATTCGTATAGATCACATCCCAGTAGGCATCAGACAGATAAACCGCCTTGCCCCAATAGGGCTCGATGGTAATGGCTGTCACCCCTTCGGGAACATCCCAGTAAGCACCTTGGTTGAAGACACGGCCGCTGACGCTGAAGAGGTCTTTGTTGGTACAGTTGCGATCAGCAAAGTTGTAAGGCGTAGCAGTCAAGTTGCCGTTTCCATCATAGGTAACATCTGCACCTGTAGAATAACTTCCAGCCGTACCACCAGTGATGCTAACAATCTTCCACCCAGTTACCACACGATTTCCAGTATAGTTCTTAGTGCCTACGTCGTTGTAATAAGGCAACTGCACCTTGTAGTAGTTGAAGTTGAAGTGATCAGGATCCTTGTCAGTGATGTTGAGGGTGAGTTGCGGAGTGGTGATTTTTGCCTCGGTTTCCTCGGTGCCAGGGTGGTTATACACAGCACCGTTGCCCATCTGGATATTCACCGTCAGCGTACCAAGTTTGCCACCTTTGTTACGCTCAGTTTGTGTAGTAGCATTTTCAGCATCTAAGTTCACCACCGAGGGATATTTCCCTTTTTTCTTCAGGATAGGATAAGGCGTGGAAGTGCCCAACTGCGAGGGTTCCATCACCCATTTCATTATCTCGTCCTTGTTTGCAGCACTGCCTGTGGCCCACCAAGCCGCCAACTCACGGTTACTATTCAGCAAGTATCGGAAGAATTCGAATCGCTGCAGGAAACGTGTCTCGGCACCAAGGGCACAGTGATAGACTTTAGTAATAGTAGTATTCTGAATGTAAGACGATTCGAGGCGGAAGTAGTTGAAGTTATTAACACCACTGGCATCGCCATCGTTAGTGATAATCTGACCGTTGTATATCGGTGCAATCGAAGAACCACTGACTTCGCCATAGAACATGCAGTTCATCACCATGGTCTTAAGGTTGTCAGCAGCAGAAGTGGTAGCAACGTTGTTATAACCTACGATACCGCCTACATAACTACCTCCGGAAACATTGGCGTAACTGAAACAGTTGATAACGCGCGAACTACCATCAAGCAATCCCACTATACCGCCTACGTAACCGCTACCGCTAATAGAACTACTACAAGAAGAGATATGGTCATAGCCGTCCTCATCTTTTTCCACGGTACTATTTGTTGCCAATATACCACAATTATAGATGCGACTTGCACCAATGGCTTCATTACAGATTGCACCGACATTGGTACCACTAGTGATCTTGACATTATCAAGTATGACATTCTTTACCACACCGTTATTGACGGTATTAAACAGGGCATGGCCAAGGTTACTGATGGTATGCAAACCACCATCGAAAGTGCCCGTGAAGGGAGTGGAAATCGCATCGACACCGCTGCCTGACACATCAACCTCCAATTTGTAAAAAGCAGATGAAGTAGTTCCGTTATTGACATTCGCTACAAAGGTAGCAAGGTCTGTGGCACTGTAAATCAAGTATGGGTCAGCAGACGTTCCTGAGCCGTTTATAAGTTCAAAAGAGGCGGTCTCCGATTCCGTATAGTTGCTGTGTCTGGCCACGGCTGTTACAGTCATCGGCAGTTGTTGAGCCGTGAAGGAAACAGAAGTCCCGGTATATGCCTGTTCGGAACCGTCATCCAACTTATAATAGAGGTTGGCGTCAGTAGGAAAACTGCAAGAAAGGGTAAATGTCATGCCTTCTCTTGTGATGACAGGCGTGGCGCACTGTAACTTCACCGTACCACTGCCCACAGCAGAAGTAATCATGTTCTCCTTGACAGCGATAGCCTTGATGGTCACATTGCTGACATTTTCCGTAAGAGGGTCAGTATATTTGGTACTTGAGGTAGTTGGAGTGCCGCCATCGAGAGTGTAGTAGATGGTCGCACCTGGGGTGGTCGTTGTTATAGATATGGCATTACTACCATTATTCTGTATTGTCGGTGTGGCAACTTGGGAGATGTCCAACTCGGCCACAGAGGAGGGGGCAAAAGTCGCACGGGTGGCAATTGCTTTCACCGTAGTGGGGCCGGAGATAGAGAACGGACCGTCATAATCTGTAGTTGGCTCACCGCCATCAGTACTAAATTTTATGGTGCTGCCATCAGTGGCACAAGTAATAGAAACCTCCGAAGTGGTATAATCGAAAGTGATGACAGGCGTGGCGCATGGTACAGGCTCGCGTGTCTCGGAGGCCACCTCGGTGAGCACCATGCCGTAGCGTACCACCACAGCCTTGATGGTAACGGAGGCCGTAATGGGGATTGGCCCACTATATACCTCGCCTGTGGATGCCGTCGGTGTCGTCGAACCGTCAGTGGTGTAGCGTATTTCGTAACCTGAAGGCAGACTATTGGCGTCTTCAATAGTTACTTTGTTATTCGCATCCACTTCGCTGATAGTTGGAGCATCAAGTAGGGTCGCCTCAGGTTTCCAGTCAGAGCCACCGCCAGCATCTTTCCAAAGACCAACAAGACCTCGGAAATAATCAGCAGCTCCATCGACAGTTGCGTCATGAGAATAGTAATAATTTTCGTTTGCGTTTGCCGCATTAAGGTATTTGTTAGTACTGGCTCCAGTACCAATACTTTTAGGTCGGAAGTTGTAAGTGTCATAATTGACAGAACTAATAGTAATTTGATGGATAGTAATGGCAAACTTGGCATTCTCTCCAGGGGTGGTTATACTTTCAAGGTGCACCGACTTACGATTCCAGTTGCCAGAGTAAGGCGGCTCATACACCACATATTTGCCTGTGGCGGCATGAATGAGATTGTAGTAGTCTGTTCCACTGTCAGTGCTGGCAAACTTCACAATCCAAACAGAGTTGTGTGGTCGATTAGTGACACCCGAGGGAATATCAGCAGCATCCTTTTGAGTCTTATAGGTAGTTAAGTAAGGCTTTTCGGGATCACCATTAGTGCTATAACTGTCGCTTGAGAACCATGCATCGCGTTTATTACCTTGTTGGGGATTATCCGCCGGAACAAGATAGAAATAATTATCAGAACTTGTGCCTCCTGTTATCGCGGGATCACCAGATTTTCCGCTACCGCCGTTTGCAAAATAGAAAATACCCGAACGGTTCGTTCCCGACTGTCCCCAAGCGGTGGTAGGGCCGAGGGTGAGGATTACGAGAAGCAGCAGACTACGTAGGAGGGTGAGGCTGTTTCGCAGTCCGCCCCAAGCGGACTCCCGGTCCGCTTCAAGGGGACTCCCAGTCCGCCCCGGGCGGACTATCTGCTTGGATTGTTTATGAACATATGTTCGTGAGCCGATGAACATATGTTCGTGAGCCGATGAACATATGTTAATGAGCCGATGAACATATGTTCCCTTTTCGGTATGTAATATCGTATCCTTCTTCATATCTTGTGTCATATATCTACTTTTCATTTCAAATTTGTGTCATCTATGGTTTTATCTCACGGCGAGTTTCTTGGTGTAGCGGCCGTCGGCGGACTGGACGATATAGACGCCGGCATTGTTGATGCGCGTCTCGATGGTCTCACCCGGCTCGATGGTGAAGGTAGTCATGGTGATACCCGCCGTGTTGACGATACGTATGTCGACGTCGCGTGTCAGTGCCGACTCCACTACGATCTTATGCTTCTTGGCATAGATGCGGAGCAAGCCCGGATCCTCGCTGCTCGGGTCGCCCTTCTCCTCGACACCCTTCAACTGCGAGTCGTCATTGCCGAAGACGATGCTACGGGTGACGGGACGGGCACCTGAAGTCGTGGTGACCGATGTGAAGTACGGACGGAAGGCAGAGACTTCGGTGTCAGGCACAGGATTATCTTCATCGTCAGATGCTGCCGGCACCTTGTCATAACGGCTGCCGTCGGCCTTGAGCACGTAGTTGTCGGTACCTGCCTTCAGTGCCTCGTTCAGATAACTCGGCTTGAAGGTATAAGTCGTCGTCTTGCCAGCATCCGTGACACTATACGACACACCCGACTTCTCACTATCGCTCACGGCGATGGTCGTCGCACCAGGCTTTGATGAGAAGATGATGTGCTGCGCCTTCACGGCATCATCTCTATCCACACCCCAACTCAGTGTGTTTTCTGGGCTGAAGTTACCGCTCAGGTCAAACTCAAAGTAGCGTTCGCCCGGGAAGCCTATGATGTAAGGTATACCGTTAGCTAGGCGCAGATAGTCCTTATGAGTCCGTGCTTTCTTATAATAAGTATAGGCCTCATTTTCCTCATCCTCCTGATATTTGTCCTCATTGGCATCACGGGAATAATTGTACTGGTAATAGTAATCCCACAGGAAGGTGTTCGTGTAATTCTTATCACCCTTAACACCCACCTTATCATGATCCTCAGTCGGATATCCGAAGTTGGCCACATATTCCGTCTTATTTTCGTTCATCTCACCGCCATCCTTGAACTCACGCAGCCAGTATTCATGGCCTCTCTTCGTGCCAGACTCACTCACGCTACTGCTGCTGCCATAGAAGTGTGTGATCTCTCCTTTGAAGTCGGTGGTGACGATGTCGGCAGTGAAGGGCAGACTGATGCCTTCCCAGCCCGAATGGTTGTCGATGTACGTATTCTCACCAGTCTTCTTGCCCACGTAATTCTCAGGATCACGCTGATACCACATCCGCTTACCGCTGGCAAACGAATATCCGATAGGTGCATCAAAGTCCTCCTTGTCAACAAGGAAGTGGTCGTTTTGGGCGACATAAGCACTGCCGTTCCACATCACTCTGTGACCATAAATTTTCTCCTTATCAGAATAACGGTCCCAAGGCACAGCAGCCTTGTATTCCGGATGGCCATTATCGCTGTTTGGCTTGTAGCTCCTGTCGGGCAGATAGGCCGCTACAACATCATTGGTTGCAGTGACAGCAGGTGATGCGGTACCCGTGTATACCAGCAGGTTCTTCGTCAGGTCTTCATTCTTGAAACTCCTCAGTCCACCATCGTCGAGCAGTGGCGGGTAGAAGGCACCGTTAGGCATCTTTTCATTATTATATGGAGCCGTCTTGACAAATTCTTGCTGATAGCCTGCTGCCACGTCGCCATTGCCACCCGTGAAGTCGATAGCGGTCATGTTCTTGTAGGCGATCGTTGTCGCGTCACCTTTCTTGGTCTGTGCAAAGACAGCAATCGGGTTGAAGTAGGCCACATTCATCTTGCTGTCGCGGAAGTAGGCCGGTGCTCGATAGACACGGTTGCCGTAGAGACTATTCATCGGATCCTTACTGTCAATGTAGTTCGTCAGCAGCACACGGTCCTCTTTCTTGATAATATGCGACGGCACCTCCTGATGCTTCTTCAGTGTCAGGTCTTCCTCTGTCGTCTCGGCAGTCACATAGTCATAGTTCAGACGCTGTCCGAAGAAGATATAATCATCGGGCCAGATGGGATAATAGCCTTGCGGCACCGTCTGAGTCGTCGATGATGTCGATGTCGGCGGCACATACAGGCGCTGGTTCACCTCATCAGGTATCTTTCCGCTGGCATAGATGAAGTCACCGTCATAGAAACGTTCCTCCACATAGCCACGCAGTTTCTTCGCCGGATCATCTTCTTCTATTGGGTAGAAGGCATAGTCTGCGGGATAATTGCTCGGATTCTGAGTCAGTGTCAGCGTTCCGTTGACATCCTTGAAGAAGTAATAGGGCTTATCTGTTGTTGGCGTCTGGTCGTAATAGCGCTTCTTCAGGTAGAAGCCGTTGAGGTTGTAGGCCACCTCACCGTTGTAGAACGACTTGTCGGGCATCTGCGTGGCCTTGCCATGGGCATAATCAGTAGGATAAGTCTCATAGGTGTTGCTGTTCGGATAGTAGCAGTTCACCACCTGCACAAGATCTGCCGTCGCCGAACCAGAACGCGACGGGTTACCAAAGACTGGATAATGGTGATCTGTGCCAGTTGTCGTGGGAGTGCCAGTTGTCCTAATCCAGCAGTTCTCCACATAACCTTCACCTCTTTCCGCCACACCGGCACCCGTAAACGAGCCCATGACGCCGAGGTTATACACCTGTCCGCATAGTCTGTCAAACAACGACTCTTCCAGTCCGCTAAGATAGTAGCCGTCGCCATGCAGTCTGCCAGCGAAACAATCCGTCTTACCGATAGACGTCCATGCATTGGCGCCGGTACCAGTCTGGTCGATGTTCGAGCGCAGGAAGAACTCAAGGTCCTGAGCTCCCTTCACTCTCTCATTGAGCAGAGAGTGATCTTTGAGGTCACCCGTTGCCGTAACCTTCCCTTCCGTGACGCCTGGAGAGTCGTACCTGAGCAAAGTCAGGTCGAAGAGATTCTTCAACATGTCAAGACCGTTCTCGTCCGTACCGCTATAGTCCTTGATGTATATCTTCGGGTCGCGTTTCACTTTCTTGTCGATGTAGTAGTGGTGAGTCTTAGCATCCATCACCTTCTTCAGGTCGTGATAGTTGGCCACGCTCACCTTCACCCCGTTCGCGTAGTTCTTGCCGAGGTAGGTCTCGGCATAATAGGTCAGATAGTAACCGTCCTGATACCAATAGAGCGGATCCACACCAACCTTATACTCGATACCATTGGTATGAGTCTCCAGGTCGCGGTCGTTGGCAAACAACTCCCATCCGCCACCGGTCACTTCGTATGCACCAGGCTTCACATGAGGTGTAGACATCGAGACGCCCGTACCCGGAATCACAATCTTCGGTGTATTGATGTCCTCCACCTCCGGAACACCGCTCTTGAACGTGATGTGGATGTTCACCACATGGCGCTCTGTGATTGGCGTGATATGGTGATTCTCCGTATCGGTCTGGTCGTAGTCATACTGGTAGATGACGGTGATGATCTTCTCCTTCGAGAGATCGTAGATGTCAGAGTTGCGGCTCACGAAGAGTGTTGAGGTCTCCACCGGTGACTTACCATGAATGACGAATTCTTCCTGATCGTTTGGCAGACTTCCATAGGAGCCACTGCCAATCACTAAACCGACCGGGACGTCACCGCTGCTATAAGATTCATTTCCATCTGTCAGTATCTCATCATCGACGGCCTCGGGTGTAACATCACCACCTTTCTCTCCTACCGTATATTTTTCACGACAGAAGTAGAAGGTTCCCTCTGTTCCTGAAGCAAAGGTCAGTGTAGTTATACTGTCATGGTACGCCGTCAACATATCGTAGGCAGACTTCTTGAGAACCGTACCGGCAGGATAGTTCGAGTCGCCGGAATAGAATGACTTTTTCACGACGTAATATACATTTTCATCTTCTGTCACAGTGATGGGTGCATAGTGACGCTGTTCGTTAGCCAGACTTTCATATTCCGTACGGCTCAGTTCCTTCGTGACTTTTGCATTCTTTTGGGTTCCTCCTCCATCTGGGGTATAATACAAGTCATCAGAACCCTTGTACGTGGCCTGATAGTCTACCGGCGTAGGCAGAGAATAGATCATTATCTTCTTTTGGTCGTCATTAGCAGTTGTCGGATTGAAGCCGACATTACCATCATACTGGTACTTCACACCCTGGGCACGGCTATAAGTTGGATCGATGAGCAGGTCGAAGGCATCATAGTTGAAGGCGAACTTTTTCCTGTCAGCCTCCGACATGGAACTCCAGGCCGCCAGCGCACGGTAGTTGACACCCTTCTTGTAATAGTCACCGCCATAATAGCCTGCTGAAGCACAGTAATAGGCAGGAACCACATTTTCTAGGATGTTATCTTCCTGATCCCCATAGTCGGTACAATATTGGGTTCTTTCCGTTTCTGTCATCTTCTGGCCGAGGCCAATGTATTCCGTCTCGCTCAGTGTGATGGTCTTGGTACTGACAAACGCCGGGGTTATGTGATTCTTAATCTTATCCCACGATGTGTTCGTGGCAGCAGCATATTCCTCTTCAGTCATATCCTCTGTCCTTTCAACAAACTCTTCCTTTGCAATGGCAGCACCGGTATTAAGATCCCAAGGCGTGGTGGGATCATTCAACTTGTATACACCCTCCACATTATCAGTCATCAGATAGGCCGGATAGAATTCTGCCTGATCATATTCGAACGAAGTGATGCTATTATTATTAATTGCATTCTGATAGGTGTCATAGACATCCTTCGATATCAGGTTGGTCACCTCATAGGCACGCTGTCCAAGCAGTTCACCCGTAGCATTACCAATATACCGGTATGTAGGACTGTCATGATAGCCATCATCTTCACTCTTGTCATCAAGCGTCTTGTCCGTTCTCCATGGCTCAGTACCGCTTCCTGCAGTTTTCGGCATGTAATAAGTATCCCACTTCGGTGGATTGTCCACCTTGTAGGTCAGGATATAACCCGTATCATGGCTCAGATTATTCGACTCGCGGAACACAAAGTCGAAGTCCCGTAATATGGGATTGCCTTTGTTATCCGTTAGTATCTCTGCGGGGTCTTCTCCGTTCTTAGTTGCCTTGAAGACTGTCGGCAATAAGGTCGGCGTTGAGAACTGACTCCATGTTTCTCCATTTTTATTCCTGACGGAAACATAGGTGTATTTATAACCATCAGTGCCATAATTCAGATCATCACCAATATTATCATACCATGTATCTCCTGTTGGACCAAGATAGTCCTGATTAGTTGACGGTGCCCATTGAGCAGGGTTATTATCATTCGCGCCCCACGACTGCTCACTACCGAAACTCATATAAATATACTCGTATGTTGTATTGTCGGCTGGCAGACTGCCTGCACTACTCTTCAAATCCTCATATTCTTCAGGCAACATGACATAACCTTCCGGATAGAATCTGCCGTCGATGATACATGGTTCGATTGTGACGTATGTTTTGGGAACGAACAGTTTCTTCTCTGCAGCACTCAACATGTAATAGTCCCAGTAACTGATGGGATCGTTCAGTTGATACTTCACGTTGTTAATCTCCAGGTCCTGTCCGCTTGTAAGTTTCACCTGACTTGTGGAGGTGTTTGTGGAAAAATAGGCATAGTAGTTTGGCTGCACGTCGAGCAGTTTGATCACACCGTTCGAAGCCGCCGTGATAGTCAACGGGATGTCCACTGTCTCACTGTAGGCAGTGGGTGCGCCGGTATAGGCCGAGATATACTGGTCATAGACATACACCTCACCCTTGATATACCAATAGTGGACCTTCATGCCACCAGCGCCTGTGTACATATTGCTCTTGGGGTAGCAGTCGTCGATAATAACCTGTGTACTGTGTACAAAGTTACCCGATGTCTCCCATTCCACCTTATATTGATCATCATACTCATCATCGTCATCTACATAATAATTATAGTCCTTTCGTGTAACGGCATCTGCATTCAAAGCAGTCAGGGTGGCATACGTTTGTCTTGTGTGAGATTCGAGTTTACGATGTTCGTTCTTAGCATAGACGAAGCCACCGCCGATACCCGTCTGCACATTGATCAGGTCGAGTTCCACGACACCCGTGATATAGCCCCACTGTTCCCCGCTTGATTCCTCCAGATTTCTCGCCTTCAGGATATCCATGTCCTTGACCTCTAGATACACACCCGAGGCAAGGGCCACCTGATTATGACTATTTCCGTTATTACGGGTTTGTTTATTATAGTTGGCTTCCTTCCAGTGATAGAAGGTATAACCGGCATCACCATAATGATAGGTGGTTGGAGTATTGTCTTCTGTAATCGTGATATCAGCCCTATACGTGGCTTCATCATCGTTCGTACTGGTTCGCACAGTGGTATGGAAGTCCACGTCGCTGGTCAGGTTACCGAGGTTGTTCACGATATTATAGATACCGAAGTAGTTGCCGTGCTGATATTCGTCACTTCCCACAGCATCACCGGCAACTGATATTTTCTTGTTCAGCGACACCTCACGCACACGGTTGATGGTATAGTTCTTCATGTCCACCGTCGAAGGCACACGGTCACGGGCTCCCTGCATCACCATACGGCTGCCAACACACCGCAGAAGTCGGCACGCTGAATCGTGTTCAGGATACGTCCCGCATAGCGTGAGCATACACCATTCTCCTTCCAATATGCCGGATTGGGTTTGCCGCTTACAATCATACCCTCCGTATTTTCAAACACAGCCAGGAACTCGTCGAGGGTAATAGTAGAGGCTGGAACTGTCGAATGATATTCCTTTCCATCATCGTCTGTACAGTTCTGGATACATACATACCTCAACTCATAATAAGCCTGTTCTCTCTTGGGAAGAGCCTGATAGGCTGTAAAGGAGATTTCCGAATCTTTAAGGCTGTAATAATCGGTACCGTAATTCGTGACGTTCAGTCCGCGGTAGCCGTCGACGAAGGTGAGGTTACCGTCGCCGTAGAGACCACCCGTATGGCCCGTACCGATGGTGATCAGGTCGCGGTGGTAGACATCGTGGATAGAGGCAGTGGCATTGCCGAAGACGGTCGTGGCATTGGCGTAGAGTTTATCAGAACCCGACGACACATTACCTCCTGCAAAGACGGCGTTGTGGATGATGATACCCTCATCGTCACCTTCATTCAATTGCAAGTCACTCCACGTAGAATCGTTTTTCTTACGTAAGGTGTTCAGGAAATCAATCGGAACATATTCACCCTTTTTATATTTACGATTGAAAGTAACACCACTTGTATCAGTCACCTTACCATCCTGATCAATCTTGGTCCCTAATAAGTCGGATCCTATTGTTTCCAAATAATCGAGGTCATCGGCAGAAACGGTTTCCTCATATTTATAGGATACAGAGAAAGACACACCTGCCGCAGCAGTCACCTTGCATTGCGGCTCTATCAGCACCTTACAGTCCTCGGTGAGCGGATTACCTGATACATTGTGGCCATTTATAAACACTTCATTATCCGTATCATAAGAGATTTCTTTGTTTTCGTTGCGTTCAAATTTATAATAATAGCCCTCCTTATCACCATCATAGCGGCTACCAGACTTCTGGCCGACAGCCAGATGACCTGTCGCATCCTCATAGGCACTGTACACATAGCCGATATCGCCGCCGCCGAAGACATTACCCTCACCATTGGCCACACCATCCTCGGTACCAATTTCACCGCCGTGGATAAACACCTCCGTCTGTCCGAAGACATAACCGTCGGAATAGAGCGTACCACTCTCTCCCAAATTGTTATAACCACGTCCGCCGCCGAAGACATCGCGCTTCACCTTGCCATCCATCATCTTGACGTGCGTCTTGCCAGCCTTATAGATTCCCACCAATTTACGAACGGCACCAGTTCCATCAACCACACCGCGCCCAATGGCAGCAATCTCACCGCCACCGAAAAGGCTGTTGCGCACAACGCCGCCATACATCTTCACGTTGGTAATATCCACGCTACTATTGTCGATATAACCGCCACCGAAGAGGCAGCCACTATCCTTTAGTCGGTTGGTCTGGTTGCCATACCAGGTCTCGTCATGGAGTTTCTCCTGATAGTAGCCTGTCCATACAACTACGTCATTATTATCCTCGTCTTTTTCTTTTAGTACCTCTGTTTCATACGGAATAACCTGATTATCGTGTTGCTCCAACTTTGCGAGGGAATCAAAATACCTATAGCCGATGTAACCTTTATTCAAAGTAATGTTGGTAGTACCCCAGACGGCACCGCCCTCACCGCCACCATAGGCATTACGCTCAATGGCTGGGATACCGTCGGTGAATGTCGTGCCGTCGGGTGTGCCAATGACCACATGGGTTTCACCAGGGACATCTGCATCATATGGAGTTGTGAGGTAATCCATGATAGGATAGCCTTTATCATCGGTTCCTATCTGTTGACCTGCATGCCTACCCACACTGCCGGCCCAGCCGCCACCATAGACGTTACGCGCCGTACCGCCCTTAACAAAGACATTGGAACTGGCTACGAAGTCACCTACACCATACTTATCCATCACAGAGCCCTGGGTGCCTGCACCGTAGAGGTCTTTCTTCACCGTACCGCCCTGCAGATCGATGTAGGTCGTACCATAGATATCGCCGCTATTGGCGATACCGCTTTTACCCAGACCGCCGCCATAGGCATAGCCGCCTTCCCAAGTTTCATATGGATCATCATCTGATGGTATCTTCCACACATAGTACGAGTTGACAATGGCACGATCACAGATATGGACGTTGGTATTATGCTTGCTACCGTCTATATTTGTAGTCACTAAGGGATTGTCCAGACCGTTGTCGACACAGACCGCACCCATAGTGAGATCCATTTGTACCGGTGGTTCCGGCTCCTTTATATTCGCCTTATTGGAGTCTGCATCCCATTCATCGTGCAACGCATTATACGCCGTTGTAGCCGTAGCATAATATTCAGCCTTCCACTGAGGGAGCGAAGCCGTATTGATCACCCTGCCCTTCTCACCACCGCCGTAAACCTCAAAGACCTCGGCTCCCGGGTTCAGGTTCACTTCGGTATACTGCGACCAAGTATCCTCACCACATCCTGCCCCATAGACTGTCGCAGTCATGAGATTCTTCTTGTTATCGACAACACCATTATGAACGGGCGCATTGATGTTTACCTTGCCGTAGAGTGTACGGCGACAGGCGTTATTACCGCCATAGATGGCGCTTCTTACGATGGCTTCCGGACTACTAAAGTTTACGTTCGCCTCATAAGCATCACAAGGAACATCATTGCGAGGCCAAGGGATAGGCTCGCCCGTGTCTTCATCCTTTATGACATTACCTTTATAATCCTTTTTTGTATCGACGAAGCCCTCGCCACCACCGAAAATCTTCTGAATATTAATGGTGGAATTGAGCGTCGTAGCCTCTTCACCTTCGCCCACGGTGATACCGCCAGGCACATTGACGACGGTACGACGAGTGAAGCCCTCCTTATAACTGGCTCCACAGGCATAGCCGACCTCTCCTTTTACAAGGTCAATGATGGCAGAAGCCTTGTCATAATCAGGTTCGGCACCAAGATTTATTTCGCTACTCATGCCGACACCAGCCCAGGCACCAGCCCCAAAGATTTTCATGTTTTTCTGCTCATCTGTGCTTTCTTCCGAAGGAATCTGAATGTCGACAAGCACATAACTGCGGTTCTGGAGTTCGTCTCGTTCCAGCATGCTGGGATAGCCCTGTCCGGCACCATACACCGTCTTCACCCAGTTGTATTTACTGGTCACGCCGGCAATGGGTCTAAAGTTGACAAAGGCATTGTTCATGCGGGGCTTGCTATAGCCCGTCTTTGGCGTTCCGTTGGCATTGAAAAAATCACTATAATGCGGGTCGGTATAGTCGTATGTACCGAAGCATCCGCCGAAGATGGCATCGGCACGGCCCTGGGTGTACTCCACGTAGGCAGAGGCCTTCAACACATCCGGATCAGCCTTTTTTCCCGGATTATGCACCAGGCCGAGGGCCGATGGGTTGACGCGGTATTTGAAGTTACAGTCAGCCTGCGATGCCTCTGAAGACTCCTCACCCAAAATCTTACCACCAAGGTCGTTGCCGCCATAGACCATATCGCGGATATAAGGGAAGCCGTCCTCATAGAAATCAGTGGCAGCCTGGAACTTATCTCCAACGTTGTAATGCTTGAGCATATCCATGGCATAATCCTTTGTCACCAGTTCTACCTCTTCACCTGTCTCTGAATCTGTAATTGTCTGTGTTATTTTCTTAATCTGGCGCCCGATATAGGTCTCAGTATGTCCTAAGATGTCGGCATTACAAGAACCGCCAAAGGTATTGAAGACACGCCCCTTGCCTAAGTTGATGACTGTATTGCCGGCGATGGTGCCGAAGAATCCGCCACCATAGATAAACTCACACTCGGCCATGTACTCACTTTGATCTTCCTGCTTCGACACACCGTCGTTCTCACCCCTGAGGTTGATGAAACAACTATATCTCGCGTCATAGGTATAACCGCTACCTTCATCCTTTCCAATGGCACCCGCCTCACCGCCGCCGAAAACCTGAAAGGTGTAGCCCCTGTTCAGGTTGATGGTGGTACTGCCCCAGATCTCGGAGCCCGCACCATAGCCGCCACCGAACACGTTGAGTGCCTTGCCGAGCACGTCCATACCCTGCTGACCAAGGATTACACCGGTATGGCGCTTCTTGATCTTGTAAGTCTCCTGTGTCAACAGGTCGCTACCATACAGACTCTGCTCACCCAGTGCATCCGTCACCACCTCATCGAAAAGTATATTGCGGTCAACGATAGTCGCATTGAGGTTGATGACCACATTGCCTTCGACATGACCGGTATTGTAACAACCGCCATAGATGTTTCCACCAGACAGACGGCGCTCCAAGTCAGCTTTATTCGCCTCCAACTCATGATCCTCTTCGTATGTTCCGGTCGTGATGGGCTCATCATTGACATACTTGTTATTTTCTTCATCGAATGTAACAGTGTTCCATTTTAAGGGATAACTGGTAACAGTGCCATTGGGAAGAGTTATATTTATCAAGTCTTCCGGGGTGGGCGTTTTGGAAGTCCACCGCTTGGGCTGGATCTTCAGACCGTTGAAGGTGAGTTCCAGTTTGTTGCCTGTTGTCGGGTCTGGATTACGCAGGAGTCCGCCCTTATATGCGGCATTATAGCCAGTTACGGCATCCACGTTGGCATTGTTACAGCCGCCCACCACCTTCTCGAAGATGATGACCTTGTCTGTAAACGAGATAGGAATAAGACCTTCGTGGGTCATGCTACCCACGTTGCCGCCGCAGTAAAGCGAGCCGATATAGGTAGAATATGGTATATAGGTCTTATCGAATACCACACTGGGGATAAGACTCATGGCACAGCCATCCATGTATTCTTCAAACTGGTTACGCCCCGTTACAGGATCCGTGTCCGTTGTATTGTTCAGTACCATCTTGCTGTAGTCATAGCCATCAGTATCAGTGGTTATCTTTCCAGCATTTGATCCTGTTTTTGCTACATAATTGGCGTACTTATACAACACACAATCCTCTATAGCCTGGTCAGGAGTACCGTCGGCCTTCCTTCTTAACACCATGTTCGCACCGTTGTTGCCAAGGAACACCTCATTGGCCACCACGTAGGAACCGATCTTGAGTTCTACAATAGGATAACCTTTATATTCTTCCGTATCATCCATTTTTGCCTGGTCAAGTTTCAGCGTGGCACTGTTTCCGCCACAATAGATGGAACCGCCGATGATGGTCTTTTTGGCTTCCGTTCCCATTACACGGATAGACACCTGCTCAGCATCGGGACGGAAGAGATTCAGAGCCTGAGCAGACTGCAATCCCGTAATATCATCGTATGTTGTACCCTCAGGAAGTTTCAACAACCTGATGGGATCGTAATAGAAGTCGCGATAGCGCAGCGGGAAGGCTTCAACAAGATCGGGGTTATCGGTATAGGCGTAGGAGCCGTTACCACCACCATAGACATTGCCACGGATGTCGCAACGGATACCTATGGCATTGCCGAAATAGACGTGGCCGGCCACGTCGTTACCACCATAGACATCTTTGATATCACCGCCACGGACGACGACACGGGCAGCAAAGTCTCTGGGGAACTCGAAACCAGTAATCTGTTCCACATGTACCATCCGATTACCGTCTTTGTCCCGCGGATCCACATCAGCCTTTCGACAGCCACCGAAAACATTCTCAATCTTAAGTTGTTTCTTCTCCTCATCAGTTCCATTAGGACTGGGATTAATATCCAACAGCAGTCCGGTCTCACAGGTCATCGCACCCTCGTTACCGCCACTGTAGAGGTTTTCTATCTTGCCTTTGTTCAGGTGCCATCTGGGCTGGATGGCCATAGCGGCCTTGTTGTTGCCGCCGAAGACACGGGAGAAGTGGAAGTGGGCATTCTGATCAAAGAACTCAGTATTGATGCCCATCGCCTGGAGTTGGACATCCGAGAGGATATCGTCTGCCGCATTCGTATTTTCATCTCCATCGGCTCCATTAATGTCCCATACCGCACTGGTATTGTTGATATAGATATCGCAGCGTCCTGGAGAATCGTTCTTGTCTTTCACCGTCGCATTATTACCGCCACCATAGGCATAGCCGAAAGTGCCACCCTTCAGCGAAAGGTAGGTTCTGTTAAGTTCGGGCTTCACAAAGGGTTCTAGACTAGTGGCCACCTTGGTGGAACCATCCATGACCTTATAGATGGTATTACCATCGCTGTCTGTGCCGTCTGTGAGGGGGTTGCCGTTTACATCCTCATACGTATAGTCGCCGTTACCGCCACCGAAGATCTGACCGATAAAGATGTGTTTGCCCGTTGCCTCCACATTAGTGGATACAAAAGCGTCATAGGTATTATCAATACCATTGGTTTCTGCCTCAGAGGGAGTACTGCTATTCGGCTTCGTCGTAAACTCACTGGGAACAGCCCCTTTCTGACCTGTACCTACCGTTCCGGCAATATCATTACCGCCATAGACGGCACTGATGATGACATCATGATGGTCGGCTCCGATATTGACATAGGCATGTCCGCCGACATCGGCCTGTCGGGCGCCGCCATAGACGTTACCCTGTATGTTGATCTGCGCCTGAGCCGTCGTAGCAGCCAGGAGCATCATTGCGCTTATGATGATATCTTTCGTCTTCACTTCCAACTATTCACTTTTCACTATTTCAACTTCCAGACGACACTTTCACCGCGGGATTCTCCAGGTCTGGCTCGGAGAGCATATACAGATAGGTCGGATTGACGGTCAGTGTCAGTTTCACCATCACACCTCTTTGCCATGTTCCCGTTGCCAGCAGATTCCTCAGATTGATACTGTTCTTAGCAACACAGTCCTTACGAACAAGATTGCCATCGGGATGTTCAGCTGTCTCATTCTTATCATAGACATCGTAGGTGCTCTCCAATGTAAACGCATTATAGTTACCCGGCACAAAACAGCCAAGGAAATCAGAGGGGGTATTAGGATAAAGTCTGATCGGCTTGATATCCTTTGTAGGATCCTCCTTAAACAGTTCGCCGTCTTCATCGCCATCGGCCGTAGCAGTACCATAGCCAGTGAAAGTGACACTCAGCGGATTGGCTGCGTTGGCAGTCAGGGTGACTTGGGCATTTACTTCTCTCTTCAAATCAGAACTGGTCAGGCGCAGTTTCTTGAGTTTGATGGTACGCAACTTGTCATATTCCGGATCCACCTTGAAACTGAAGCAGACAGAGGAATAGATATGGTCGAAGAGCAGATAGACAAAATTCTTGTCTGCCATTTGTTGTGCCTGAAAACCGAACTTCCCGATTGCAAAATTATCATCAGGACCATTTTCATCGCCCCGGCCTGCTGCCACGGTGACGCAGACATCGGAGGGGGTGATACTAGTCAACCTACTCAGCGTAAATGAGACACCTTTCGTGTAATCACCATTCAAACCTGCGACATCGGTCACACCGCCATGTGCCACCCCGTCGGGGATAAAGCCGTAGATGTGGTAGAGATCGGTCTTCATCTCAACCGTCGAGCGCCAGGTATCGCCACTCTTATAAAAGTTTCCCTCTTCATAAGTATTATTGCCTTCCTTGATGAAGAGCAGGTGTATCGTTTTATCCACCAAGTCTTCCTGTGACCAGAACAGATCGTTGAGACTACTATAGGAACGATAGCCGTAGTCTTCGGGGAAGGCACGGGTCTGGATAGGTGCTACCTCGAGGAACGAGGGGGCGTATGGCCTCAGTTCGAGCAGCACGCGACTCTTCTCCTCATCACCGGGGGCGTCAGTGTCGGAACAGGCATGCAGGAATCCCGCTGCTACCAGAAGCATCAGCCACCTCACTATCCTATGGTCTTTATTCTTCACTTTACCAATTATATATTTCCTTATTTACTTCTTCGGTTGTCCAGTCACGAAAGCCCGCCACGACACCGTCGAGAGCCACACCGCCGACATCAGTTATCTTAAAGATATAGGTGTATTCGTAGCCCGGGCGCCACTCCATATACTGGGCGGGGACGATGACGGATCTCTGCTCATTGTTTACCTTCAACGAGAGGGTGTAGGGACCTTGGTCATCGGCGTGGGCGGGGAGCACGACATACCAATTCCCGTCGTCGGAGACAGGCGGATTGCCAACTACGTCATCTGCCTGGGACAGATAGTCTATCGTTGTTGTAGACGACACGCTCCACAATTCCGTCGTCGAATTGCCCTTCAAGGGATAGGTGACCGTAAACGTGCCTGCCGTCGCAATTTCCTTTGTATCATCTTTCGGCGCAAAACGAATGTCTTTCTTATAGAAGTTCACATCAGCAGGAGCCGACTGTTTGAAGATGAAGCGCACCTTGACGTAGGGCTGGAGGAACTCCAACTGCACAGGAATGATATCATTGGCAATAGCAGACCCCGTTTTGTACCACAGTTTCGAGAAGAGGGGCGTCGTCGATGTCAGTGGCAGCGTTACAGGATCAGCCTGCGGGTTGGAGGCAACTGAAACATCAAAAGAAATGCTCACAGAGCTACTACTCTCTGTACAATGATAATGTGGAGCACTGGAAGATTCAGTTGATCCGGTATAGCCGAAGAAGCGGTAGTCCACAGCGGAGAAGTCCCAGTATTTGATGCTCTGCACGATATCACTATTTCCTTGCTGGTTCACGTACTCCCACCCGCTGGAGTTGGTCGTACTGGTACCTGCGGAACCAGAACGCCAATTGACCTTAAACTTCTGCATCACCGTTTCGTAAGTGCTTGCCGTTGGGTTCTTGTAGGCCCAGGCATAGAAGGTCTGATGCGTCGCACTCAGGGCCGTCGCACCGGTACGCGTCCTGGCATGGCTCTCGCTCTCACCTTCGGAGAGACTGCCGGAGAAAGAGATGGGGGCATCACCATTGGGCTGTGGCTGAGGCACAGGACTGCCTCCCGGCTCATCGCCGCTGCCACCACAACCAATACAAAGCGTTGCAGCCATCACCAGAACCATATGTCGAAACCTAACGTTCATCTTCTCTCTCGCGCGTACATTATATATAAAATTAAGAGGCTGGGGCCACCTTGATGACCTTGTAGTATTTCTCTGATGAACTGACGATATACTCCAAGACATAGATTTTACCTGCTATGGCAGCAAATGTCACACCCTCCTTAGAATTGTCAGCCGAACCGGATGAAGAATCGGCAGCAGGAATAGTGGTAAATGTAGCCAACTTGTCATCAGCACTAGATGCCACAGGCGTCACAGTCATTATCCAGCCATTGGCATCGGTCTTCGTATATTTGCCATCTGTAAGCGTCTCTTTTAAGACATCTGCCACAGAAGCCTCGGAGATCTCCTTTTCAGGCTTTGCTTGGGCACTAGAACCTGCAACATTCGTCACCGTATATAGATTGGCGCCTGTACCCAATATCAGAGCCGTTGAGCCATCGGCAACCCAGAAGTAGATATTACCGGCCTGATACTCTTCCGTTGAAGTAACACCCTTTTGATAGGTGGTGATAGGACCAACCTTGATGACCTTGTAGAGATGTTTGGTTACAGAATTCGATGGATCTGTTATATCATCCACATAAGTATATTCGAAGACGTAATACTTCGTAGAGGTATCGGCTGTTGCAGAGAATTTTGCGCCATTGATACCAGTGATAGCTCTGCCGTCAGGAGCATCAGCAGCAGGAATATTATTGATTTCTGTAAATAACTTATCAGTAGCATTCGTACCCACTGCTGTCACAACAAGATCCTTGTCATTAGCATCGGTCACAGTCCATGAAGTAGGATTATCATTATTATCCTTAACTCCATTCACTAACGCATTGGCCACTGTTGTCTCCGTGATACCCTGAGCAGCACCATCCTCAACGGTAGCAGTATATAGTTTGGCATTAGACGATGTCAACGTTGTTGTACCATCGCCAACAATGATATAAATATTACCAGCATAATACTCATCCATACCAGTAACATTGGAGCCCTTCTGATAGGTGGTGATGCTTGGTTCAGTGACGGTGGTGATGGTCTCCTGCTTACCGTCGGCATTCACGTTCACAACGGCATCAAGGGTGATGGGCGACAGACCGATCTTGGCAGCCAAGTCAGGATTTGTCAGACCGTTGGTATTGTCGGATATCTTAAAGAGATAGGTATAACTGTGGTTGGGCTGCCACTGCGCATAGGCAGCAGGCACCGTTGCCGTGGCACCGGTCACATGAATTACCTCGCCGTAGCCGTCACGCGACAGCAAGGTATAGTCTATCTTCAGGTGGAGGTCTGTACCGCTCGGATTCGGAAGCACCGTAATCGCATCGGTAGGAGTGGCTGCGTTCGAACTGCGTCCAATATAATAAGGGCCTTCCGCCTCTTTATAATCTTCTTCTGCCGTATAGGTCAGGTCAGAACCAAAGGCCAGTTTGTTAACAGTCGTTGGATCAGTCGGTGCCGAAACGTAAGCCTTGCCGTCGTTGGTAAATGAAATGTTGTATGTGCCTCCTCCAATGGGCAAGGGATTTGTTGAACTGGCATAAAGATATGGCTTAACACCTGATGATGTTGACGTCCCACCATCCTGATAGAACTTCAACTCTTTTACCGAATAGCCCGGCACTGTCTCGTAGAAGGCAATCTTCACCTTAGAGGCAAAGTTTCTGAATTCAAGTTCAACCTCTGTCCCTGTAGAACCATACGGTTGAATTGTCTTGATATTGGAGATATAACAGGCCTTCAACTGGGCTTCGGAGCCAGATAGTGAATAGGAATAACTTGTTGGTGACGATGATGTCGATGACATGGCCGAAGCCTTGGCGTATTGAGTGGAGGTAAGGTCTTCCGGTTTGTCGCCCTTACCTAATGAATATGCAAAGAAATCGTAATGGTGTGCACTGTAGTCCCAGTACTTGATGGACTGCTCAACACCTGATGCTGTGGCGTTCGCTGCCACACCATTTGTGTTCAGTGCAACACCTGATGCGGTTGTCGTGCCGTATGGCAGGTTCTTATAGCCTACGTACTCCCACCCAGCGGAATTGGAGGTGGTGGTATTTGCGGAGTTCGTCGCATAGTTGACCTGATAGTTGTTGAATACAAGTTGCGTCGATGCAGGAGATTCGAACACCTTCTGCGCATATACGACGAAATTGTTGTTTAAGGTTGATGCTGCGACAGACCCTGTTTGTTGGTCTGCACGGGTCTGAGGGGCCGCAACAAGACTGAACGAGACGGCCTTACCATTCTCGTTCTGCCTGAGCAGTTCCTCATTACCGACATAGTCCTCGCTGGCGCAGCCCGCGAGGGTCAGGATGATGGTTGTCAAATATAGTAATTTCCTATTCACTTTTTACTATTTTCTTATGTTCGGCCTTGCCGTCAGGCTCAGCCAGGAGTCTTCACTCACTAAACACACCCCCTACAAAGGGAAACGGTTACACGGTTACAGATGTAACCATGTGACCACAGAGAGGAACAAAGGCATGCAATCACTTTGCAATAAACTGAACTCCAGACTCTTATCTAAAGAGTAACGATCCTGTTGCGGCTTATTGGTTACATGGTTACAGCTGTAACCTGTAACCGCATAAGGACTTGGGGAAGGTTTTCCGAAGTTGGAATTATATGCCCCAGAATTGGGGGAACATTTTGCAGGGGTTGCATAAACGTGCCCCAGATTTAGGGGAAGACTTTGCAGGGGTTGCAAAAACCCGCCCCAGTTTTGGGGGAAGACTTTGCAGGGGTTGCAAAAACCCGCCCCAGAATTGGGGGAAGATTTTCCAAAGTCGGAATTTTATGCCCCAGTTTCGGGGGAAGATTTTCCGGAGTCGGAATTATATGCCCCAGATTTGGGGGAAGGTTTTCCAGGTTCGGAATAATATGCCCCAGTTTTGGGGGAAGATTTTCCGGAGTCGGAATATTATGCCCCAGATTCGGGGGAAGATTTTCCGGAGTCGGAATATTATGCCCCAGATTTGGGGCAACATTTTCCGGAGTCGGAATTATATGCCTCAGTTTTGGGGCAACATTTTCCGGAGTCGGAATTTTATGCCCCAGATTCGGGGCAAGATTTTCCGAGTTCGGAATGATATGCCCCAGTTTTGGGGCAGACTTTTCCGGGTTTTGGAGCCTTTCCGATTTTTCCGACGCTCTGCCTTCGAAGGGGGTGTGTCAGTAAGTCAAAGAACGTTTGCTCAAAGAGCGTTTTGTTTTATTTTGTTTTTGAAGCCAGGCGGAGCAACCCCCGCCCGGCTTATGAGAGATTACTGTACCTTGATGACTTTCACAGCGTATGTATGGTTAAGGTCTTGATACATAGTGTAGAAATAACCATTCTGTACATAATCGGCATCAGTACATGCCGCAAAAGTATCAGGACCTGTCTTTTTAAAATACGTTGTACTGAATCCAGTTGGAGCGGTTGCGTCCGTCAGCTGTACTGCTGTATATACAGGAGTTGCTCCTGGTGTACCACTGGTATAGTCATAAACGAAGGCATAAGTGTCAGCAGAAGTTGGAGATAATTTTGCAACCATACCTGTAGCGATGGCTGCAGGAGTAGTAGTACCATTGTTATATTTAGTAATCCAATTGCCATCCTCACCAGGTATTTGAGCGACTGTATAATCAGCAGTAGCTTCAGTAAGTGTAATACCATTACGTCCAGTAACAGGTGTGCTAGAAGTACGAATGTTTAGAGCATCCATTACTTCAGCCTCAGTAATACGCTTGTAGTAAGTAACCCCTGAATCAAAAGTACCACTTGCTGGGGTGGTGCAGGCAGCATCAGTATAATAGCCTGTGGGCCAGCCTGCAGGCTGTGTAGCATAAGTTTTACCATGATTAGAGATTTTGTAGAAGTAACTATTTGAAGTACTCAAACCTGTCACAAGTGCACCATCTTGCATAACTTGTGCATAAATAGCATCGTTATCTGCTGCAGCAGTAGCATTAGGGGCTGTAGGAACTTTATATTCGTCACTTGCGCTATAAACATGACCCTTTTGATATGTTGTGATGCTGGGCTCAGCTACGGTCGTGATAGTAGTTTGGGTGTGCTCCTCTGAATCAATAACTACAGCGTCGAAGGTGATGGGGAAGAGTCCCTTAGGATCGGTATTCGTTTGACTTGTCCAACCATTAGAGTTGTCACTAATCTTGAAGATATAAGTGTAAGCAAAGTTGGGCAACCATTTGGTATAGACAGCGGGAATGAATGCTGTTGCACCATAGACATTGATCTCCTCACCAGAACCGTCTGTAGCTTCCAGCGTATAGTCGATAGCCAACTCAAAGACAGCACCGTTCTCATTAGGAAGTACAACTTGATAGTAAGGACTACTAGCACCAGCAAAAGTAGCGGTTTTTGAAGTGCGTCCCAAAAAGATATTATCGTCTGTCTCACGAGACTCCCTGCCTACATACTGAGAGGTTAATGCGCCAAAACCTTGGTAATCAGAAGTTGAAGTAGAGGCGAAAGAGACATGTGCCAAGTTGTAATCTGGATCAGATGCGGATCCACTACCGATGGTGGGGAAGCTAACCGTAAATGTTCCTGCCTCGTTCATTGTACCGATGAGGGCAGCAGTACCAGTTGTAGCAGTCCAAGTAGAACCGGAACCGCTCTGACCAAGGTGATTTTCATCAACGGCGGTAGTGTAGAACTTCACATTCTTCACCGAATATCCTGGAACGGTCTCATAAAGAGCCATACGAACCTTTGATGAAAGACTGCGGAAAGTAAGATTTACCTCTTTGCCATAACCTGAAGTTGAAGGATTATTAGTCTCATAGGCTGTTACCATATTAGAAATATAGCAACCTGCGAGGTCAGCACGGGCAGCACCCGTTAGTGTATAGGCTGCAGACGTGAGATTATCAGGGTCAATAGCTGTTACCTGAATGCTTGTACCTGATACAGGAGCTGTGGTTATGGCATTGAGTGCACCTGTGGAATAAGCTACAAAGTCATACTGCGATGTGCTGTAGTCCCAATACTTAATAGTCTGTGCACCCGAGATTTTAGAAGGTGCAGCTGCAGTTATGCCTACATACTCCCAGTCGCTGGTGTTGCTCTCTGTAGTAGCCGCTGTATTTGCAGCCCAATTGACTATGTAGTTATCAAACACGGTTGTACGAGTGCTTCCATTACCTTTGAAACCACCGACAGTAAAGTGATTACTCAGCATTTTTGCTGCGTCAGCACCAAAATGATCTGCACGAGTGATGGCGTTTGCGCCAGAATTAAAAACGATGGCATTGGTTGCCTTTTCAAGATTCGGAGAATTGTTGTTCTCACCGACGAAGTCGTCGCTTGAGCAGCTGGCTAATGCTACGAGAGCCACGGCTGCGAAAAATAAATTCTTTTTCATAATTGTTAGTTTTTTTATTAATTAATACTATATTCATTAACGCTGTATATATTGTTGTTACTTGATCTTAACTACTTTTACTGCATAAACTGTGTTGTTGTTGTTATACTTCTGATAGTAATAAGCACTCGCATCCCATACAGTGGCAAGGGTGGTACAATCCTTGTCGGTGTAATAGGCAGTGGTCAGGTCTGCCGGCTCTGAGGCGGGCTTGACAGCAGTATGGATCTCCGTGTCGGCATCGTCGGACACCTCGTAGACGTATGCATAATACTCGCTGGATTGTACACTGAACTGTGCTGCAGTGTTAGCAGCCACCGTGATGTCGTTGCCATCAACACCAGGGATTGCCGTAGGATTAGTCTGCGAGAACACTGTCAGGGTGACACCATTACGTCCCACTACATTGCTTGTCGTAGATGAATAATCCTGAATATTGAGGGCGTCCATCACCTCTGCCTCTGTGGCAGCACCGCTGCTAATGAGGTAGGTTGTACCCTTCGTATTCAAATCACCTTTCAGGTCTCCATTACCATCTTTCACCATCACATAGATATCACCGGCAGCATACTCGTTGTCAGCAGGGTTATGTCCCACCTGATAGGTGGTTATCGAAGGAATATCGACCGAGGTGATGGTGGTCTGTGTGGCCTCCTCGGAGTCGACGACCACAGCATCGAAAGTGATGGGATAGAGTCCCTCCGGGTCGGTATCTACCTGGCTCGTCCAACCTTTGGTCTTATCAGAAATCTTAAAGATATAGGTATAGGCGTAGTAGGGTTTCCATGTAGCGTAGATGGCAGGCACGAATGCCTTGGCGCCATAGACCGTGATCTCCTCGCCCGTTCCGTCGATAGCCTCGAGCGTATAGTCAATACGCAACTCCAGCACGGTTCCGACCTCATTTGGCATCATGATCTGATAGTAAGGTGATGCTGTACCTGCATAGGTTGCCGTTGAGGAAGTACGACCCAGAAACTTTGTACCAGTCTTCTCGTCGGCTTCTGGTCCGCCATAGTTCAGCGTACCGAAAGATGCCGTTGTGCCGCCAGTCGTATTGGTAAAGGCGACATGAGCCTTGTTATAGTCCGTATTGCCTTCACCTAATTTAGTTTTTCCCGTGTTGGGGAAACTCACCTCACAAGAGCCACTGGTATAGAACTTGTCGTTTACCGTTGTTCCGGTGGTGAAGAGGCTGGCATCGGCTGATTTTGCGCCGGTGGCAATGGACGTTGTGTTGTCAGTATAGAACTTCACATCCTTCACAGAATAGCCGGGAATAGTCTCGTAAAGTGCCACACGGGCCTTACATGCCAGAGAGCGGAATACGAGTGGAACCACCTGGCCGTAGGCGTACTTGGGGTCGGAACCATCTTTATAGACCGTCACCATATCTGAGATATAGCACTGCTGAAGATCAGCGGCACTACCGGTCAGCGTATATGACAGGGTGTTAGCCGTAGCACTGCCATCGATAGCGGTCACCTGTACTTCACCAGCAGCAGGTGTACCTGTCACGGCAGTAACCGTACCAGTAGAATAGGCAATGAAGTCGTAATGGTCCTTCGTATAGTCCCAGTACTTGATAGCCTGTTTCTTACCAGCGATGTCCGAGGGGGCGACAGCTGTAATACCAACGTACTCCCAGTCGGCCCTATTCGACTCGGTCGTACCGGCGGTATTCTCCTGCCAGTTGACAATGAAGTCGTCGAAAACTTCCGTAGCAGCTGGTGTGGGATCAGTGTCACCATCCTTGAATCCACTAACGACAAAGTGGTAGTTCAACATCGTTGCCGCATCAGCGCCGACATGGTTTGCACGTGTCATGCCATTCGAAGCAGAACCAAATTCGATAGGTATCAGCCGAGCCTCGGGGGTCGGGGTTACCACGGGAGGAGCGTCAGCGAGATCATCGCTGCAGGCGGCAAAGATAGCTGCTGCCATTGCCACAAGGAATAGATTCTTTTTCATATTAACAAATACTTTAAAATTTAGTTTATTCATTTTTAATTCTATCTAGATACTTTTGTTATAAATCAAATTCGTGGGTTTCTTCTTCGAAGTCCTCTACGACAGCATCGAAGGCAGAGCCTCCTCTACGAGAGGGGACACCAATGGTATCCATGTCCAGTTCGACGGTGATGACACCGCCCTTCCAGAGTTTTCGCACCTGGTCGGTCACGTTGAACACAAAGGTTGAGTCGTTACCGTTGTTAAACTGCATCGTGATGTCAAGATAGTGCGAGGCCTGGTCTTTGACATCCTCGATGGATTTGATGCGGTTGGCATTCATGCCGGTCATGCCGAAAGTGAGCAGACGTCCACCAGCGATGTCAACCTGTTCACCGTTCATATCGCAGTTAGGCTTGAAACGCGTATTGTAGTGCACAGTAATGAGGTCCTCACCGGCAATACCAGTATTCACCACCGTCGAACGGGCCATGCCGGAGAGGTTTCCGGAACCGTCGACACCGATGATCTTACCACGGTTGTGGTGGAGGATGACCTGAGTGAGGTATATATAGGTAATCGGCTCGAGAATCATGTCAAGTTTCTTGACGTAGACATTATTGATTGAGTCGTATTCGAAGCCTGAAAGATCGCGGTCAATCTCCACAGCCCGGTCATAGGCGGAGAATAGCGGCTCCGGCTCGTAGAAGGAATGGGTGTACATCGGAGCCTCGTAACGTGAGGAGAGCATTGTCTGGTTGGTGTAGGCGAGCACGTAGTCGAGCGAGGTCTGCTCGTCGAAGTTCAGGCTCTGCACACCGTCGATGGTATTGACATCGTTCCACACAAGGATATCCCAGAAACCCCAGGTATATTGTCCGTTGAACGAGGTGCCGTTGATGAGGTTCGAGATCACGCTGTTATGGGCTGCCTCTGGGACAGAACCGGTGAAGTAACGGCGCAGGTGGAAGGTGGTAGGCTCGGTATAGCCGATCTCGCCGAAGATGTTGTAGTCGGTCTCATCCCAGCCATAGTACCACTCAGCCCGCCAGTCGTAGGTGATGCCGTAAGAGATCTCGTAGTTCCAGTAGGCGTCCAGTTCAAGTTGTACCACGGGCAGGTCGATGTCGATCTCACCACCGTCGAAGAGGTGCAGTTCCGGGTCACGGATGCAGCAGACCAACGTGGACATGACCGCTGCGACTATTGCCGAGCGGGTCACTGTCTGGAGGTTATTATGACTGCTGTATCTCATCATCGTTATCTCATCTCTTGGTTCTTGAAACTCACACCCTTCTTGTTGATCCTGCGGTAGAGCAGATCGTAGGTCAGCGTGATACCGACACGTGTCGGACCCAGCCAATTGTACCGGTACTGACGCTTCTTGAAGAGTTCCGGGTCGAGCGACCATTTGTAGTAGTACAGATGGTCGCGGTAGGTAGGGTCCACCGGGTTTTCATACTGGTAGGGGTCGTATTTGCAACGGAAATAACCGGCCTGGAGTCCAAACTCCAGACGCCAGTGACCGTTCTTCGAAATCGGCATCACATAGCCTACACCCAGACCGGCACCAGCACCTTCGCCCACCCAACCGCGATCGGCATCGAAGCAGATACCGAAGAGTGCGAGATGGGCGTATGCCTGCAGGTAAAGACCGCGGAAGGCGGCTCCCTCACCCGGCGGATTGGATGCCATATCGCCGGAGCGCAGGTAGTAGCGGCTCTCCAACTGGTAGTTGCGGATCTGGAAATACTTATGGGCATCGTAGTCCTGCCACCAGGGGAAGTCGAACGAGGCACCGTATGTGAAATGACCCTTCTTGGGATAGTATTCGATGGCGACATTGGGGATAGGACACCAACGGTTATAGCCGGGCATGTAGGCGACATCGAGCAGGAGGTTGGACTTCACCGACAGGAACTCACGACGGGGGAGTACCTGAGGCTCCTCGAACACGACGGCGGCAGTGGCAGGGGATTCTACCACTGGCATTTCCACGACAGGCTGTTCTTCCACCTGAGGCGCCTGCTCAGCAACGGGTTGCTCTACCTTTTTCTGCTTGAAAACCAGCATGATACGAGCCGTTCGGAGACTGGGAAATAGTTGGTCAACAGATGCTTCCACAGCTTGCCTCCCTCGGCTTTTTGCAACTCTTTCTTGAGCTGTGCCACATTGTTGCTGGGGAGATATTTATCACACAAAGCCTGCACACGCGAATAATAATTATCTTGCGCGCGCGACAAAAAAAGACAGAGCGAACGGTAATCCTCAAAGTCTATGTCCAGACTGAAGCTTTCTTCACTTACGGGCACAGTGAGGCGTGACACGACAAAGTCGGTCAGGGCCTTTGCACGCTTTTCGCCCAACTGCTTATTGTGGGCATAAGAACCTTCAGGCGAGGCAGCACCACGGATATAGATATGCAAGAGTTCATAGCCCTCTCGATTGATAATGGGCAAGACGTCGCCCTCCAACTGTTTTAGGAGAGGTGCATTCGACGGTATCCGGAATTCATTCACAGGGAAAGTGACCCTGCCGGCATGGTCGATGAAATCCTCATCAGTCAGACTGATTGATTCTCCTTCGTCCAAAAAACGGATGTAAGTATTATTAGCCAGGATGGAATCAGCATACATATCCCCTGTTGCAAAATTCCGTCCTTGCAACTCCTCCGGCAGTGCCATCATCAACAGCAGAAGCAGGAAAAATCCAGAAAAACGAACCTTTTTCATCGTTAATTTATGCTGATTCAAGTACAAAGATAGGCATTTTCCCCGAAATTCCATCGGTTTTTACCACTTTTTTATCGACGAAATTCTTTTTCTTGACATTATTTAACAAATAAGAAATTAGGGGAGGTTTTACCCCCCCCCTATAAAATTCCATAAAATTTCTTACAAACACAAACTAATACTCGAGAACCAGGGACTGGCGGGGTTTGAGTTCGAAGTTGGTGGAAAGGTTGTAATAACGGTTGGTCAGGATATCTTTGGCACGGGTAGTGGAGCCGATGACTTCGGCGTAGCGAGCCACATCGAGGGTGGCAGGCTTGGAAGTACCATTGAGTACAGCGAGGGCCGTCTTTCCCTTGTATTGGCGTGCAATGACATAGATACCATTGTAGGGAATGAACTGAATCTGTTTACCCTTTATAATTGTTTCGTTGCCCTGGCGCCAGTGAAGCAGACGGGAGAGCCAAGAGAACATGGCTTGCTCAGCCTTACTACGGCCCTCCTTCGTGAAACAGTTATGTGTATCGCCAGGGAACCCACCAGGGTAATCTTTTCTTACATTTCCGTCTGTCACATTTTTTGTGCCATTCATGAGCACTTCTGTGCCGTAATAGAGTTGTGGTGTGCGATTAACAATTAATAACAATGCAAGCGCCTGCTTCAGGGCAAGGGTGTCCTTCCCATTGCCCAAAAAACGGTCCGTATCATGGTTTTCGATGAAGGCCATGACATTCGACGGGTTCGGATAGAGGTAGTCATAAACGAAGGAATTGTAAAGACGATTCAATCCGTTCCACCAGCCATCGGTCTCCTCGTTCTTGGCCTGACTGAGTTTGTCGAAGAAGGAAAAGTCCATAACGGTCTTGAGGTAGGTGTTGTGGTCGGAGAGTTTTGAGTCTTTCTGCCAGGCAGCGGTGTAGGCGGGCTCGGTGACCCAGGTCTCACCGACGGTGTTGAAGTTGGGATACTCAGCATCGAGTTCCTTCATCCACTGCGCCATGGCCTCAGCATAGGCGTAGGGATAGGTATCCATGCGGATGCCATCGATGCCAACGGTCTCTATCCACCAGATGCTGTTCTGGATGAGGTAACGCATCAGGTGAGGGTTGCGCTGGTTGAGGTCGGGCATGGAGGGCACAAACCAACCTTCGGTGGTTTCCTTGAGATCGATCTTCGAGGCGTAGGGATCGATGACGGGCGTGAGTTTGTAGGAGGTCTGCAAATAAGCCGATTTTGCCGGTTCAGAGCCGTCGGCATTGGCGGTGAAACCGGTTATGGGATCTCGGCCAGAATTATCTTCGTTAAGCCACTCTGGGACGTTCAGCCAGTCCTTGGAGGGCATGTCGTGGGTCCAGGGATGCTCAAAACCACTGTGATTGAAGATCATGTCCATCACCACCTTCAGGCCTTT
>Ga0247609_10000728_pt1 | contig 43287 bp, 67 predicted proteins | sample 172DNAGHGlowgp2_FD_193487 | JGI IMG/M metagenome (GOLD analysis project Ga0247609, IMG submission 193487) | Sheep rumen microbial communities from Palmerston North, Manawatu-Wanganui, New Zealand - 1728 DNA GHGlow gp2 | ecosystem: Host-associated > Mammals > Digestive system > Stomach > Rumen ... | reverse complement strand
TCTTAATCGAGATTCCCGTGAACCCAATCCCGATTTCTTCGACTCTCTTTACAATATTTTCTAAACTGCGCTTGTTGTCTTTGGCTTCGTTTATGAGCCTATCTAATTCCCTTGCCCTTTTGAATCCTTCTATTGTCATTCTGAATCTCCGAAATATGGCTCTGGTTTCGGTTTCCACGCAACCACCTTCTGATACTTATTTTTCGCCCAAGTTGTCTTTCCACGGAAGGAATCAAATCCGACTTTTAACTCCGGTCTTACTACTCCCCAATAGCATGGGTGATAGGTAACAAGGTATTCCCCGGCAGTCTTAGGCAATCCTTCGCTGCATGAAGTCCAACTGCCATCTTCTATGAGTTCTGATAGAGATGACAGGTTCTCAATGACAGGATTCATGTCTTCGAACGTGACCTTCTTACCAATCATCGAAACAAGCCTGCCAATAATTTCGTCTATGCTCATTCTTCTCTCCTTCAACTTTATACACCAAGAAATTGTATAACGGTCGCCGAATACAGCATTCCGCCGATAAGCCACGCCACAAGAGGAATATTATCCTCATCATCTCGCGCAAGTACAATCGCACAAAGCATCGTTATTGCCATGTAGAGAACAAATGCTACAATTGAAGCTGCGACTGTTGACCAAGTAAATCTACTCACTCTTCTTCCTCTTGAAATGGTTCTGGGAGAGGGTTTCTATAATCCCATATCCCATATTGATTTTTGACTCTTTCAGGTTTCCGCCTGTTGTTCGCCTGTGTAACCATTGTTGCCCATCGGCAGTTTGAAGGCTCATAGTTCCCGTTATTGTTTACCCTGTCAATGGTCAACGAATCGGAGTATCCGTTATTCAATGCCCACGCAAGGAAATTAAAAAAACCTTGTGTATCGCTCCATTCTTTACAAACAGAAATTCCCCTGCCTCCGTAATCCGGATAACATTCACAGGAAGAAACCTCGCATCTTCTGTGCATCCCCTTCCAAATTCTAAAGATGCGTGTATTCGATAACCCTTTAAATCTTCCTTCTTCTTTTCTGTTTTGATTTATTATGCATCCGCAGGATTTGCAGTGACCGTTCACCAAATCCCTTCCGTGTGTCACGGTTTCTTTCCCGCAATCACAAATACATCTCCACAGGATTTTGCCGTATTTATCACGTCCTGCTTGTTCAATAACGGTCAGGTGATGAAACTTCATCCCTGTGAGATCTTTAAACGCTCCCATCTGGTTCTCCTTTTCCCGTTACCGGGATCCACCTGTCCTGCTCCAAAACATTCCGAAACGCCAACCTCACCAACGACATCGGAACGCATCCATTTTCGTCTTTTGCGGATTCCAATATTTTTAATGATTCCAATGCGTTAGGATGTGACCCATGCGTTGAGTTAACGTTTTGTGAATTAGACATCTCCTGCTTTTCCAGAGCGGAGATTGCCATATTAAATGCCTCTTTTGCTTCATTGGTATATATGTCTGTTACATGCCCTACCAAATCAATCCATTTGCTGTCACGCATCTGCGGTAACAGTTCAAGTGCTCTTTCGATTGTCATCCTATCACTCCACTTACATCATTGCTTGCCTCTTTCTGTGTTTGCTTGCATACGGGCAAGTCGCAAAATGAGAAATATATCCGACCAACTCAGAGTCTTCCCACGCTTGCCCAACAACCGTATCTCCATCAGGAGTTACAAAGACAAGCATATTGTCGCAGCCGTGAACCTGTCTTCGATAATGAATGCCGACCGGATTACACGGCATTGACTTTCCTGAACGCATTTTGATCCATCGAATTTCCGCACCGCACGATTTACACTTTGCCATATTACTCTTCTCCGTTTGGAATTGATTTGAAATCCTGTTCAATCTCGTTGGCTGTCACTTTAACAGGAACGAGCGTCTGTGGCATAAATTCAAGTTCGTAATCATACCTTGAGACTTTTACGCCATTCAAATCTTCTACCGTATATGTAGTCCACTCGTTCAGATAAACATAATGTTTCTGGTAAATACCCTTATTTCTGTCGAGTTCTACGATAACGGCAAGTTCATTATTGCCCTCGTTTTGGATTGAGAACCTGCCAGTCATCTGCATCATGCATCTGTCAGTTCTTGTGTTGAATACGGTAAGCCTGCGAGTAACATTAAAGTTATCAGCTTCTTTGCTGATGTTTCGAGATACGTACTCTGCCTCTCGTCCGCAACCTACCAGCGCCAAAATCAAAATGGCGACTGCCAAAATGCAACTAACTGTTTTCTTACCTCTCATACTTACCCCTTCAAATTATTATTAATCTCTCTATCAGCCTGTTCGTAGGTAAAGAACACTCTCGCTCTTAACTGCTTGATATTTCTTATTTCTAAGTCTACGCCTGAGAGTGTATTATTGGCTTCTAAATCAAAAGAGAACTGAAATTTATCTGTCCTTTTCCGCCCCGGAATCCGACTGACCAACTTCATCTCTCTTATGTACGGCATAAGTGGATTTCCGTCTTCATAAAGTATTACGAAGTAGGTATTGCCGGGAACTATTAGATTGTCGATATTCTTTTGGATTATCTCTTTACAATACTCGATCCCGGCAATGTAACCCTCGCCGAACCTCGTTAATTCATAGCCTTTGCGAACTCTCTTGATTTCTTTATCAAGTTGCTCTATAGCCCTTCTCATCTTCTTTTTCGGTTTCCTTAAATAATTTTTCGAGTTCGTATATCGTGTCTACGATACCAGAAAGATATGTGGCACATTCAGCTTTGGCTTCAACGCTTGCACCGCAAGCAGAATCCGTTTCTTCTTTGATAAGTTTGTATCCTTCTTTCATCACATCGTAGTAACTAACCATTATATCTTCCTCTTTCTCTTCTTGTACAAAGCGTTCAGCTTCTTTTCGTATGCTTTGCGTTCCATTGGCGTTTTGGCGTGTTTGATTAGTTTCTTCAAATGCTTTTCGGAGTCTTCTACGGGAACAGCATCGAATGCGTTTAGCTTCTGAGTGTCTGCAATCGGCTTCAAAGTCAAATCGCCACCAGCGTCAAACAGCAACGCTTTTTGATACTCCTTCATATCGAGTTCCCAAATTTTTTCGATTAATTCACTTATCGCATTTGTAAGTTCAATTTTGTATAGCTTATCAACCGATGCTGTTGTTGTTTTCATGTTAGCACTGTATTGATTGGCATTATTTAACCTCTCAATACAATGCCTGATTGCATCGCCATGAATTTCACCCAAAGTAATTTCGTCAAGTTTTGTCTGTGCTGCCGAATCCGCCATTTCTTACTCCATCCGCATCGTCATCGTATGTGATTCCATAAGGCGTAAACATTCCTTGCATGAAACCTTTGCCAACATCAATCGTACAAGTCTTCTCTTCACGAGAATCATTTGTAATCTTTGCCATGATGTGACCGCTGTTGTCGCTACCGCAATAGTCTGTGTCAATAACACCTACGGTATTGTCAAGCTGTAGCTTGAACTTGAAACCCTGACCGCTTCTTGGATAAAGCAGAAGTCCCCATCCCTCATCAGGGATAACTCGAATGCCTGTCGGAATTACCACACTTTCATTTGGGTGAAGGCAAATGTAAAAAGGAGCGAAGAAATCATAGCAAAGACTTCCGCTTGTAGATCGTTTGGGAAGTTTGATATTGTCGTAGATTTCGCGGATCCTCTCTTCGGGGAAATCTACTGGTGCTTTGAAATCCGCTTTGAACTGTTCATAAGGTACTTTTTTGAAATAGCCAACTTTAGGTATCAATATATATCTCCTTAAACTTCACTGTTTAAATATTCTTCACACTCAACGATTTTGCCAAGCCTAAAAGTCTTTTGCGCATCTATTACTCTTTGATTTGAACTACCACGGAGCGGAAGTGTAATATCTCTTAATTCCTTTTCAAATCTGCCATCAATGATAACATTAGACCAACGAAGACACATTTCCAACATAATACACTCTTGAATGTCGATGACGTTGTTTGTCGGATCAAAAGCATATACCAACTCTTCAAACGTATATCCAGTCCAAATGAAGATAATAATATCTGGATACTTTTTCTTAACACGATCAATGAGTTTATATGTAAAATGTAAATTTTCATTGCAAAGAGGTTCGCCACCAAGAATGGAAAGATTTCTTTTCACACCGTTCTTGCGGAGCATTTCGATGATATGGTCAACAACCTCATCGTCATTTCCCTCAATCCCTTTATCAAATTCCCAAGTCTGCGGATTATGGCAGCCGGGGCATCTATGCGGACACCCCTGACTCCAAAAACTAACACAGACTCCTTTGCCATTCACGACATCGTTGTTTATAATGCCAGCATATTTCATCTATGTTTAACCCTCATCTCAGTTTCGCTCTGCTTACCTTTATTGAATGCAGTTTTATAATCGCCAGTAAGATAACCTGTGACTCTGCGGAGTTGCTGGATATTATGGCTGCCACATACAGGGCAGGTATCATTAAACTCACCAGTAAAACCACAATCCATGCATGTATCGTTCGGTACATTGACCGCAAAGTAAGGAATATCCTTATCCATAGCGTAGTTTACAATCTGCTCAAGTGCATCAATGTTGTTTTTTACACCGCCATCGAGCTCTACGTAAGTTATGCAGCCTGCGCTGCTATATCCTGTAAGCTGAGATTCAATGTCGATCTTGTCAAACGGCGAAATCTTCTCCCAAACGGGAACATGCATACTGTTCGTAAAGAAATCTTTATCAGATACATTTTCAATGACACCATATTTCTCTTTGAACTTATTCATTGCTGTATAGCAAAGGTTCTCGGCAGGAGTAAAGTATACGCCAAAGTTGAGCTTGTATTCTTCCTTAAACTCGGCACATCTCTTCTTAAACAGAGCCTCAATCTTCTTGGCATGTTCCATACCTTTTTCGGTGGTATGATTACAACCAATAAGAATCTGCAACGCTTCTGCGAGACCAAGCTGACCGATTACGATAGTACCGTGTTTCACTGCGGATTCAACAGTCTTACCGTCATATCCTTCCATCGTTCCGTTTTCATACATAAACTTTGCAGAATCTGGTGACTGAGAACAAATGAAATGATACCTTTCAAGAAGCATATCTTTCGCCTCATGAATCTTGTCGTCTAACAAGTCCATGAATGCGTCAAACAAAACTTCCTCTCCGTTTTCACCGTCAATCCATCCAGTTTCTTCGCCAGTCTGCTTAACCACCATTGCTAATGTTGGAAGGATGATGGTTACGGGGCAGATATTGCCACGCCCATCTTTAAGCTGACCGAAACCGTTAATATCATAACCGTTCGCAGTTCTGCATCCCATTGTACTGAAATATGTCTTAGGATCGTTTCTGTCATATCCTGCATTCCCAGACCAATCTACATTAGCATAGTTTGGATACAATCTTCTTGAAGTAGATTTCAGCGCAAGCCTAAACAAATCATAGTTCGGATCTTCTGGTTTTCTGTTAACGCCGTTCATACACTGGAAGATTCCACAAGGGAAAATTGGCGTCCTATGCAATTTACCAATTCCATTAATGGACATATCCAAAAGCGCTTTTGTGATAAGTCTGCCCTCTGGAAGAGTGCATGTCCCATAATTAATTGATGTAAACGGAAGCTGATTCCCAGACCTGCTTTGGAGTGTATTTAAATTGTGATACATCGCCTCAACAGACTGATATATCTCTCTTTCCGTCATGTCGAATGCGTACTGATACACTTTACCACTATAATGTTTATACTCTTTAGCATCGATAGGCGTATCTCTATATGTTTCCCACCCTGTCGCATCATTACCAAGGATATATTTAATACCATCGATATAATGCTTGTTAAAACTCTTCCTTACATAAGGAACCATAGTCCAGTCAAGATGAGTTGCGCTCACACCGCCGAACTGCTGTAATGACTGCAACTGGAAAATAACTGCTACAAGCTGGAATGCTGTTCCAACTGACTGCGCAGGACGAATATCTGTCTGCCTTGTGTTAAAACCGTTTTTGAGAAGTTTATCAAATGGAATCGACAGGCAGTTATGGTCGCCAACGGCATAATGGTCAAGGTCATGAACATATATCATATTGTCTTTGTGGTTTTTAACAGCCATGTCAGACATGATATAATTCAACGCCTGTTCTTTCATCACTTCCCCGGCAGCAGCTCCGATTCTACCGCCAAATGATCGCTCGTCAACATTGGCATTCTGGTTCTGCACATTCGAAGCATTAAGTTTTTCAGATACACTACGGATAAGAGAGCTATTCCTTTCTCTTTCCCTTGTCCTCATATCTCTATACAGGATATATCGCTTCGCAACATCCTTTCTGCGAGACTTCATCAGCTTTTCTTCGACAATATCTTGAATTTCTTCAACGCTTAAATCCTTTTTAATCGAAGCAACCTCATCGGTAATCCTGTTGATAATCTTGGAGTCTTCCTCCGAAATATCGCCAATCTCAGAAAATGCTTTTCTAATCGCATTTTCGATTCTTGACTTATCGAAAGTCACAACTCTTCCGTCTCTCTTTGTGACTAAATGCATATAGTTTCCCCCTAAATTAATAGATACTCACATATATATTCAGCAGCTTTGGCGTAATCATCCTCGATACGGATACAAGACTCTTTAATCCACGGATGAAGATTATCATCCTTGCCTAATCCGATAACGAAGATATGCTTATCGCCAAACATGTTGATACCCTGTACAGCCCCAAGTTCCATGTGCGATCCTACTGTGCTGTCAATCCCGTCAAGGTTAACAATCACGATATCGCAGTCATGCACTTGCGCCATTTCCCATTCAAGAATCTCTCTCTCGCTTTTCTGGTAATTCTCTTCGTAGTTATAGAACATCGGCGGATGAATAAACTTCACGCCCTGTCCGAAGTCGAGACACTTTTTAACCTCGCCCTCGATGCGCAACCGCCATTCCATCTGCTCCTGAAAAGAAATGCCACTCATCTTTCCACATGTATAAATCTTCTTCATGCCATTGCTCTCGTTCTCATCATTTCTGTTAGTTCCATAATTAGTTCGTCTGGCTTCTTTTTGTATCCCGGATTTTTCAGAACATAATCAACCTCATCCGCAATCCCGTCAAACTGCCCGACATCACTGAGGCTACGTCTGTACGCCTCTTCAATGTTGTCCCCACGGTTCAGGCACTTAGCAAGCCTGTCTCTTCTGGGGACATCGAGATAAATCGAAGTGCATTTCACGCCGTTTCTCTTGACTGCCCTGAGTCCCCTTGGAGTAAGAACGGCTACCGTGTTGTCGGTATAATCCTTTTTTGCACTGCCGTATTTCCATCCGTTGTACTCAGCAGTTTCGGCAAAGAATCCATCGTTGTTCAGGTGCTCAAACTCTTCATCAGAAATATAATGGTAGTCAACGCCATCCTTTTCGTTTTGGCGCTTGGCTCTTGTTGTATATGTAATGATTCTCTTGAAGTCGAGCCAGTCTTCATATTCTTTCGCAAGCGTAGTCTTACCGCTTGCACTTTCGCCAACAATTACAATCATCCAATCTCTACCTTTGGTTCGTAATAACTGAAATTTTCACACAAGTAGCATGGGCTGTCATACGTCATTCCGCCTCGATGCACACATGTGCCGCAGTTGCACTCTTTATATGGGCAAAAAGTGCATGTCTCGCCCAACAGTCTGCCATGCTTATAAGTACACTTGTCACAATACATATGCATCATCCATTCGGAAGACCAAGAATACCCTCATCAATCATCATGTTCAGCCATTTAATTGCATTAACCTGAACAAACATGTCAAACTTATTTTCGATTCCATCAATAGAATAGAACTCATCAAACTTGTAACCAAGCATTCCTTCGGCACAAGTGAAACTGTAATCAATCCTATTGTTCTCTTCGTCAAAACCAATCCAAAACTCGTCCGCGTCATTGTACGAAACGTCTTTCGGCGGTTGACATCCTTCAAGGTGACACCACCAAGAACCTTTTCTGGTCATAGCATTGTTGTGCCATGTCAGTGTTTTCAATCTGCCCCAATCAAGGATCCTAAGTTTCTTAATATTCTTTGGCGTAAGATGATATTTATTCGGGTATTTTTTGGTCAAACCATAATCAATATATCTTGTCATTTGTTTCCGCTTTCTACATCGACACCGATGCGATAATCGAGTTCACCGATAAACTCGTTAAGCTGTTTCTTTGTAGGTCTACGCCCACAAGACATTTTGCCCTCTGGACACCACAGCAGATGGTCGCAGTGCGGAACCAGTTCTTTCGCAAACTCAGGGTTAATCTCTTCCACAGCCTTTTTCATAACGATAGCCTGTTTTCTGATTTCAGGCTGCGCTCTTGTACAAAGTCTCTTGTGCATGAAATGGATGAGAGCTTCGGGAGTAAAGCCGATAGTCAGCGTATTGTTGGTTGCTCTTGGCAGAACGAAGTTTGCACATTCTACTGCACGCCTTCTGTTTACGCCTGCGTCTTCGAGACTCTGCTGGATCCTCGCTCTGATGTTATTGATGCTTGTCATCAAAGTATCGTATTCAAGTTTGGCTCTCTTGTTTGTCTCAATCTCTTTTGGTGTAGTATATGTAAATCCGTCCTTGTCGATATACCGGAAACTTCCCATATTCTTCACAATCTGGTCAGGACTTACATCTGTTACGAGTTCTGAGTAGTCGGCAAATGAGTAGTTATCCATCTCTTCGTATGGAACGCTCACACCGATTTCGTGCCTCATAAACTGCTCTGCTGTTCCACGGTCAATATCTGTCAACCTGAACTTCACGTATTCGCAACGACTGCCACTCATATGACCGTTTTCGCCACACGACTTGCCAACCTTGTCAGCGAATTTCTCAGGAGTGTTGTAGCACGTACAGGCGAAGACGCCGTGGTTATGGCTGAGAGATTTTAGAACTTCTGGATTTAAAATCTTTGCTTCCACAATTCCTCCTTTCAATATTATTTTGCATTATTTATAGGTTGCATGTAAACGAGCCACTTGACCCGTTTACAATATTATAACCTATACCGTTTATCTTGTCTACACTTTTTTGCATTATTTTAAAGATTATCTAAGCGCTGATATTTGGTGATCCATAACTCTCTTGTGTCCGGGATTTCTACCCAATTGCCGTTCTCGTCCTTTTTTACTTTTGGCTTAAACCGATTTGACATAACTTTCAGGATGTCTCCCTTTGCAAGTTTAGTCTGACTGAATGTCCTCTTATCAATTTTGCACTGATAACTCGTACCATTCTTTAACGAATAAAGTGTAAGTCTTGGCGAGTATTTAGTGTCGATAGACGTTACGCACGCAATTCCTGAATACTGGTCGCCGACAATATCGACATATCCAAGGTGTTCAATCTGCGCACAGATCTTCTCTCGCAGAGTCCTTCTTCTGTATTTCAGTTTAGTAGCTGCGATTCGAAGCATTGCAAGAGAGTCTATCTTGGAGAACATTTTAGCTGTTTCCTTCCCGGAAAAACTTCTCGCTTCTTCCTCGCTGACATGTAGCGTGTTTAGTTCATTCTTGCTTATCTGCGAACGTCCGCTGTACTTGTCAAACAGGTCGAGCTGCATGTTCAGATAGTTGGCGTCACCAAATTCTTCAAAGAAGTCTAAGTCAATCAGGATCCTCATTTGCTTCATGTTTATTGCTGTTCCAGTGAGAAAATCGCTGATACAGTCGATGAATGAAATGTAGCTTTTATCACTATTCAAAATGGCTACTTTTGCCACTTTCGAGTTCATGAATTTGATGGATTCTACGCCTTTAAATATTGTATTTGTCTCTTTGTCAAAAGTATACTCAGCAGTCGAATGTCTGAACTTAATAGAGGATATTTTGATACCTCTCTTCTTTGCGTACTCAGTTATGGCAAGCGTCTTATCTTCTTTGCCGATAAAGATATTTAATGCCGAAGTGATGAACTCCAATGGATAATAATATCTCAGGTATCCGCAGATATAGCCAATCCAAGAATAAGGATCCGCATGGTTTTTGGAAAATAGATAATCGCTTGCATCGATGATGACTTGCAGAAAACCTACAATTAGCTTTTCTGCTTCTTCCTGTTCAACACCATAATCATCATACATCGTCTGAATGAATCCTTTAATGTAATGATTATCGTTTAGGTATCCGCCGTTTTTGATAATCGGGATATCCTTATCTGTCCCGGTCTTTTTACTAAAATGCCTTCTTACAATATCAGCTTCACCCATTGTGAAACCGCAGAACTTGTGTAAGAATCCAATAATCTGTTCCTGATACACAAGCCATCCAAGCGTAGGCTTTAAGAAATCGTCTAACGCTTCATTCCCATATAAAGCGTACTCGCCGTTTGAAAGTTTATCTCTGTACGACTCGCCAGCAGGACGGATTGCCCCATTGCCGATAGACAGCAAATCCATGTACGAAGCGTCATGGTTTTTTGCTCTGATTTTTTCAATCGTGCTGTCGCTAAAAAGTTTTTGCAAGTATGCGGTTGCGCTTGGAGACTCCCATTGAAAAATCATAGTCGTATCTTCTCTTATACTCTTCCAAACGTTTTCATCGTCTGGCGGAATATTGTCTGGTGTTGCATACGGAATCCCTGCAAGGTCGCAAGTTTTGTAAATCAGCCCCACGTTGTCCAGCCCTAATATGTCCAGCTTTACGAAATTTAATGAATCAATCTCTTTCATGTTAAGAACAGAGATTGGATAATCATTTGTCTTCGTAGTGAATGTGCCAAACCATTCTTCGACTGGATAAGGTGACACAACGCATCCTGCCGGGTGATTACCAACAGAGACAACAACCCCATTCACAAGGTCTACATATTTGAAGATTCTCTTATACTTCTTTCTTGCGGACTCCTCATCAACTTCTACCATATCGATGAGTTCTTCTGCAAATTTAATGTAGTTATACGGAACCTCTTTGTATACAGCGCCCTTGTTGTAGCAATTTGTATACGCTTTTTCTAACGACTCAGGCATTTTCGGGTTGCGCGTACCAGAGTCTTTAACCTCTTTTTCCCACTTCTTTATCTTTTGCTTTAACTCATCTGGTACAAACATTTTCTTGACATTGATATTAAACAAGCCACGAACAATATCTCTGATTGCACCCTTTAAAGCAATCGTGTTGAATGTAACAATGTCACAGCAGTACAATCCGTCTTTATGATAAAGATATTCTCTTACCGCTTTTCTATCTTCTGAGAACCAATCTGAGTCCACGTCCGCGAGACTAACACGCTCTTTATTCATAAAACGCTCGAAGTTCAAATCATATTTAACGCTATCAACTTCTGTGATTCCAAGAAGGTATGCAATGATACTTCCAGAAACAGAACCACGGCTATATCCATATCGGATACCCTGTCTGCGCATCTCGGATTTGTAGTCTTCTTCGAGTAACATGAAGTCTATCGCACCATTATGTTTATATGTGTCATATTCATAATGGATCCTGTCAACATATTCCTGATAGTTTGGCTTAGACATTATTCCACGACTGACTACACCCTGATTAATCTTCTCTTTAAATACAGCTTCTGAATCTTCGTATAGCTTCGGGTACTTCGGAGAATGGTCAACATTGAATGGCTCAATACTCTCAGCCATTCTAATGCTGTTTTGCATGGCGTCCTCAACCACATTAATAGGAAGCGATTTCTGTTTCTTGTATGTATTCAATAACTCTTCCGGTGTTTTAAAAACAAGATCCCAAGAATCTTCGCCATCAAAATGTACATCTTTTGCAGCTTGGAGTATCGAACGTCCTTCCATTTGCAACTCATTTAATGCGTGAGTATCAGTGCCAACAATCAATGGAATACCCATCGTTTTACTTACCGCATACAGATACTTATTATACTCTATCTGCTCTTCAATATTATGATGCTGTATTTCGAGATAGCATCGATGCTTATTGTTAGCCAAGAATGTCAGGAACTGCTCTTTTATAATATCATCGCCGTTATGTAATGCACCGCCAAGACATGCGGTTGTAATTATCACATTGTCACTTGTCTTATATAACTCATCAAAAGTTATGCGTGGCATATAATAGAAATGACAATCGTTTCTATCGAAAGATTTCGAAGTCATCTTATTTATCTCTTTTACACCGTCATAATTTTTCGCAATGAGTACACAGTGATAATTATCTCTATTCTTTTCTGACGCATCATCAGTATCCGCTGTAATATATGCTTCGACACAATGGATGTATTTCATACCAGCTTTTTCAATAGCTTCTTTTTTGTGAAGCCATTCGAATATGTTCCCGTGTTCAGAAATACCAAGCGCTGGCATACCACAGTCGGCAGCTGCTTTCACATAATCCCTGAAATTTGTAATACTATCTATGTTGGTAGTACCATTACTCAACATTGAGTGCATATGGTACGGAACATACATGATACTCATTCTTTATCCTCATCGTTGGCATACTCACAACTTCCCCTATAATTACACAGTTGATGACAGAAGAAATAGTCTTCCATCGCCGGGAACTCGTCATCATTTTCGATTGCATGTACTGTAGCTTCAATCATAATAAGTGTATCTTCATACTCTTCCATATTAAATGGAATTTTCAGGATCTTCTTATCTTTAAAGTGATTCCACACGATATACTTCGGATACTCGCCGTACTCGTCATACACCGCCTTCGAATAAAGATACATCTGTCTCTTATACTTCTCAAAGTTTTTCTCTTCACTCTTTAGTGGCGACTTGCCGTTCTTCTTCATGGGATAAGCAGAACTTTTGTGGTCAACTAAGTAAATATCGCCAGTCTCTTTATGCCGAAGAAGCAGGTCTATGAATCCCCTGAATTTGTATCCAGAAATTTCTGTATGGATCTCATTCTCAACGCCAAGTATCTCGTAATCTTTTAGCCAGTCGAAATCAACTTCCGCAAAGTAATCTGCACATAACTCATATGACTTCGACATAACGCTTTCCCATGTATCATACAAAACATTGTCTTCATAATGCCCCATGTAATACTCTAAAGCATCGTCTACGTCTAACTCGCCCTTGAATATCTTTTCAAGTATCAAGTGTACGAAGCTGCCAAGTTCTGCATAGAAGTTGTTCTCGTCCAAATACTGCTCGTCATCATCGACAATGTATTTAAGATAGAATGCATACGGGCATTGACGATATAATTCAAGTCTTGAATGAGACAGTTCTTTATCTTTTAAATTGTTCACATTAGGTTATCTTCCTTTTGTTTTTATACAATTCCTCCCAAACTTCCTGCGAAACATCTACAGGAGAGTTCTTAGCTTCTTTACCGCCAAGTAATTTCTTCCTATCATCAATGACGTAAACGTTCGTGAATCTTCTCATCTTATCAATGTCTTTCCATGTCTTGCCATCTCTGTAATTAATATCAGAATCATAAGCAAATACGACATTGACTTTGAGACTCAGTACAAGTCTCAACTGTTCATCTGTTAGCGTATGCTTTTCTGCTGATACCGAATTTTTGTACCCCCAGCCGTATGCTTTCATAACAGATTTAAGCGATTCGAAGATTATCACTTCACCTTTTTCTTTGATGTATGGCAACGTAATATCCATACCTTGAAGGTAGTCAACAGTGCCAACTGGAAAATAACTTATATACTTCGGTATCTTCAACTCTTTGTAGTTCGGATACCTCGTCCTGCCCTTGACATTTATCAGATTCCCATCCACGTCAAACACCGGGTAAACGATTCTGTTGCTACGTTTATCTATGCGGATTTTGAACAGATCTTGTATTGCCGGGTGGATACCCTCATCTATCCATTCTTGCGCTGCCTCTCTTATGTACCGCCGATTGTAAAAGTCATTAGGACTCAGGATCCTATGTTTTGGCACAATCTTCTTTTGAGTTTGATTCTTAGTGTTGACCATGAATGTGTATACTTGCGACCTGCAAAGTTTATTCTCATCCATGTTCGCAAGTTTCATAGCTTTTTTGATAGCTTGCGTATACGACAAATGTTCAAAGTCTCTCAGGAAGTTCACGATTCCGCCGTGACATCCGCAAGAGAAACAGTAATAATAGTTTTTACTTGGCGTTATAGTAAAAGAGGGGGTCTTATCAATGTGCAAAGGACATCTGCCCCACCAATCATCTCCCCTCTTTTCTAATTCAATAGTCTGACTGGCGTATTTTAACAAATCAACTTTCCTGTTTAATTCGTCAAATGTTTTTGAGTCAATAACGCCACTCATACCGCCCCCTTAGAACGTACTATTTTTCTTATGTTGCTCAACCTCTGTAATCATCATCGTGTCTCCGTTGAAATAGAGGTCTATGTATTCGTCTTCATCATCTTCCATCATCTGCGTGCCAAGTCGGTTAACGTAGATTTTGGCATATACATTTCCGCATTCACTTCCATCTTTAATAATCTGCTCTTGCGTCTTGCGTCCGTACTTAATACCGACCGACAGGTATCTGTTAATCTTGATACTGTCCGCAACTTCGCCTTGGCGGTTAAGCTGGCAAGCTGCAAGAACCGCAAGATTAAGTTCGCCTGCAATCTTATTCTTTAAGGAATCGCACTTCGCGCCAAGCACGTTGTAGTTCGTACTTGTATCGCTCTCGTTACTTTTCAGGTAATCGTACACAAGGAACCTTACGCCGATTTTGTTAATCCACATTTTGCAAGTGATGTACAATTCATCATCGGAGATTTCAGGTTTATAAATATGTTTGAATTTCTGCTGCTTAATCCATGCGATAGAGTCTTTAATCTTCTGGGCTTCCTCTTCTGAGTAGTTGCCGTTCTTGATTCTCTTGACATCCACGCCAGACAGATTAGCAAGCAGACGTTCTACATACAGCCTCGTCTGCATCTCAGTATCAATGACGAGCGTTGGCACACCATTCTTCAATTTATGGACGACTTCATTCATCAGCAGTGCAGATTTACCTTCTTTGTACTTAGCCTGAACGACTACAAGCTCACCGGTCTCATAGGTGAAATATTTATTGAATGAGTCGTACTTGGACGGAAGACCATACAGACCATTATCCATACGCCTGCTTTCGATCTCTGCCCAAATGTCATCAATCTCATCACCGAGAAGTTTCGTGTCGTCACCGCAAACGAAGTCAGATGCTACCGTATCAATGCCGTGATATACTTCGCCACTGAGTTCATCGAGCGACAGAGAAACATCAAAGCATTTCCCGGACAGCTTTGTGAGTCTTTTGTAAAGATCCCGTCTGAACGCATAAGTCGTGACATCTTTAGCCATAGCCATATACTCTTTCAAAGAGTGCCTTGCCATGCCCTTATACAAGTCAACAAACTCTTGCACAGATGGAATGTTGTACTTGTCCATTGTATGACTGATTTTTGGATTACTTTTCAACTTACTGGACAAGTTTAAAGCGTCAATGTTTTCAATTCCTTCATTTACAAGACTATTGATAGCCCAATAAATACAGCCATTCTCTTCATTATAAAAGTGTCTTGGCTTTAAAAATGTTTCGGAATTTAGAATGTATTCCGGATGGAAAATGAGAGAACCTATCACACTACTTTCAGCTTGAATGTCTGACAGTTCTGATATGTTCATTCAATGTCACCTAAAATTTCTTTGTATATCTCGTTGTATTTATCACCTAATGCATCGCAAAATCTCATCATGTCTCGTTTCCTACTCGTATATTTTGCAAACTTGGCATATATTTTACACGCATTACCAAACAATGACGGAATATTCGCTACCCTACCATTAGATATTTCTTTGGCGTTGTTAAGAAGCTCATCGCATAATGTCTTATAAAGTGAGTAGTCGTACTTGATTTCCATACAAACATTTCTAATGTATGTCTGTAAAACTTTTTCGTTAGTCATACCTTGCCACCAAAAATATCTGCTCCCCATTTAGGCTTTTCTTTCTCAACATACTGAAAAGCGGGCTCAATCTTCGTAGCTTTTTCACTTGCCTTTTTGACTGCTTTCAGTTTTTCTGCTTCTCGAACTATCTTCCAATCAGCTTTTAACCGTTTATCCCCGATAGCGTAGAATATACCGGCAGGATAATTGAGATGTTTAGCTTTTTTCTTTATCGCATAAAGGATGAACCCGGCATCAACTCCACGGTTATAAACAAGCTGGTCAATAACCCTTCGAAGCTGATTGAATACTACGTCCTCATCAATTTCCTTGTACCAGAAGTCGATGATTTCAGCGATGTCGTTCTTCTCACGAAGACAATCTGGATGGTAATATTTGCCGTTCTCTTCTACACAATCATCAGAGCCAACATACACGGGATCCTGCTTGTGTTTGCAGTGAGAATAAGCACATTTCTTTTTCAAACTGGCTTTTCTCTTTTCCTCAAAGCAGTCAGGGTGAAAATATCTGTTACCGATTTTGACGTACTCATCATTATCAATATCAACATTTCTACCGTGAGGACAGTCTTTGTACGGACATTTTCGAATGTTAGGCATCTTCCACCTCTAAGATATGTGTAGCTTCCATGTCTGCTTCATGGAGCGCCAGCGCAAGCGGATACTTTTCATACGCCTGACCAAGTTCATTCCACTGTGAACTGTCGCAGTAAGCGCCCATATGGAATGTGATAGCTGTAATCTCTTCCATGCTGAGAGTGATAAACTGCATCAGGAAGACAACGCTCTTACTGCCATGACCAAGCGGATACTTGTTGTCAACAACATAGCAAGGAACCGTTTCCCAGATGAAACTTCCCTGTGCATCTTTCTTGACTGTTCTCGGATTTGCAGCTGCTACCTTTTCAGGATCATATGTCTTTTGATTTTTTGTGCTCATGCCGTAATAATACGTCTTGCAAATATCATGGAGCAGAGACACAAGTGTAAGAGTCTCATCACTGACACCATCAAGAACCTTTGCCCAGAGCGGATTCTTTTTCTTATTCATCAGGCAGTCATATACGTGAAGACTGTGTTTAAGAAGACCGCCCTCTTCGGAAAGATGAAATCTTGTACTCGCTGGTGCAGTGTAAAAGTCAGACTTCTTGATGAAAGACTTTACATCTTCCATACCGATACGGTTGATTGCCCCAAGAAGCTCTTCGAATCTCTTGATATTAGCTTCGGTTTCTTTAGTCATTAAATCTCCTTCCTGAAAATCTGAGATTGCAGACATAAGTCCGCAACCCCAGAACATCAAAAGTTAATTGAACGGAAGTTCCTCGTCATCCCCGTCAGGAACACTGATGAAATCATCGACCTTATCTTCCTTCTTAGTCTCTGCTTTCGGCGCTGTCTGACCGCCGTTGTCGTTGGGGAGTTCGAGTGCAAAGATTGTATAGTGCGGATTGTACGACACTTTTCCGGTCTGACTTGTGTATACGTTTGTTACGTCACAGCTTACAATCTTAATTGTAAGACCATTGTTTTCATCAACTACCGCACCTTTCAGTGCTTCCCACGCCCTTCCGACAATGGCTACGAAACCGTCTTTGAACTCTACCGTGTAGGTATTTGTATCCCTGTTCTTCCTGCTGATACTCATATTGGCAACAGCATAATTGCCTTTGTCTTCCAGTTTCCAGATTTTGGCAAAACGCCCTGCGGAAAATCCCATGTCAAATTCCTCCTTACTTTCTGATTGCCATCAACTGTTTCTTTAACTCTGCGAGAACGTCTGCGTCCTCGATAAGTCTCGGATCACCGTTTGCATTTTCATCTGCTGCTTTGCAAACTTCGCTGACTTTCTCTTTTGCTTTATCGGAAAGTCCGCATTTCTTCTTGATAAGTTCCATACACTCCGTCTGCAACTTCGTAATGTCTTTAATGTCAACAGGAATGTCTTCGTTGACATAGATGTAATCACCAAGACCAAGACGTGCGATGCATTTCGTAAGACTTCTCTGAATCGTCTTATTCACCTGCATGGAATCAATGTTCTCATACGGCACAGGCTTATTCTTGAAATCCATGATGGGAAGATACTCTGTTGCGGAATGCTCTTCGCGTTCTCCGTTTTCGTTTTCCCAGACAACCGTCACTGTTGTCTTTACATGAGCGCCATTAGGATCCTTCCAAACAAGCATCCCGTCTTCTGTCTCGTGTACAGTCGCATAGGACAGAGGATACCTCTTTTTCAGTTCGTGCCATGCCCACATCCAACTCAGATAGTTCAGACCGTTTTTCTGCTTGATGCGGTCTTTCACATCAACGTTACTTAATACCTCATAAAAGTCAGCTTTCATTATGTATTCAATCCTTTTTCACAAAACTTCTGTATCTCTGCGATCTTCTCTTCTGGGAAAAGATCTTCTTTGTTACAATAGTCAAGAACGACAGCCAGAGCAGACCTCATCCCGGTGGCGATAGCGTCATTCCTCACTTTTGCCATCTCCTGTCTGATTCGTGCTGTCACTATCATCTCTTGCTCTTTGTTCACTGTTTGTTTTACCTCTTCCGCTTTCACAGACAACAGCGGAGTCGCCCATATGTGTAACGACCCCACCTGCTAATGGGCAACCCGTACATCCAACATACTTTTTACATACAGACCGTATGTAGAGCGCCCAATCGTTACTTACTCGCATTTGTTACTCCAATAATTGCTTTTACCAACTTGCTTGCATTATCACTTGCGCAACCCACATAAATAGTTTCCATGCAAGGTTTCTCTTCATAGTGGCAGTTATCGCATTTCAGCAGATACTCAATCTTATTTTTAGAGAATCTGTAGACGGGAATCATCATCAGTTTGCAGTACGGACATGCTCTTCTCATAATGAATACCTCCTGATAATATTATACTCATATGTAAAATTATTGCAAGCACTTTTTTGCATTATTTTGATGAACAAATATCTTTTCAGTTGATTTAAACATATTGCTTTTGTTAATGTCCAATGTACGAGTGACTTTCTTTTCCCAGATTGGAATGAAGTCATCTGGCGCATTTAGTTCTGATATAAATACCAAGTGGTCTTTACTGATTTCTCTCATGTACTTCCAGAAAGAATCGCTGTCAAATTTAATTCCTGCGTATTCTTTAGTTCCGCTGTATGGCGGATCACAGTAAACTACGCAACCGTCCGGGAGTTCTACATCTCTATAATCCAAACAAAGGAACTCGATGTTTTGTATTTTTGGTGAAAGTCTTTCGAGAGAATTTTTCGTAGCAAGAGCGTAATTTTTATTCTCTTTATCTCTCGCATAACCTTGGAAAAATCTACCTCCGAAGCTGCAACCGAATCCAACAAACCCGGTCATCACAGGATCCTCGTCTTTATACTCTCTTCTGTATTTCCACTCTTCTTCTGTCACTACATCTGGAAATACATATCCGTCTCTTACACCTTTAAGCATTGCTATCAAGTATGGATGTATATCATTACAGATTATTCTGCTGTAACAATTTAGTTTTGACTCAATGCTACAAGTTCCGCAAAGAGAGAGACAAAAGTATCAGACTCGTTTTGCCCCCTCAACACTTCTGCTACTTGTTTAGAAATCCGTTCTTTACCACCTTGGTATCTCATTTTCCCTCTCTTTATTTAAAATAATCCTGCTTTCTCTGCGACTTCATGTCAAAGTTTGCCACATCAAGATAGAATGAGCGATTAGGATTAAATCCGCAATATGCAAGCGCATCACCGAAGAATACAGCAAAGAAATAATTTCTTTTTGCGCCGACTTCTGGATCCCGATTCTCTGTATAAAAATCAATCTCCACGACAGTTGTATACGCATTTGTGAACGCCTGACCTGACACACCGCCATGCAAGTCAAGACCTGTCGCCGTGGTAGCCCAAGTCTGTCTAAACACGTAAACTTGCCTATCAATATAGTTAGAAAACATTTCTGTTTCCTGTTGCAGATACTTGCCTACTTCGTCATTAAAAATTTGCTCTGCTCTATACGCAAGCAGCTCGACATTTGGATAATCAGTTCTCATCGCCCACCGCCTTTGCTAACTTCGCTAATCTTGCCTTTGCTTCACTTTGCCAGATGCAACACCAAGCCCTAAGATTATCACTCTCTATCTGACTTCCAATTTCCTTTGTGTTTACATCTTTGATAATGGAGAATAAATCGTTAAAGCATTTCAGTCTGTCGTCTGTCATCAATTTCTTCCTTGTAATCGCTTTTAACTCTTTGCGAAAACCATACTTTGTATCAGTGCACCATTCTCCAAGTTCATTCCACCCGATTTGGCAGCCGATTTCACTGATATTTACTCTCCCGATAATCTCTTCTAAAGAATTGAAGATTCGTTGCAATTCACCCGTCATTCAAGCACTTTTTATTGGAGTCGTGATTGCCCTCTCAACGCTCCATCCTCTACTTAACCTTCTACCAATCGTGTTACGTTTAAATCCACAAATTCTATTCCACTCGGCTAAAGTATGTGTTTCTCCATTATATGAAATAAACTTATTATTTCTCCTATTATTATCTTGCTGTATTTTTGTTGCCCATCTACAATTATCTGGCGAATAATCACCGTTGTTATCTATACGATCAATAGTAAGCCCTTCTTGATAACCGTTTGACATACACCATTCATAAAATTTTAAAAAATCGTTTCTCCATTCAGTGCAAGCCTTTATACCTCTTCCCCCGTAATCTTTATATGATTTTGCATTTGGGTTTTCACAGCGATATATCATTTTCCGATATTTTTTATACAACTTGGTATTCGTCATACCATGTGTTTTTGCTTTTTCGCTTGCAACATCCCTCAAGAGACATCCACAACTCTTTGTATCTCCATTTCTTAAATACTCGGATTTGCATATTACTTTTTTACCACAATCACACTGGCATTCCCACATAGTTTTCTCATTGACTGTTGGAGCACGTTTAACAACAACTAAACGCCCAAATCTCTTGCCAGTTAAATCTATTAACCTCATACTTATTTACATTTATTTAGCATCCCCACTTTCTCTATTCATTCTTGAAACACACATCGTTTCTTCTGGTCTATATATTTCTTTATTCGCCCCGTATACGCATACCATTGACGGAAACGGAGCACTATTTTCGCTTCCACCAAAACGCAATCTTCCACGAACAAGTCTTACATCAGCTTTCCCAAAAACATATTCATGGAACCAGTTCACATCTGTTCTCGCCGGGACAAGAAGCACGATTATTGTGTTAGGCTTCAAGCTCTCTTCGTAACATTTCTGAACCCATTTTTTGTTTTGGCTATACGGCGGATTTACGAAGCACGTCTGCCCCCCCAATCCTGCCTTAGACCATCGTCTTCTACTGTGTAATACTTGTTGCATTTGTGGTTTTCGTGAGAAGCACAAGGATCCAAGTCAAAATGAAACTCTTCATCTAACACATGAAAGAATTTCTCTGGCGTAGACCACTCGTCTTTATTGCTACTAAACAATACTTCTTTCTTCACTTAACCTTTTAACCTCATCATCTGAAATAGTTCTTATAGCTGTTAATTTCTGTGCCAAGATCCATTCACCGCCTTGGCTCGGCGGTCTTGGATATATCTCGAAATCGTCAATCTCGCACTCAATCCACACTCTCTTCTCACCGCTTTTGAGATGCTGTTTCAAGTGTGGAGCGAACGGAGTGAAACAACAATGGGAACCCAATCTCGGAGCAAATCCCTTTGTCGGAATGTACTCAGCTATTCTATGCTCACCGAAAACATAAGGTCTGTTTCTGTCGATGAACAGCGGATACAGGTTTCCATCTTTTCCTCTTCTAACTAATTTGTATGCAATCATGTTTTTTGTTTATAGATACTTTAATTCTTCAAACTCAAAGTTATCCAAAACTCTCTGAATTTGGTTAAATGATAAACAGCTTTTTTCGCCAGTACGCACATTCTCGCAATGAATATAAGTTGCATATGTATTGCCGTTCCATCGTCCGGATGGCTTTATATCGCAACTAAATAATATGTTGTCGCCAACCTGAATATCTTTAAAAGCTGGTGATTGACTCTTTTTCAATACTTTAGTGCATTTGGCTATCGTTTTAAGTGTCATTTTAGTCACCACGTTCTAACATTAAAAAGAATCAGCTTTTCTAACGAACGAACACACTAATCTTTCGTGTTGCCTAATCGCAACCTCGCACATAAGCGAAGCAATGCCAGAGTCTTCGAATGTAGACTTGCTGATAACACGGAAAACCATTCCATCATAACGCATCACTGCGTTAATACAGTTTTGTCTGGCTGCTAATAATGTCTTCTTTGCGTTGTCGTACATTCGGTAATTTCCAAATTGTATCAGATACATTACAGCCGACTTCCCCTCTCTGCTTTCCAATACTCACCAACTTTCTCTTCACCTATCAATTCCCTTGTCCTGTGATACTCATCAACCAAAGAGTTATTTAATTTAGTCCATTTGGCGTTATTTCTTTCGGCGCAATGCGGAGTTACAAACCTTATAGCTGTGAGCAACAGGATCCTTTGATTTGCAAGAATCTGAGTAAGTATTTCGTCAGGCGAATGATTGGTTATCTCTTTCATTGCCATCTCCTTTCAGGTGGGATCATCATCATTGAAGTCGCGTGTGGCATTCTTTTAAATATTATATTTTTGATTTCAGATTCCATTTCGACCTCGTTTGCGTAACGAGTTTCTTCATTCCTGTACGGGGTGTTGAACTCAACCTCGATCTTGAAATGGTTTAACACTTTAAGTCCTTTACAGTTCGGGCATACGTTGTGCTTATCACGACTATCTACACCCGTACCGCCACAAAAATCACAAAGCCGAAGCGTATTCTCTTTAATTATTCCCATCGAAAACCAGCTTTCTTTAAGATACTGTGTTCACATTTACAGTCAAACCTTCACTCTCGGCAAGTTCAATCATCATTTTTGTTCCGCGACTTTTGCCATCCCAGAACGCAATCAGTGAACCGCCCGTTTCGGCTGCGTACTCAGCCATCTGTTTATTCCGCAAATATCCTGCCCTCTTTCCGTAAGTCGCCCAATCAGCATTAAACACCTTGATTGGATAGTTGTGAAGTTTGCAGAATCTTTCTGCGAGTGTATCAACACCACGGCAACCACCGCTCACAAACTCTGGCTTAATACCGTTTTCTGAGCAATACCTGACATATTTGTTTAGAACTTCACTAATTAACTTGTAGTCGTTGCAGTTTCTGCTTCCTGCGACAATGATTCTTCTTTGCTCCATGCGATTCCTTTCCCGTCATCGTGGTCATTGAGCGAATCAATGTAGTTGTCAATCGCCCCGATAATATGATTTCTTGACGTGTCGCCATCCACAATCATCTCCCTGATGTGCTTTAAGATTGTCTCGACACGCCAAGTAAAAATCAAACTGCCCTTAATCTCTTCTGTTAATTCCAATACTATTTCCTTTTTTTACTACTTAACTATGATAAGCCTGATGTTGTTGGCAAAATCAAACATGGCATTGGCAAGCGCTTCTCTTGATTCGATAAATGATACAACAGATTCGCAGATGAAAATTAAAAGGACAATAATAATTGCAATGATTGTTGCTTTGTATTTTTCAAATAAATTCATAACTGCCAATCAATCATCCCGTATGGGTAGCACTGCATTCCTGTATCAATCCACTTACATCTATCTGTGAGATACTGATATCGTTTACGGTTGGCGTTATATCTGTACCTTCGGATCATTCCGGGAGCGTAGATATAATGGACAGAACCATCATTATTAAACGTAACTCTCGGTATCTTACGAGTGTTTTTCTTTACCATTACGCCATCCTCATCGAAGTAGTACATCTTGCCGTTCTTAACACGGTATGTTCTCTTACAGATACTTCCTTTTGGATAACTATGGCTTTTTGTTTTGTGTGCATAGTATGTCTTGCTGCCGATTTTGAACCAGCCATACATGTGCTTCCCGTCTTTGTCGATATAGGTGTTGCCGTAGCAATCATGTCCTTCCATAATGGTGTGTTTGGTTTTGGCATATGCGTCAATCTCAGGATGGATGCCTACCATAACGGTGACGATTGCCATAACTGCGAAAATCTTAACCAGCCACTTTCTCATTCTTAGATCCTTTCTTCGCACTCTTACGATTCTTAATCTCTTCGGCTCTTACACGCTCACGCTCTGTAGCAATCTGGTGTTCGAGTTTACCAAACGCTCTCGCCCATCTCCGATATTCGCCGATTCTCTCAGTCTTGTTCTCTTCCGCTTCTGTCACCTTATGTCTGCGGAGAACAGTTCCTGCGCCATCGGAATTATATACGTAGCGTTTACCTTCCTCGCGGCGTTTCGCAAAGCGCGCAATACGTCTCTCATGCTCCTGCTTCTTGATAGCTTTATTCTTTTCTCTGCGTCCCTCAGACTGATACCGTTTACAACTTTCCTTGTGCTTGCCATGCTTATCCTTGTCCATAATTACCTCTTAATCACATCCCCAACGAGTGCAATCAGCAATAAATTTCTTATATACTTCTACACTTGTCGGGTTATCTGCTTGTTTCCACTTCTCTACAAAATCGTCTACAGCTTCGTTAATATTACTAAAGTCGTAATTGATTGTTGGCATACCTGAATAATAGAATCCGCGAATCTGTTTGTGTTTGCCGCATATCTGAATGCCACCTGCGTGAACATCGGTAAAATCAACGCCGTTAAAGTCCGGAAAATCTTTCAGCTTGTCAGCAATCATTTGACGTATTTTGTCAAAATCCTCTTTGCGGTCTTTATAACCACGCAAGTAATCTCCCATCTTACTCCGCTTCGATGAAGATAAGGTCTTCGATGTATTTACGCCCGTCACACTTGAATGTCGGGATGTCATTGTCGATTACCTAATCTTAATAATTATCATGCCGTTTGGAGACTCGTGGCTTTAGTCGTGAGAGGAAAACGGCTTTTCCTTTCAGTTAAAACGTTCCTACTTGTCTCCACTAATCTTAGTTTCTTATAAGAAACAGAACCGTTATTTACCTTGTCTCCGTTCAGTGTTCGAATATCAAAATATCCAGATGATCTTCTCGCAAAGATATAATATAATTTACCATTGCATTTTACTTTATCAAAAAGCTGGAATCCTTTTACATACTTAGGCGCTTGATTTAACTTCTTCTTACCACCTTTTAGTATCTTTGCTTTATATATCTGCCTGTTCGTTTTTCTCACGCATTTCTGGTGGTAGTAATAATCAAGTCTTTCAGCGTTGAGATTCCCGGCGATACAGTAGGCGTCAATATAATGTTCTTTTGGAAGATGATTCTTTATTCTGTTGTGTTTTGTAATATATCCGTATGTCATATGAACATTGCGATACATTTCTTTTAGCCTGTTGTAAAAAGTCCATCTCATAATTCCCATAAAGGTTGAATCTTTAAAAGACATTCCTCGTTTAATCTTTGATGGAAGTGTCACGGTTCCTTTGTGGTATCCACTGTGACATGTTCTACAAAGTGTAATTAAATTGTTTGGTGAATTACCACCAGTCTTTCTGCTTTCAATGTGATGAACTTCCAACACATTATCTTTTGATTTACCTTTACAGCATTGACATGTGTGACCATCTCTCCAAAGAACGTATTCTCTTACGTTATCGAATCCAAGTTGGTCGCCTTGTTGGTATCCAACTCCGCTAATATCTGGGTTCTGAATCTTTTGAATATCGAAACTTGCAACTTCAACAACGATTCTGCTTACTGGAAGTATCTTATAAACATCTTTAACAACTCTAAAATGGCTGTTAATTTTACTTTCAATGGATGGGGCAAGCCAACCTTTATGTTTTGACTTTGTGCGATTTTGGAATTTAGGTTTCCTGTATCGTGTCTTCCTGTTTCTTCTTTCTCGCCTGTACTGTCTTCTCGTAGATAACTTATCTACAATGTCATTTCGGATTTCTACGTCAGCTGCATACAGTTCTTTCTTCTTAGTGGTAGCAGAAACACCTATATGCTTACTTCCTGCATCAATCCCAAGAGTTATGTCTTGTGTGTATCCTGAACTTCCGTAAAGAAGTTGGATCGTAAATGGTTCTGTCCTCTTAACTTTTGCTTTACCTTGTTTTAGCAGTTTCCTTGCTTTGCAAGGACTGCATGGCATCAAAGGTCTGCCATGTTTGTTTAGCACATACACTACCATTTAGCGTACCTCCTATTCCTGAGTTAGTTACTCTTCGACAATGTTATCTATACTTGTCGTAATCGAACACATTAGGTTGACTGTTCCTACCCATCAGAACTGTTTACAGAGCCTACACAGAGCCGTAGGTTAGAGCATACGCCCACGGGTGTGATAATATAGATAACGTAGCACTCTAAGTGCTTAGTCTGGTCAACAACGGGAAAACCCGTAACTTTAGTCATGGGTTATTGACCTGACTGAGTATAGCCAAAAACACAACCCTGAATATTCTGACAAAGATACCTCATCGTCTCTTTCATGGCGTACATATCTTCCTTTCTTACTCGTACACAATGCCAGACATAAGCAGTGGTCTGATATAAATATAAATAGCTTCATCAGGCACGCCGTACTGTACGTATACCTTGTCGAGTCTCATACCTCTCGAAGTTTCGTCAGCTTTGATTGCCCTGACCGTAGTCCCATCTTTTAGAACAATCGCCAACTCAGAATTACCAACGAGATACTTAGAAACCTCACTCCGATACTTGGCATCAAACTCTTTAAACCAGTTCTCTACCCACCATCTGTCGATATATACAACACCTACTCTAAATCCTGTGTATCGCATCAAAAATCCTCAAAAATATCACATTTATTATTACAGTTAATAGGCAAAAGTAGCCATTTTCGTGAGCATCAAAATCAACTTTTATTGTCAGAACGAGTATGTGCCCTTTTCTTAGTCTTTGGTTTTCGCGTCTTCTTTACTTCGCATTCTACGTATTGCCCATAGATATACTCCTTTCCTTTCGCTTCACAGCGAATAATCACTTTCGATTTATCAGTATCATCTATAGTTGAATGAGCGCATTTGACGCACTCACTTGTTTTAATAAGAGACATATCATTCCTCTTTCATCACGAAGAACGGTTTCTTACCATCTCGCAAATCTTCTTGAAGCATGTACAGCGCTTTCTCGAACGCTCCGATTCCAGAGAAAAAACTCCCAACTTTTAAACCATCGAAAAGATAAGGCATTGCTTTGTACAGGTTTTTGTATATGTAATAAAGCGTGCAGGTCGTGATGCTGTTACCTGCCTGTTTGTAGAGTTGGCTATTTGACAACTTCTGAACATCTTTTGACTCTACCGCTTGCATCATTTCAAGATGCCTGTCAGGTTCAAACTCTTGCATATATTTTCTTGCATTATTTTTAGAACCTGTTTTTGCGGATAAAAAATCCTCTTCGGAAAATCCCATCAAAAACCAACATTCCAGCGGAGTTAACTTACGAATCCTGTATTGGCTTGCAACAGCTTCATTGTTTGAATCGCCCAACTCATCCCACGGAACGCCATTCTTAAAGATAATTGTTCCGTCTTCTACTCTACAATCAATCATATACAACGCCCCCCGCACCGCTCATTCCCGATGCTTTCGTTAAAATCGTTACTGCATATTCATTCGGCAAATAAACAAAATAACCTTGTTTCTGTTTACAACCGTTGAGTGTTTCTATGTTTCCTACTGGCTTCATTTTTTTTCTCTTTCAGGTCAACAAGATATAAGTATGAGTGGCATCCTGCCCCCCCCACAGAGCTTGCAAGAACTGCCATCGCCACGGCATTACTGTCGTAAACTCTATCGCCTTGTCTATATTGTTTGCCAAAGCATTTCTCACCAAAACCGCCGACCAACACAGGTTTATGATTGTCTTCTGTTTTGTCAATCCGAACCTCTTTTACTCTATATAAAGCCGGTGTTGTGGTCACAGTCGGACTAATCCAGCCCCCCCCTGAACCCTTCCACGTCTTGTCTTGCTGCCCGGATAGGCTAAGTCCACAACACCACCAAGTTCACACTTTGCAAAACCGCTCTTAGTGTTCTGCTTCACTTTTACGTACTTCATTTACAACAATCCTCGGCTCTCTCTGCCCCCCCCCACAAGTATTCAGCGTTGGAGATATACCGCTTGTTGAGTACACTCTTCCTGCCTGTTTATTCTTGAAGTTCTCGGTATCGGGGATTAGATTGCCTAATTGAATAACTTTGTTTGTTCCTTCTTTTACCAATATTACATTTGGCTCCTTGTAAATAGTCGCTGATATTGTTGGAGCAATACCCTCTACACTATATACTCTGGATCTCTGAGCGATTTCCTTGTCCTGCCTGAGATTGCCGACAACGATAATCCGCGAAGAGAGAGAGAGAGAGAGAGTATTACTGCTTGTTAGGTTTATCATTAACGTCCCTTCTTTTGACGATTATCTTTGCAGGATCTTTGTACATTACTGCATATAATGTCGGTGCTGCCCCCCCCACACCGAAGACCATACCGCTTTGATGTGTTCGTTTATCATCTCCGCCAACATAGCCAAGAGTAATAACTCCGGGAGATGTGTGTCCATTACGTGTATTCATTACTCAGGTTTCTTCCCATCATATCTTTTGGTTACTTCTCGCACAATCATTGGATAATTGCCACCACCACTAAAACTTCTGAGAGTAGGAGAAATGCCATTCACACTCCATACCCCCCCCGACCGCCGGGGTCACGATTATTAGGATTGTTATAAACACATCCAAGAAGAATTGTTTTCTTGTCTTTGTGTATCATTCAGGTATTTTCCCTTCGTAAACCAACTTACTTATCAAAGCTGTAGCCTTGTCATTATTGACGTAATACTTTTCATCAACCTCATCTTCGAGCATGTCTTTCAGTCTGATTCCGTTGTCGAACGGTTCCGGAAACTTGAACTGCCCGTTGTCATACTCTTTCAGAATGATAATCAGATAAAGTCTTTCTCTATTCTGCGGAATGCCGTAGTCTTTACTGTTCAGCACTTTCCAATATGTATTGTAGCCGTAGTCGTGCAGTTCCTCGATGAACATGTCAAACGCATCTTTGAACCGCTTGCCGACAATGTTCTTTACATTCTCGTAAATGCCCCATTTCGGTTTATTTGCCTTGATGATTCTGAGCCATTCGACCAAGAGAGAGGATCTTGTCTTGTCGATGTTTTTACTTCCGCATTTCGGGCAACAGTCTCGCTTAGAATGGTGCACCGTGAGCGGATTGTACTCTTCACCACAGTCTTTGCAGACCCACTTGACGCCTTCTTGACGCCCGGCAATGCTGAAATCCTGACAAGGACTTCCTCCGCAAATCATCGTGAACGGTTGTAAAGCGTTTTCATCAACTTTCGTTATATCTCCAAGGTTCTTAGATTCGTCAACGCCATGAACTGCGCAATAACTTTGAGTGGCGTATTTGTCTAACTCGCAGAAATGCACCAGTTCATAGCCTGACAAAACAAATTTTTTATTGTTACTTTGTGTTTCAAAATCCATTACTTTTGCCCGTTTCTCCCTTCTAATTTTCGTTGAATGTGCAAAATGTATGAGTTACCCAAAACGAAACATAGCTAAAGTAGCATGTTATATCACACTCCCAATGTGATAAAAAATTTGTTTGATAATGCAAAATATCTCTTGCATCTATCTAATAGTATATAGCCACTCGTATACTTTGTCAACAATTTTTTGCATTATTTATTGTTTACAAAAATCGTATCGTGTGTCGGATAATGAGTAATCACCGCGTCATCCTTCTCGTCCGCAAATTCAATATAGCCATCAATAATATCACAAATTTGCTCGTCAGAATAACGCTTATGTTTGACCATATCGAGAATATTCTTTAACATGGCTTTCACTCGCCACGCATATATAAGATTCTCGGAATGTATAAGATTCTTAGATTCGTTTTTGCTGCCACAATTTAACATATCTTCTTAACCTCGCTGTGGTTCCCGATGTGGCTACAAATTTTCTGTACAGCAGTCTTGTCAGTCATCGAAGAGATCCCATCTCCTAAAAGTCCGTTCAATGTCTGAATGAATCCTTTATCTGGATGTGACTTGTGATAATCAAGCAACGCCTGAATCACATCCTCGAAGTCATCATCTTCTCTTGCGTTACGGCTGTAGTCTGCGGAGTTATCGTAGTGGTCTACTATGTATTGAAGTGTTCTTGGCGCGTAGTCGATGTACGGATACATACACCCGACATTGTAGATTTGGCAAGGAAAACCTTGACGGTTAAGCATCGCTGTCAGTCTGCGCTCCATGTCGCTTTCTGCTGAATTATGTGAATGTCCGTGAAGCATTATCGCTCCACGGTAATGATGATTGTAAAACGGCATGTAATAGTGGCTTAAAATTACTCTTTTATTCTCACCATTTAGCCTGTCATCCACCTCTTTATAGGGAATTATCTCTTCAAACAGTTTTCTGTATCTGTTCGTTGAGAAGTTATCGTGATTGCCAAGAATCAAATGCTTATTGCCGTTCAACCCATTCAACAGACTCTTATAATAATAATAGTTTTTGCTGCTCGCTTTCCACATCACATCGCCAAGAATGTAAACATGGTCTGCATTTGTAACGGCATTGTTCCACTTCATTGTTATGGCTTCGTGCATCTCGTTAAGATCCTTAAAACCACGTTTATCAAAATCCTTACCTGCACGAGTGACATTTGAATGCCCCAAGTGCAGGTCGGCTATATATAACTTTCGTCCATTCATATCTTGTGTTTAATTGCACGCATGAAAAGCGTATACGCCATCTTCAATACGGATGTATCCAAGACGCCTCATCTCTTCAAAAACATTGTTGTATTCTTCTGGATCCAAATTACATACTTTCATAATATAACTTGGCGCGTGCGTTTCTGTCTCGTTATCCTTTTCACTTTTTGCGTAAAGATAAGACCATACCTTAAAAGCATCGCCAGATAACTCTTGCATTGCCTTTTCAATATATTCACGATTCAAATATACGGATTCACCATACTCAGCCTTATGCACTGTAACTGTTGTCATAAATATCTCCTTTCATTCGACTATTTATATCAAAGTGTATCGAGCATCTTGCGCAGGTCTTCCTCAGACATGTTCTTGAGGGCTGCGTCCTGTTTCTCTTCCAGAATGGACAGGATCTTATCCTTCTTTGCTTTGTTGGCAGCTGCGGTCTTGCGTGCTTCAACCTGTGCGAGTTTCTTCTCAACGATGTGCTTCACGATTTCAATCTTCGTATCGAGCGCAATATCGTCAGTGGACTTTGTGGACAGAAGCGACTCTTCGCCGTTACGCTTAGCTTCGCGTTTCAAGGTCTTGTAAATCGTGTCAAGATCGCTGACCGAAAGTGAATACAGGTCTTCTGTGGAAATGTTACCCTTGTACGGGAAACGAAGTTTATTCTCAACTGCGTACTCAAAAATGTTCATGATACCCTCCTTAGAATTTAATCTTCATTACTCGCTCAACACTGCCCTTTACTCTGACAATGAGTTCACCCATCTTTGTCATGCAGAATCCGATACCGGAAAGCTGGTCATCACTGTCCTCGACTTTCATCTTACCGCCCAATGCTTCAAAGACCCTCTTGTGCTTCATAAGGTCTTCTTTCAGGAACTCATTGAAGAACCCGTTGGGATTTTCTGGATTAACACAACCTTTGAGCATGAAGAAAATATGCTTATTCCCGATACCATTCTGCTCATCCCAATAATTAGGACTGTAGCAAATCACGCTCACCGGGACAAAATCATTGGTCTTAATACCCCAAATCTCTCTCGAAGATTCAGCGGATGGAAGTTTCTCTTTCAGAGTAAACTGTCCATCTTTCAGAGTCACTTCTGCAACCTGAACATTCTCATTCTGACGGAGTTCCTTATCATAATCGAAAGAATAGACTGTACCATCGAACTCAATTTCCGCTCTAAACCCTCTTCTACCGCCACGATTAGCGAACTGATGTACGAAGAATTTATAAGTGCCGCTTGCCATTTTGTCCCTGTTCGGGAATGTAATGTTTTCAACGGCTACTTCTTTCAATGGACGTGTATTGTCAACATCCAACCTTCCAGTGCCAGCACGCATATTTGCATAGTAGATTTCTCCGCTGCGTGGGGTAATACAATGTGCATCAAGGTCATTTTGGTCGGATCCTGTATCAATGTCGTTCCACTGGATACTAAATCTCAGGTCGCCTGTGACATCACCGCCAGCGTTCTTTACACGCTCTTTCATCATGCTGTCTGTCATGTTCCCGGAGTACGCCCAACTGAAATTATTGTTCCACTTGAACATTGTCTTGCTGTCACTGACAGACGGAGCAATCAGAGAAACCATATTGCTTGCATGTTTATTCTCGAAGTACGCTTCAACACTTGTACATCTCGGAAGAACCTTCTCTACAAACTCTTCCGCAGAAATCTCTTCAACCTTGGAAAACTTCTTAGGCTTCTTTGTGGCATCCTTCATCATGTCATCGAAGACGCTCTTTGTACCGCCGATTCTCTTGGCTGAATCCTTGTCAGAGAAAAGAACGTTATTAACGGTAATATCATCAAGAACCGCATATCTGCGTGCAAGCGAATCCATATAACCAAGGTCTTCGATAGTCTTCTGTGCTTCTTCGAGCATCCTCTTTGTGAAAATTGCTTTAGGTCTCTTGTAGTTGGCAGGTGCTACAATCACTTCGTACTGACGGACTGCGTTATCGAGTTCCATTCCTTCTGAAATGTTTACAAGCAGCACGCCGATTGAATGATTACGGATACGGCTGATTGCTCTGCCAACAGATACAGATTTCTCCCACGCAAACAGGTCTTTGTCCGCATCAGTTGTCAACTTATCATACGCTTTCTTCAGTTTGCGAAAATCTTTGAGTGCACTTTCCCACTCGTTACCTTTGTACAGGGTGTTTGATGCAATGAGGTCAAGAACCGTGTCAATGCTTTCAAGAGTAATTTCACCAAGAGAACGCATAAATACGTTTTTAGAGTCTCTGTACTCGCCCTGAATATCGGCAACAGAACGATATGTGTTCAGCCTGACGCTCTTCGGAATATCGGCAAAGAAATGATAGAAGTTTGTACCGGCAGTCTTCTTTGTGCCGACCACAGGATCCTTTTCAAGATGTACGTCACGGACAGGGAGAGAATGGACATAATCGCTCAGTGCTTTGGCAACAACACCGTACTCATTGTCAATGTCGATGTCCCAGATACTCTCCATCTTTCCGTCTTTGATGGAAACTACACCGCCAAACTGCTTGATGAAATGTCTGCAAGCTGAACAGTCATGCTCTGTGTTGGTAATGTAGATTTCATTTGTACCATTTGGGAAACTTTCAAGATATGTGTCCCAGATTGTTTCCTTGTCAGAATCTACCTCAAACATAACCGTTGAGGTTTTCATCATACTCTGAAAGCGTTCATTTACTTTCTCGGCAAATTTTCTGAACTCCATTTTTGATCCTTTCTTTTGTTTATTAGTCGTTTAAGTAAACAGATTCTCATCATCCTGATTGACAAATTTTAAAGTGCCATTTAACACACTTCGTACAAAATCCAAATCGTGTTTTGTTCTTTTGAAGAATGGTTTATTAAGTATTTTAATATAACGATCTAAGTCGTATTTAATTCCGTCTTTTGCATAGGATATTCTCGCTGTGTTATATCCATTATTTATCGAATCATATTTGGCTATATAACTCGCCTCTACATCTCTAAGTTCGCAAAGCAAAATTGGATATGTAATACATCGAATAACTTCTGCATAGAAATCATTTCCATTAGCAATATCTGCGTTCATATCTTGTGAACTACATTTTAAATTACACATTGCTCTGTTGTGTTCTTCTATTCTTCTGCTCACATTAACAGAACTACCAATGTAACACTTTTGGTTTTCCATATTAGTTATCTTATATATTCCACATCCATCATATGACACTGGATTTATAATGCGTTTAATATCCATTTGTGATTTACTCTTCAACAAGTTCAATTTCCGCAATCTCCTGTGTTACCTTACAACTCACAGGATCCGCAAAGTCTCGCACATCTCTCTGTATATAATCGCTCAGTTCGTTTTCCCATTCATTCTTAATATCTTTGAACGGGAGCATGTTTTCGGTTACTGGCGTATCTAATGTCAACTCGATTACCGCCCGATACTTGCCTTTTAATCTCGCCATTCAACCTCCTTTCAGCGTTATCATGCATTATTTTTAGAATTTTCTCGATTTTGATTTTATTCAAAGTGAAAATGGCTATATTTGTAGGTTTCTAACTTTTTTAAAGTGGCTAAAGTAGCCATTTAGAACACAATAAAAGTATAGTTTAATTATGATTCTTTGTCAATACTCTTTTGCATTATTTTTGGTATTGTAATTACCCATGAATTCCAACGCTTTACACGCCAAGCCAAGCGCCTCTTCCATAGCTTTAAAAGCAACCTCTTCGCCATGACGCTTGTACTCTTCCAACGCTTCTGTGCATGTGTCAGGATTGATAAGTCTGGCAGCTTCTTCGCAAGTCATATGTCTTCCGCTCCATTGGAATTCGCCCGAAAACCTAACGACCGGACAAATCACAAGTCCATCTTTCCTATAAGCCTCTCTCGCTCTACACTCATGACTTAATTTTGTGAGACATGCAAAAGGACATTCTGTCCAACACGCAGCCTCTGTCATTGGTTTCCAATCGTCAGAAGTTTCAAATTTCAGTATGTGTTCTCTCATGACTTCCACCACTCCCATATATAGATGCAAACTCTTTTAAATATACAAGTGTCACGTTCTCTTCGGGGAAGAATAAATCTCTTCCCTTTTTCCTACTGACCCAAACCGAAAAGTTATAGAAAAGCTGCCCGAAACGCCAATCGGGAAAGTAGTTGATATGAATATCTCTCACCTGCTCATAGAAACCATAAAGTCTATTCTTATCTCTCATGTCATTCACCAAACCATTTCTCATTTCTTTTGATTTTCTGTTGCCTTGATTTCAGGATGAACTTCCTGTAATCGTTATAGTCTTTAAATGTTACTTCCTTGCAGTTGGCGACATCGTAACATCTCTCGCCGTTTGCGAATTCGTATCCGTTTGCACTGATAATGATGTATACATCTTTGTCCGGGTTCTGCTCAATGACAAACTGGAAAAGATCCGTCTTCAACTCGGCTATAGCGTCAATGCTGAGTCCGCTGTCGAGCGCATCGAAGAGGAACCACAACTCTTTGGTGTCAGGATTTTGCCTTGTAACGACACCCATCTCTTTAACGACACCGCTGAACACGTTGAAGATGTTCTCCCCCTCGCTGCTACACATTGAAGCTGTCAAGAAATCAAAATCATCTCTGAACATTGCCTCTTGTCTTTTCACGCGAACATCATCTTTGTCAGCATCATGGAAGACATATGGGATATTTTGTCTACGAAGACTGTCTTTTATCTGTTCAAGAAGTGAAGACTTGCCAGAACCGTTACAACCAACGAGAACTGTTACACCCGGTTCAAACACACATGTTTTCTTCTTGAAGATGTAATATTTCTCTACGTAATAGTCTCTGACAATATCAAATGCTCTACCCATAAATTATAACATTCCTTATTTGTTGCTACTTATTATAATCATAACTTGACGTTGCGACTTGAATTCTTACTGCTAAGAACTTATTTGCCATAGTTACAACCCACGGTTCCTCGATTGGTAGAAAAGCTCCTGTACTTGCGTCCCAATCTTTGAAATACTCATACAATGTAACTTGCTTAGAGATTTCTGGATACTGATTCTGTAAATCTCTCAATTCTCTCGCCCACTCATCCCATTGCTTATCCGAAATCACGTTCCGATTAAGATGGTAGTACAAACAGGAATGGATAAGCATTTGATAGCGTCTTTGCTGGATCTTTTCGGCAATTTCTAAATCTTTTCCTGTGAATAATTCGTATGTTTTCATTTTTTACATTTTATACAACGGAACTTTGATGCGCCTTTTTGTTGGTAGCTAATCAACATATCACTACATTCTTTCTGTAATGCCCACATGCCATGGAAAGCAATCTCTCTCATATAGTTGCCGCGGCTATTTGAGTTGATATATTGTTCCTCTTTTTTTTTAATAAATACACGATGCGTCCACCGTGCGGCTACACCATAACTGCATATCAGATCTTTCATCTGTGGCTATATGCTTCGCCATCAGATTAAGGTCAGCCTTTTTACGCCCGTCAGCAACGATAATATTCGACCAGCAGAACCTGACCACTCTGGATGCTGGTAGTGGGACTTGAACCCACACGAGTTAGCTACTTCTCAACAGGGTTTGAGCCTGTCGCGTCTGCCAATTCCGCCATACCAGCTTATTAATTAAGGCTTTACGACCTGTTCGCCAGTGTCAACCCCGACTGGATCCTGTAATCGGTGACATTCTGGCTTATCCTCAAGCATTCCTTCTGCGAAGTCCTGCCCCAAATTTTGCAGGTCTCAGCGGTCGCTCTCTCAAACATTGTCTATAGCTATCTGAGTTTATATCTTGCCTTATACAACTGCGTAAACGCCCCTACTGGGAATCGAACCCAGATTACCTAAAGACAATTGGCGTCCTACATGCTTAAATTGACTTCCATTGGACTATAGGGGCAAAGCTATCGTGCGCTTAACGCCGCGCACAAGCGAGTCATTTTAATTTCCCCGGTCTGCGACCAGATTCGGAGCAGAGACTTTACTGCACATATTTTGAGTTATGGCACTCGTCAGCGCCAATGAGTCACGGTGGGAATCGAACCCACACCTGCGCTTATTCTTCCGGTTAAACTACATAACTCACTCGCCTGAATCAGATTTACTTCGGATGCTCTGTTCTGGTTACTTAATAGCACCCGTCCGTTCACTTACGCGGAACGAATCTAAAGAACGGCGGAAAACGGCAGGATTCGAACCTGCATTACTGGCTTAACAGGCAACTGTGCGCACAGTCCCGGCAGCGCTACCGGCAGCGTCTTATCCAATTAGACTACGTTTCCAAATCATTTCCACTCATTGTTATCTATGTATTCCTGCCTGTATTCTGGCTTAACGCTATATAAATCGTTATAGCATCCATTGCAAACAATATACACATCAGTGCCATCGTATTCATAGTGATAGCAATTTGATCCACAACCACAGTGGTTTCTTTTACTTTGAAAGAAGGACTTAACATTGCCATCAGTGCCAACAAGCCATTTTCTTTTGCGGATTTTTCTATAATCTTTGCCCATATTTACCTATAAAAAAGACGCATACTACTTTGGAAATCCAGATAAATACCCAACCACGGATAGAAATAATGAATTATTAGTTAAAGTTGCAGTATGCGCCCTTTCTTCGCGTATTTAGCTTTTGTTTAGTCTACGATTCTAACGTTTTCCCACTTTTTGTAAGCGTCAAGGTATGTCTCTTGCTTGTCGCCGTTATATGTGACTTCATAGTACATTCCGTTACTCACGGTTGTACTAACAAGTGCTTTCCAGTTCTGCAAAGTCTTACAGAACCATACGATAAACACGTTCTCTTCTGTGATTTCGAAATCATCAGTCATCTCGACACGGCTGTTGTAGTAATTCACAACAAGCTGTTTCGCTTTTTTGAGCATCGCTTCGTTTCCCAATGGTCTTTACCTCCTGTGATTATTTCGCCACTCGCCAAGTCCCATCATAAAAGAGTCAATTTTCAAGGAAAAGGAAGTTGGACGATAGTTACTATTTGTAAAAGTCATAGGGTTCTTGCGGAACTCCTTGACCATTTCCTCTCTGGCTTTATCAATACTGTATCTCTTGCCAAATAACAAACTTAGAATCCTCTTAATCATACGTTCTCTTCTTTCTTTTAATTGCAAACACCAATCGAAGTTGCCAGATTTGAACTGTTCTTCTACATAAATGTAGCGTGCTTACGTTACACCACAACCTCGCTCCTTACCATATCTCTTTACCTGCCAGCGATTAGCTACTTCGCCATCCATCCCTTCCTCACATGATGAGCCAAGACTACTCAGTAACCGCAAATAAACTTTAACAATTCGCAGACTCTCATCCCAGCAACATCCCTCAGTAAAGCCTTTTGGTAAGTTTCTGACCCAGCCTGTGCACCAACGTGGATCATATAGCGCCACTACGAATTGAACGCAAATCTCTCCCTCATGTTTGGGAGCGTGCTACCTTTACACCATAGCGCATACATCTATCATACCCTTTCGCGTGCCCCACGGTTAGCCTCGCCGTATCCACCGATACTCTTTGATAAACGTCAGGACTGCCCGTATACTGACAAATCCCGATTGAGAGGGTCAGGACTCGAACCTGCATCAACTCCTTATCAGGGAGCCGTTTTACCGTTAAACTACCTCTCGAAACATTCGCCATACTATCTTGCCTGTCTGCGGTCAGCTACACCGCCCCACCATACTCATCACGTTTTGCTTATTCACTCCCTCGGCTATACCATTTGGCAAATGCCGGGAAAACATATGCGTCTGTAATCCCGATTGTGCAGGCAGGAATCGAACCTGCGACACCGTTATCCCCCTTTCAAGATGTCTTGCCGAATCAACTACACGAACTGTTTCAGTTATTTCAGGAATACTTGTTGGCAAATTTTTAGATTGGAGGAGCATAATATTAATGTTATCTAATTGTATTCCTGCAAGTGGACTCTCAGTGACTCGAACACTGAACCGTCTGGTTATGAGCCAGATGCACTAACCGATTGTGCTAAGAGTCCGTAGACTTGTGTCGGCAAGGATTTACACCTTGCATGAATCGGACTTGGGAGCGTCTGTATCTATCGAAGTGCGCCCGTTATGCGTTTGTCATTGAGTGATTCGCCTCTCTCACCACCTTCAAGGTCGCCACACTGACATCTGCCGATTCTTACCCTTTTAAGCGTCTACATTTTCCGCCACGACACAGCCTCATTTTCCAAGAGTTTTTGGTAAGTCAGTTTGGAAAAATGTAAATGATCTGACTTAACGAGACCGTTAGGATTTGAACCCAAACCTGCGGTTTTGGAGACCGCCGTGCTATCCAGTTAACACTACGTTCCCGTATGATTGGCTGACTGGCATGGATTTCCAACTTTTGGCATTTAACTCACGCTCATCGCCTATGCGACCAACCATATATTTCTCAATTGCTTACTAACTAAATACACTCCCATCTATACCCATAAGCAGTTTTGCTTCTTCCATGTATAACATTGCTTATGTTTTTCCCTCTTCGATTTTTCCCAATTTTTTCTTGTGCTTCTTTGATAGATTTATATATGTTAATCGTCTTACCAGTTATTATATCTATTTGCTTCACCATCTTTTTATTTACGGGTGCATTTAATCCGTTTTTAAAGGCGTGTCTAATATTTCCTCCTGCCGTAACCCACTCTAAATTTTTGCTATCATTATTCAATTTATTTCCATCAATATGGTTAACCTGTAAACCATCTTTATATCCATCCACAAACATATTTGCTACGGCTACATGAACTCTTATTAGTTTTTTGCTTTTCCTGTTACCAAGAGAAATGCAGACAACCTCATATCCTTGTTTATGTATAACGGTTTTTAATATCTTTTTACTTTTTAAACTATATATTTTTCCAGTATTCGATACTAAATATCTATCTGTTAAATCCAAATCGCCATACATTAATGGTTTCCATTCTTCTTTTGCATTATTTACCAACCATATACACCATCCTTTTAGTATTCATATTAGTTACATAAATGCTGGCAGTGGGTCTCGAACCCACACGCTCATATCTTAGGAGCAGGAGATTTTAAGTCTCCACCGTATACCAATTCCGACATGCCAGCTTACAATTCCATATTTCACTACATTTCAGTCTTCACTACACAACGCCGAAACACTGTTAGTTGGTTTGCGTTGCCACTCCACTTCCATCGCCTTGATCCGAAAGTAATGTGAAAAATACGGTCTTGCATCTTCCAGATTACCAATTCGTTGTGCATAACAAACGGATAACCCTTCCGATATTCGTTTAAATAAATTTAGTAGATAACCGCACATGCACGTTTGCAGGTTTAACGGTACTGCTGCGGAGACCGCCCAAAGTGTGTATCATTTCAACTTTGAGATTGGCATTGTGGGTATTGCCAAGAGCCACCACCCAGATTCGAACTGGGATTGACTGATTACAAATCAGCGCGCCTACCATTGGCAGATAGTGGCTTAAATGTAAAGACCTTTACAAATAACTTTACACAAGTTTCGTACCACTTTGGCAAAGATGAAAAACAAACAACACACAAACACTTTATATACACGAAAGGAGGTGTGGTACAGGTTTTGATAAATAGGAGAATGACGGGATTCGAACCCATGAAATCAGGCGTTTTTCTACCGCTCAATGCGATACCTATTTTAATCTTTTAATCTCAAAAGAAATTGCTGTATAAGTCTTATACAAGACTCTGTTTAATGAACGTCTGATGCCATGCCAACGGCAACATTCTCATAATCTGGGGAAGTTCCCCAGAAAACTAAGCGCTGGACTCTTTTCTGCTTGAATTAAAGTTTGCTGCAAGCGCTTTATATTAAATGATTCCCTTTACAGCGTCTTCAACTGGCTTATATCTGTCGCCGTTAAGGGTATCAACAAGGAGGTCATAAGGATCTTTGAAGTCGCCACTCATAAACATGTTGATTACGTTTGGTGAAAAGCCTGAACACAAAATCAATCCCATGTCGTTATCCTGCATTGGAACTGTTCTGTGGACGTCACCCTCAAGATTCCAGAAACAAATCTTCGGCAGCTTGTAACCTCTGTCTTCGAATTTCTTTTTGATTCTGTCAAAAAGCGAACCGTTAAACTCGTGTGCGTCCGGGTCAAACTGCATGTCCGAAAGAATGATAATCAACTCAGGCATATCCGATGCAGGAACATGATTGTTGACTGCCGTATCAAGAATCAGCTTCATCGTTTTGAATATGTCTGTGTTGGAATAGTCATCGTAACTGAACACCCACCTGATTTTCTCTAAAAGCGACTTGCACATTGACATGTCAACAATTTCAGGATCGCTTGAAAAGGTGATGAACTTATCTTTCCAGACGCCTGTATTATGTTCGGAAAGATAGATTGCTAACGCAGAAGCTACATCAATCGGTCTCGTATTCGAGTTTTTGTATTTGTATGCTGTCATGCTGCCAGAGCCATCTCTGATAACAAGTGTGTTTTGCACGCCGTAGTCAGGAAGTGCTTTCCACATAGACTCATACAGGCTCATTGCCTCTTTGTCGCCACGATACGAAGGCACAATTGACTTGCAGATGATTTCATGCGGATACAGGACTTTCGCATTGATTTTCTTTTTGCCTTTGGCAAGGTCTTCAAGATACTCACTTCTGCGTTCACGATCATTCCGATAAAACGCTTCGCTGTAAATGAGATTCGCTCTGGACGGAACCGCCTCGTAGTTGATTTCGCTCCACTCTCTTGCCGACATTTTCTTCTCGACAATATTGAGATGACTTCTCAGCTTAGACAGCAGTTTGCGATATCTACGCTCCGTCATTCCAAGGTCGCCAGCGAGTTCTTTCGCCAAGACAACTGTCTTGAATGAAGAAGCATTGACACTCGGCAACCACTTTGCGCAGAGAGAAATCGGTCTGCCGTTGTTGGCATTCTCGATGTCCTCTTTAAGCTGATTCTTAACCAACTCGACAGCTGCGGATCCTGTCTTTTCCACACGGTAAAAGGTAAGAACCGAATCCCACCTGTTATATTCAGGAACGAGATGTATAATTGCTTTGGCAATTTCAGGATGCCATGTGCAAATATACTGCATACAACGCCTGAATACGCGTCTTTCACCCATTCCAGAGCGAATATCCCCAGCGTAAAATGCCACTTTTATCGCCAGCATAGGATCCTCATTCCAGACCTTTCCGTAGAAATCGAAGAACTTATTTATTTCCACATCCCGGAGTGCGCTCATCATGTAACTAAAGTCGAGCAGATAGCTTCCTGATGTTGCATAAGCATCCGCACCATTCTGTGTGAGCGTCATCGCCCTGTCGGTCTGCTTCTTCATCAATTCCATAAGATCCATATTGTTTTCTCCTTCCAAAACAAGGCGCTCTTATTTTTCCGTTCTTTTTTGCGTTATCTTTAATTGCTGTTTGCGCCTAAACGAGACACCATATGTTGGCTATTCATATGTATTTTCCTTGTAATTTGCTGCATGTGTCTCTATGCAAATACTATATCATATGGCAACTCTTTCTGCAAGCACTTTTTTGGGTTATTTTGTATAGTATTTACAATGCCCCCGGCGGAACTCGAATCCACAATGTGTGATTAAAAGTCACGTATTTTGCCAGTTAAATTACAGGGGCAGATATGCGATCATATACTTCTACCTGCGTCTTACTTTGGGTCTCAATGCACAGGCGGATATGCCTCGCATTAGTAGCTGGGCTAACCGGATTCGAACCGGTGAATGCAGGAGTCAAAGTCCTGTGCCTTACCGCTTGGCGATAGCCCATTGCATTTTGTTTTCTTATGTGTTATTATACATGTAGCACCTCTTATGAGTGTGTTGTGTTTTGTTGTGGAACTGGCGGAGAGAAATCTCCGCCTTTTCCACGTTCACAAAATGAAAAGGAGACAAAAATGTTTGGGTGTCTTAACTCAACCTCACACCCTATAAGTAGTATATCACCTGCAATATATATTTGCAAGCACATTTTTGCATTATTTTTAAATTATTTTAGCGAAATTAATCTGTATGCAGCGATACCGCCAACCGCATTAAACACCGCATTCTTTACCAGATATGCTACTGCACTCCCGTTCACCATACCGGCAAGCGAAAAGTAAAATGCATTTGCTACGCAGTGTTCAAAACCGCACAGCACGAATATGAACGTTGCAAAGAACATACCAAACATCCTGACTGCGGATCTTCTATTATTGTAGGAGTACACCGCAGTGTAAATCATTACATTACACAGGATTGCCAGCGGAACAAGCGCAAAGCCCTCTCCCATCTTCTTTGTGCAAATCTCTACAGCTGCATCTACGATTTGTGGTTTGGCATATCTCATTACCTCGCCCATCAACATAGCTGCAAACATGTTTGAAATAACCATGATGATAAGGTCTGGCACTCTCGATAGTCTCTCAACGGTTGATACTTTACCTGTGAATAAATCCAACTCGAACAGGCACACCATGAACAGCCCGATTGGAAACGTCCACGCCTGTCCGCTTACAAGAAATGCAATTCCACCGATTGAGATAGCAATACCTGCAAGGGCGGAGCTTACAATCAGTTTAATAATTCTCATATCTCTTCCTTTGAATAAACC
>Ga0247609_10000727_pt1 | contig 43300 bp, 31 predicted proteins | sample 172DNAGHGlowgp2_FD_193487 | JGI IMG/M metagenome (GOLD analysis project Ga0247609, IMG submission 193487) | Sheep rumen microbial communities from Palmerston North, Manawatu-Wanganui, New Zealand - 1728 DNA GHGlow gp2 | ecosystem: Host-associated > Mammals > Digestive system > Stomach > Rumen ... | reverse complement strand
ACGGAAGTCAAGCCTCCCTTCGCCGATGGTACCTGGCCCCCGGGCCCGGGAGAGTAGGGCGCCGCTGGATTCTCGAGGCCCCCTGCCTAATAGGCGGGGGGCCTCTTCGTTTTTACAGACCGTTCGCAGTAAATAAATGCCCGCGAGAATCCCGCGGGCTATTCCATATAACGATGGCCCTTGAGTTATCTCTCAGGGGCCATTAATCGCTTAGAACAAGTAGAACGTCGCGCCGGCCTGGACTAGCCATTCACGCGGACGAATTTGTTCGTAAAGATATTCCTTGACCTTGTCGTTCAGCAGCGGGGTAAGCCCGAAAAGGAATCGCGAGAACGCCTCGATGCTGCGGCCTTGGCTCAACTGGAAGCGCTTGCCGAAACCGGCCGACGTGCCAAGCTCCATCCCTGCCGAGTAAGACTGAAAGTCAAGCGAGATGAGCTTAATCTTTAGATTCGCGGCGACAATGTACGATACGAACGCGCCCGCCTCGACATAAAAATCGTGGGGTAGTTTGTAGCGCGCGTTGATGGGCATGTCCAAGTGCCAGTACGTCAGGGAGATGTCGTACTTTCCCTTCGAGCCTTCCTTGAACTTCGTCTCGATCGTTTCACCGTCGGCAACGGTGCTTTCTTCGGTGGTATGGTGTTCCTTCGCTTCGACGAACCTGTATCGCAGCGAAACGTACAGGTCGAGGTGGAGCGAGAAATTCTCGGTAAAATCCTTGAGCGCCGAAACGCCGACAGAGCCGCCTATGCCGCGCAGCTCGTAGCCGCCCGAGAGCCACTGTTCCTTATAGGTGTGGATTTCTTCGTCGTCGAATTCTTCGACTTCCGTTTCCTTCTTGACGTAGACGTCGTTGTCCAGATGCCAGATGTCGATGTAACTTCCGACGGCAGAGAGACCGAAATGGAACGTCCTTGCCGCCGTGCCAGAATCAGATGCAAAAGAAGCTGCACCCAGAGAGAGTGCAGCGGCAATGATAATTTTGGATGTCTTGAACAATTAGATGAACCAGTAGGCGATACCGATGCCGAAGTTGAAGTCCTTCGGGTCGATGATCTTGGTTGCGTCAAGCTTCGCTTCTTCTTCTTCCGAGATTTCGATTTCGTCCGAGATCAGGCTGGAGAGGCCCATCTGGAAGCGGAAATCAATATCGAGCTTCTGACCGTTGCCGAGATCCACGGAGTAGCCGAGACCAGCGATGAGGCCGAATACGGCAGACGCCGTATATTCAGATACGTCTTCACTTACGATAGAAACGGAGATTTCGGAAGACATGTTGATGGAGAGGACGGGACCGAGGTTGAAGAAGAGACCCGGAGCGGTTTGAATGCGGAACAGCAAGGGAATTTCGAAGTACCACTGAGAGATTTCGAGTTCGAGGTTGCCGTAGCCGAGTCCGTCAAGCGCGGCAAGTTCGCTCAGGTAATCGTCGTCGTTGCTGTAATAACCATAGCCGTCGTCATAATCGTAGTAGCTGCCACCATAATCATAGTAGTCGTCATAGTAGCTGTTGTTCCCGCTGCTCTTCGTGGTGCCCATATCAACTTCGAACTTGGGCTTGACGGAACGGTTGCGGTAGCTAAAGAGGAGTTCCGGCTGGATGCCGAATACGGGAGTTGCCTGGTAGAGGAAGGAGAGACCGAAGGTCACGCCCATGCCGCTGAGCGTATTCATATCCTTGATGATGACCTGCTCATCCGGAAGAGCTTCGTCGGGTGCACCGAGGCTTTTCATGATATCGTTGGTAGAGATCTTTTCGTCTACATTCCAGATCATGTTGTAGTTGCCCGCGATACGCGCACCCACGTGGAACTGTGCGAAAGCAGAGGCCGCGACAAGGCAGATAGCTGCAGTGATTTTAGAAAATTGCATATAAACTCCTAATTTTGGTTTTGGCAATTATAACAAAAGAATAACGTTTTTTGAAGACATTATTGAGCCTTTTACAACGCTTTTATTAAAATATGCCTTTTTTTTTGATTTTGGGGCATAAGGAATATATTTTTACAACGTATATACGGAGTAAATGGGTATTTATGAAGTTTTGGGCATGGGTGTTTGCGTTAGCTGTTTTTTTTGTTACATCGGCGTATGCCACGCTGACGGTCCATATTCAGTCACCTTGGCGTAACGATGCATCGAAGGACGGGTACTTTTTGCATATCCTCGGCGGTGCAGGTGGCGGCTACAACGCCATGTACGGCGAGGGTTCCCCGACAATCACGGTAGACGAAGGTGACGGCTGGTTCCGTTACACTTGGGACAAGGACCTTTCCGATTTCCAGGATTGGATGACGTTTACGGTTAGCATCTTCCCGAATACTGCCGACCAGAACTACAACAACAATAACGGCGAGCAGTGGAAGGAATTCGGCGAGATGAAAATCGCGGCGCTGTTCGGTACCGACAAGGAAATTTGGCTGTATACGAATGTCGTGAGCAAGACATACACCAAGTCGTTCATGGCTCCGGGTTCCAAGATTGTGTGGTTCAAGAGCCCGTGGGGCAACAAGGCGCTTCCGCAGATGCGCTTTGGCAAGGATTCCGTGCTGATGCGGTTCGTGGAAGATGATGCTTCGATGTGTGGCTGGTTCTACGGCGCGATTACACCCGCGATGATGACGGAGAATCTTATCCAGACGGCCTATTTCAACCGTTACATGGCCCCATGGCTTGTTGTTCCTGCTGGCGAGAAAGGAAATATCGATTTGGCGGGGGCGCTCGATATCCAGGACACGATTTTTATTGACGGTACTGTCGCCGACATCGAGGTCTCCTTGGAGAAGGGGACTCCGGGCGAGTGCTTTGACCCTACACGAAGGTTGCACATTTACCACCCGTGGCGCAACAATACGAGTTTTCGCGATTCGTCGTTCTTCGTGACTATCGACAACAACATCATGAATACGCCGACTAAGCTGAGCGACGAAGGCGAATACCCGTTCTGGTACCATATCGACTTTCCCGATTCGCTGGTATCTTCGGCGCAGTGGGGGTCCACCTGGGCGTGGTTCCAGATTCTGCGCGGCAGTAACGAGTGGCCGCAGCACCCGTACTTCTCGCAAGACGAGCGTATGCTTGCGATGGATCTTTTCCCGGCGGGTGTTTACGAGGTATGGTTCTATGCGAGCACCAAGATGCACGTGAAGGATTTCGAGTTCTATCCGCCGGAACCGAAGACGGTGCGCCTGATGAGCCCGTGGGACAATATGTCGCCCTCGATGCTTGTCGCGGATGATACGGTGAAGATGGGCCCGGTTTCTCCGGACACTTGCGGATGGTATCAGGGAACGTACTACAAGCATACCGACGACTGGAACGTATATTTCAAGCAGACGTTCGGCATGGAACATTACGGCGGCCTCGGGACGCTTGAAGAAGGCAAGCTCGTGGATTCGCTGATTTCGCTTGGCGAGCTCATGGCATCGGTCGATACGGTATGGGTGTATCCTTACCCGGTTTCTAACAGCGCGCCGCGCCTGGATATCGCATACCCACAGCGCTTGGGCGTGTGCCCGACCATGAAGATTTCCGCGCTGGTGGTGGACTGGGCGGGAGAATCGTTCCACGACAGCATCGACGTGGATTTCGGAAACATTTACGGCGGTAGTGAATATACGGCGGTAACGTTCCTCGATTCTACCGGAAAACTGGATTCGAACAAGACGTGCAGCGGGCTCGTGAAGGGGATGGTGCGCGATACGCTCGTGAACGGTCTCCCCGCGAGGGTGGACTCGTCGGTTTATCCGTGGAAGATGTGCTCTGCCGCGCGCGAAATCGAAAAGTGGTTCGTGCCCGTGGAAGTCGCCAAGGATGCGCGCGGCGTCAGTTACACGAACGCGGTCTGCCGCGATATCGACTTGACGCTCGACGAGGAAGGCTTTTGGCTTGCCGACATCACGAACCCGACGGACTGCAACGATCCGGAACATCCGGGCTTCTATCCCATTGACGATTTGGAATTCCTGGACGAGGCGCGCTCGGTGAGAAACCCGAAGTACGACCATCATATTAGCGGTTGCAACCACAATTACAGCTTTGCCATGAAGGTGTCGGCGCAGTTCAGGTACGTGCGTGGCCAGTATTTCGAATTCCGCGGCGACGATGACGTTTGGGTGTTCATCGACAACAGGCTCGTGGTGGACATCGGTGGTTGCCACAATCCCGAAGAAGGCGCGGTGGACCTTGATACGATGGGACTCGTGGAAGGCCAGGAATACCCGTTCCATATCTTCTTCTCGGAGCGCAATGCGACGGGTTCGAATTTCAAGATGCGCACTTCCATCAACCTGCAGACGCAAAAGACCTATTTGCCCCGCGAGGTTCCGCACGTAGACGGCCTGATTGAGTACAACATTCTGCAGTTGCTTATAGACGAATCTATCAGTTGCGATGTTTCGAGTACTACGAAAATCGATACGGCCCTGGCGCAGTCGACATTCGTGCTGTACGACGGCAACGGGTTCTTGTCCAGGGAAGGCAAAGTGCTTGATCCGGGAACGAACTACGGCGGCATATACATCTACGAGAACATGGCGGGATTCGTCATCGATACGGCGGCCATCGTGCGTGCGAGAGCGCTACCGTCGGGCAATTACCTGCTGCGCTATTCGCTTGCGTCCGACCCTTCGCAGTATAGCGAACTCGTTTTCTCGGTGCCGGAATACCCCCTCTCCGAAATCGCGTTCGTGGATGCCAACGACGAGGCGCTCCGCGATGCCGACGGGAACATCGTGACGGTGCTCGAGAATGTTCCGCTTGGCGAATACGCCTTTGTGACATACCCGGTGCGCATAACGCTTCTATTCTTGAATACGATTCTCGATTCCAACGTAGTGAAGCTTACGCTGTCGACTTCGGATTCGCTCGTGTTCTTCAACAAGAATAACGAGCCCGTGACCGAGATAGAGACGGACGGAACCGGGTTCGCTGACTTTTACGTGATGGGTACGGCCGACGTGGTGAACGGCTCGTTTACCATTGGCGGCGCGGCGGTTGGCAATTCGCTCACGTGGAAGAACATCAATTTGAAAAAGCCTCCGGTGCCGTATGCGACGGGCAGCTGGATGTTCGACCGAGACGGTGACGGCGTGGGTGACAGCCTGTGCGCGCTGTTTAACGAGAAGTTCGACGATGATATCCCCGATACGCTTGACTGGATGTTCGGCGATTCCACGAGCCACAAGATTTCTTCTGTCGCTGGAGTGACTCCGTATATTTGGCAGGATTCGATGATTGTCATTACGGCGGATTCGCTTTTGAACAGGATATTTACCGGCAAGGAAAACGATGTGTATAACGGCGTGTTCCGCTACCATTATACGCATATAGACGACGAGTCGGGAGACGTTGTACCGCTCGACATGAAGTCTACCATCGCAGACCGTATAGGCCCTGTACTGATGAAGGCTGTCATTATTCCGCAGTCCGAATCGTATAGCAAACTCACGCTTACGATTAGCGAAGGCATCAAGTTCAATAACGAGGATGCTCGCTCGATGTTTGAATTCAAGGTGTGGCGCATGGGCGAGGAATCTTCGGCGCAGGCGGTCATCTCGTCTATTACGCAGAAGAGGAGTAAGGCGCAGATAGAGCTATTGTTCTTTGCTTCCAAGGGAGGCGTGATGCCTACCGTGGGCGACAGCGTTCGCCTGGTGCCGGGAGGAGTGTTCGACTTAAGCGACAATCCGGCCCACGTGAACAATGCGTGGGTGAGGATTACCGGCGAGCCGAGAGCCGAAATGGAAGTCCCGGGACTCGTGAAAGTGTTGCCCGATACGCTTGTGCCGTGGACATATCCGGAAGGGGTGCGCCCCGTTTCGATTGCCATGGGCGAATCGATACAAGACGCGATGGCACGCACGGGGTTGCCCGGACACTTGCTTCGTTACGAGCTGGGCGAACTCGTGCTTTCCGACGAGATGCTTTCGACCGTAAAGATCAAGTGGGATGTAAGTTACTTTACGAACTTGGGACAGTACGTGAACAGCGCTAGCGGAGAAATTGCTTGTAACGATTCGACCGTATTCAACCTGGACCCGTCACTGCCCAAGAACTGCCGCGACAATCCCGGCAACATATTCTTCGAATGGAACGTTCGAAGCAAGGCCGGTCGCTTAGTCGGAACGGGAGCGTATATCTCCAAGTTCAACTACAAGATTGTAGATGGAACAAAAACCGTCACCAAGAAAGACGACACGTACACCTTGGGCATCAAGCGGTTGAAAAATTAAATCGGGTACTTGTCCTTCGCGGACTCTAGCTCGGCGCTGGTCTTTTCCCAGTCCTCGTAAAGCTGGTCGACTTTCTTCTTGTTGTCGTCCATATCTTTGGCGATAGCGGTGATGGCATTGCCGTCGCCGCTTTCCGATGCGGTGACGAGTTTTGCTTCGAGTTCGCCGCCTAATGCTTCGGCCTTCGCGATTTCGGCTTCAAGGTTCGCGAGCTTCTTTTCGAGAGGCTTGATGACCTTGGAGCGTTCGGCGATGTAGTCGGCGCGGGCCTTGCGGTCTTCCTTGGCGCGTGGGGCACCAGAATTTGCGCTGTCCGTTTTCACATCGATGTTCGAGACCTTGATGTTCGCGGATTCGCTTCCGCCGGGCTTCTTTTCGGATGCCCAGCCCACCTTCTCGAGGAAGTCGGCGTAGGTGCCTTCGAAAATACGGCACTTGCCGCCATCAAATACCACGAGTCTCGTGGCAAATGCGTGCAGGAGTTCCTCGTCGTGGGTCACCACCATCGCGGTGCCTTCGTAGTCCTCGAGCGCGTCGATGAGGCTCTCGATGCTTTCCATGTCCAGGTGGTTCGTCGGTTCGTCGAGCAGCAGCATGTTGCAGGCGCTCGCGAGAATCTTCCCGAGCAGCACGCGGCTCCGCTCGCCACCGGAGAGTACTTTCACCTTCTTGAGTGCAGCATCGCCACTGAACATCATGAGGCCCGCAAGCCCGCGTGCGCGGCTCTTTTGCGACACCTCCTCGATGGCGGTGGCGATTTCTTCTTCGACGTTGTTTTCGAGATTCAGGCGGTTGATGTTTGTCTGCCCGAAATAGTTTATCTGCAAGTTCGGGTTATGGCTGATTTCGCCCGCGGTAGGCTGCAGTTCCTTGGCAATCAGGTTCAAGAGCGTCGTTTTGCCGCGGCCGTTGGGGCCTATGACGGCGATGCGGTCGCCCTTGAAGACTTCCATCGTCAAGTCGGTAATGAGTTCCGGGCCGTCGGGGTAGGCGAACGAGAGTCCCTTGATTTGCAACATCCTCTTGCCGGGGAAGGGTGCCTCGGTAAAGCTGAAATCTAGGTTGCGTTCGTGGGTGAGGCGCTCGCCGGTCGCAAGCTTCGCGGCAGCCTTGATCTTGGACTGCACCATCGCGGCCTTGGCGGCCTTGTAGCGGAATCGTTCGATGACTTTTTCGAGCTGTTCCTTCTTCTTCGCCTCGTTCTCCTGCGTGCGCTGGGCGACTTCTTCTTCTTCGGCGATGGTTTCGCGCAGCTTTTCGACGGAGCCCTTCACCTTGCGGATCTTGTGGCGGAAAATTCCGGCGGTGTGCGTGCAGACCTCGTCCATAAAGTGGTGGTCGTGCGTAATCAAAAGCACTTCGCCCTTCCAGTTGCGCAAAAAGCGGCTGAGCCAGCGCATCGACACAATATCGAGGTAGTTCGTCGGTTCGTCGAGCAGCAGCATGTCGGGCTCGCTCGCCAACACCTTCGCCAGGTTCAGGCGAATCTGGAAACCGCCCGAAAGCAGCGAGGGGCTCTTGTGCATGGATTCTTCGTCGAATCCGAGACCGAACAGGATGGCCTCCACCTTGTGTTCTTCTATCCAGCCGTCTTCATTGGGCTTGAGCACGCTGCATGCCTCTTCGTGCACGGTCGCGTGCGTGAAGTTCAGGTGCTGCTGCAGGTAGCCGAGCGTATACTTCTTGGGGATGTCGATGGACCCGCCGTCGAGGCATTCCTGCCCGAGAATCATCTTGAAAAGCGTCGATTTGCCGCAACCATTACGGCCCACGAGCCCCACGCGCTCATGGTCGCCCACGAGCAGGGAGGCGCCGTCCAAAAGGACCTGTACGCCGAAGGACTTGGAAACGTTCTGGATTTGAATCACGGGGACAAATTTAGAAAAAGGTGGAAGTCGTTATCTGCTGAATATGTTATATTGGACGTGCTTATGAAAAAAATTGGACTTTTAGCGTTTGCCGTTTCGCTTGCGTTCGTACAGAACTTGCAGGCCGAAGAACTGGACCCCTTCCTGGGTTCGCCCTTTTTTGTAAAAGCCTTCGATGCGGGCGACAGTACGCAGTACCATGCGACTCTCGTGCATTATGCCGATGTGAAGGCCGATAGCGCTGTTGCTGATTCTCTCGACAGCCTGCAGGCGCCTGTCGCGCGGAAGGCGGCTGTGCTTTACATCCACGGATTCAACGATTACTTTTTCCAGCGCGACCTGGCGCAAAAGATGGATTCCGCGGGCTACGCATTCTACGCCATTGACCTGCACAAGTACGGCCGTTCGTACCGCGAGGGCGAAACCATCGGCGAACTCCGCGATATTTCGGAGTACTACGCCGAACTCGATTCCGCGATTGCCTTTATCCGCCGTGCCGAAGGTGACTCTGTAAAGCTCGTGTTGCTCGGGCACAGCACCGGCGGCCTCATCGCATGCCTTTATGCGGCCGACCGCGAAAACGGCGCCGGTATTGCGGCTATCGTGCTGAATAGCCCGTTCCTGGAAATGAATTACCCGTGGCCGGTGCGTCGCTTGGCTGTCCCCGTGCTCTCGGTGGTGGGCTACTTGTTCCCGGGCCTTGGAATTCCGCGTGGCCATAACGAGAACTACGACAAGAGTCTTTTGAAGACCGATTACGGCGAGTGGGAATACAACACCGAGCTGAAGGTCCGCGGCAGCCTCCCGATAGATTTTGGCTGGCTCCATGCGATTCATGCGGGGCACGCCCGCCTCCAGGAAGGCCTGCGCCTTGTGCCGCCCGTACTGGTGATGCATAGCGGCTGCAGTTTCCGCGACGACGACTGGAGCGAAGAATACACGCGCTGTGATGGCGTGCTGAATGTGGAACACATCCGCGAATACGGCCGTAACCTTGGCCCAAGTGTACAGCTCGAGGAAATCGAAGGCGGCCTCCACGACCTCTTCCTTTCTCATAAGCCGGCCCGCGACAATGCCTACGGCGCGATGTTCCGGTTCCTGGAAAGCAGACTTTAATTTTTAGACGTACTAAAAAAATCGCCGCGGCTCTTGCCCGGCGATTTGCGTTACAGCTCGATTCCCGTGTCGCGCTCGATGACCGTCTCGCAGGCGGCCTTGAACGTCTCGGGAGTCGCGACGATGGTGACGGACCGCTTGGCGCGCGTGATGCCGGTGTAGAGGATTTGGCGGTTGAGAAGCGGATGCTCGGGCCTTGTCGGTATAAACATCAATACATGGTCGTATTCGGAGCCTTGTGCCTTGTGGATGGTAATCGCAAATGCGGTTTCGAGTACATTGGGGGCGAACTGGTATTCCGGATAAAAAACGAATCCTTTGTTGCTTTTGAACAAGATGAATGTTTCTCCATTCCTTTGGGTAAAGAGAATCCCCGTGTCGCCATTATAAAGCTTGAAACTGCTTTGGTTGCGATTGAGCATTATGATCTTGCTGATGGGCGTTCCCTTCGCTTTTGAAAGCAGGAGGCGTTCTATCGTATCGTTGATGCTTTGAACGCCCGCAGGTCCCGATCGTTCTGCGGAGAGGATGCGAGCCCTGGTGCAGAAGTTCCATACACGCTCTAGCAATTCATCCTGGTTGGGTTTGTTGGGAACGACTTGTGCGGCAAGCTCCACGAAGGTGTCAAGATACTCGCTAGTCCATTTTTCGAGGATTCCCTGTAGCTGGGGGGATTTTTCCCGTGTGTCCAGGTTCAGCAATTGCACTTCGCTGTGCATTTCCCATTCACTTGGCGAAACAAAAGTGCAAGGATTTTTGCTGAAATCAAGTTTGGCCAGGTGCCCGATGGCCGAGTTCTCGTTGAAACGCCTTGAAACAGTGAGCTTGACGGTGGAATCGGCCTTGGATTCAAGGAGTTCGCCGAGCACCGCGCCCGCATCAACGGAGGGCAGCTGGTACGCATCACCTAGGAGGAAAAGTCGTGCGCTATGCGGTAGTGCTTGCAAGAAGTTCGCAAAAAGCGTCAAGTCAATCATGCTTGATTCATCGATAACGAAAACGGAATTTTCCGGGAAGTGATTTTCTGAATTATAGATGAACTTGTTGTCGTCGGGCTTGTAACCTAGCAGCCTATGGAGCGTATAGGACTCTGCGTTCACCATTTTGTTGTAAATGACGAGGTTCGTTTTGAACTCGTCGTCGCCAATCAGGCTCACGGACTGTTCAATGCTTTCCTTCATGCGGTCGGCTGCCTTACCGCTGGGAGCCGCAAGGTAGAGAGGCGCCTGCAGGTGCATTTCGGAATTCAGGTAGAGTTCGCGGAGTAAGAAGAAGGTGACCGTCGTCTTGCCGGTGCCGGGCCCGCCCGTGACAATCAGATTTTCTTGCTTGCCACGGATTACGGCTAGTGCCTGTTCCTTTTCTAGCGTGATTCCGCCCCCCTTCGGGCCACGAGTGATGGATTCGACAGTTTGAATACACCGCTGGATTTCGGATTCATCGGAAGGAACATAATTGAAAAATTCCTTGACCTTGTCTTCTACGATGACTTTCGCGAAATAGTATTTGGAAGGGTACAGGAACCCATTCTGCAGTATGAAGGGTTTCTGGTAGAAGGAACTGGCGTCCGGTGCGCTGTCAATAATATTCTCGTAGGCGCCCTGCTTGATAGATGATGCCCCGTTCACGATGGATTCCGAGAACTGGTCAAAATCTGCAATGCCCAGGTTTTGCATTTTCCTGCTGATTGCCTTACGCAATGGGGCTTCTTCGACGGAAATTCGCGTGTCGCCGTCGCTCTGCTTTGCAAGCAACAGGGCAAACAGGTTTAGCGCATCCTGGTTCAAATTCTTCTGGAGGCCGGTCAGGAACTTGAGTAACCGCGCCTGTAGCGAAGATATTCCGCCGTATTCAATCAATGTGTTGATGAACGTATCACGCATCAGGCGATAATCTCCTTGTAAAGGCTTTCCAGTTCTTCGAAGGAGCCGAATGTACTTGCCACTATGCCGCTATTTTCGTTTGCGCGGCACCCCCTGAAGAACACGTAGTAGATGCCGCCAAAATAGTTGTTGAAAATTTCCTGCTCGCTCATTTGCGGGTAGAACGATTTTAGCCAACGGATTAGCACGTAGGAGTAGAGTACCTGTTGTACGTTGTAACGCCGCAGGAGCATCTGGTTTTTCATGGCGGGCTCATCGTATGTATCGATGTAGTCCGATTTCCAGTCCAGAATGCAGTAGCGCCCGTTCCGCTTGAACAGAAGGTCCATGAAACCCTTGCAGTACAGGTTTATCACTTCCTTTTCGCGTTCAGATTTTAGATCCATGAAGAAGAGCATTTCACTCCGGCGCGAATCGTTTGCGATTTCATTTAGGCTAAAGGCTTCCTCAGTTTTTGTATTGCCTTCGATAACGGTGAGGCTTGCGTTGAGCGTGTTCCAGACAAATGCGATGGTCGTATCTAGCCATTCGGGGTGGGAATCGATATCCAGCGATTCGTGCAGGAACGAGGAGACTATCAGTTCCTTGAATGCAGAGTCCTGTTTTAGCGTTTGCAGGTCTGCCTGGCCAACCTTTTGGAAGTCGACGAGTTCAAAAATCTTGTGCAGTGCGTTACCGAGTTCTGCGCCGCGCGGGTATGTGCTTGTATCCTTCACGGTGCGAGTGGCGCCATCGCCCTCGTCTTTTTGCAGGCGGCCTTCGTCTGTTTCCTGTTCCTGCCTGCCGTGTGCAATTTGCGAGTACGACGTGGAATGCGGGAAGCGCCCCCAGACCTTCCAGGCGGCCATCTTTTCGGCTAGCTTTTGGGCGTCAATCAATCCCGTATCTTTTTTGCCGTCGCTCATGCCGTCTAGAATCTGGGCGATTCGCGCCTTTACATTCTCGATGGGCTTTTCAACAAGGCGTTCATAATACAGTTCCTGGTTTGTACTGTTCTGGCAAAAATCGTCCATGGTGTAGGAAAGCCAGGTCATCTCTTTCTTGCGCTCTTGCAGTTTGCCGTCGGCCCTCTTTTTCATCTTTGCAAAGCGGGGCATGATAAGCATGTGCGTCGCGCGCGTAAATGCGACATAGAACAGGCGGCGCCATTCTTCTTCCGATTCGTGTTTCGAAAGTTCCTTCGCGTTGTCATCGAAGCTCAAACTTCTCCTGGAATCCGTTTCAGAATGTACCAGGTAGGGCCCCGAAGAACCTGCATGCCCGCGTTCGCCCGCTACGGAAATCACAATCGGGTACTCAAGCCCCTTTGACGCATGGATAGTCATGGTCTGGATAACGTCGAGGTCGGTCCCCTTGGCGACAATGCTGGAATCCTTCAGCGCGTCTTCGGAATTTGTTATAAGGGCGTCCAGATGGCGGACCAGTTCTTCGAGCGAGCAGTTGGTCGTGTAGAGGTATTCGACGGCGTAATCCCCGATTTGGCGGATCTTGTTTAGGCTTTGGAGATTTTCCGGCTGGTAGAGCTCGCCCATGTTCGGGGATTCTGCGTAAATGCTTTCTTGCAGTTCGGCCCACCGGCGCGATTCCGCAAGCGCATGCCACTTGGCAAACGTGGAAATCTCTTCGATGTTCTTTTCGCCGGCCGTGAGGGCGTTTATGTAATCCAGGTCCCTGCCCCAGAAATCCGTCAGCAGTGCAGCGTAAAGAAGGTTGCGGTTCCTTTCGGAGTAATTGTCAACGTCGATTGCCTTAAGCAATGCACTCCATTCGGCGCATTCTCTGCTGGTAAACAGGTTGTCGTCTTTGTAGCGCAAGAAGGGGAGGCCAACTTTGCGCAGCTTGTATTCGACATGCTCCAGTTCGGAGCGGGTACGAGCCAGAATCGCGAAGTCCGAGAACTTCACGTTCCGCAGGTCGCCCGTTTCTTTGTCGGGAACTTGTAACCTGGTGCGGGTGCCGTCGAAGGTACAAAAATCGATGATGTTGTTGACGACGATTTCGGCATATTCCTTCGGCTCGATGTCTTCGGTGCTGATCCAGAACGGCTTAACGGGATTTCCCTTGTATTCTGCATTGGGCTTTGCTTCTGGCGGGCAGGCAGACGGCGTGAAATTGAGATGGAAATGCGGGCTCGTTTCGAATAGCGTGTTGCAGGCATCTATCATCACATTGCTGGAACGCCAGTTGGTGGCGAGCGCCTTCCCGTGCCCGATTTCGGAGATGGCCTTTTCGTAGACGTTGAGGTCTGCGCCCTGGAACGAATAGATGGATTGCTTGGGGTCGCCTACCACCAGAATGTGGTGCTGCCCGTCGTCGGATTCGACAAAAATCTTTTTGAAGATATCCCACTGGAGTGCGTTCGTGTCCTGGAATTCGTCAATGATGGCGTACCTGAATTTTTGCCGGAGGGCGCGAACCAGGAGAGAATTTTCGACCATGACGGCGTTGCGCACGTTGCGGATCATGTCGTTGAACGACTGAATCTTCTTGGCGTGTTTTTCCTTTTCCCATTCCTTGTACAATCGCGGGATGTAGGTGAACAGGCATTTCTGCGAAAGGAGCGCGTTGATTCCTTTTTTAGGGTCGAGTAAGTTTTTGAAATCGACAATAATCTTCAGTGCTGCTTCAAAGTCGTTTTGCGGGTTGTCAATATTGATACGGAAGGTGTTCCCGTTATAAAGGGCGTTCCCCTTGTGCCATTCCTTGATGGTGTTGAGCAGATCCTTGGCGGTCTTGCTCTTGGTGACGTGCTGGTCGGCGTTTCCTTCAAGAACATGGGCCGCTGCTGCAAAAAAATCTACAAGCAATAGATCATCGTAATCTTTGGCTTCGCTTATCTTGCCCAGTTCGCTGTAAGCAAGGGGCGCACCGCCCGCTGTGATATCGGAATCGGGCGGGAGAACGATGGTTTCGGGAATGTATGTCTGTATGGCGCTCTTCAGGAGTTCAGAAAAGTTCTTGACGTTGCCGCCGCTCTTTAGGAACGTGATGAAAAGTTCGTCGTGAATCCAGTTGTCGCGAATCAGTTTTTGTATCAGGTCTTCGACGGCGCTTTCGTCAATCATTTCCTGTTCAAAGGGGACGCTCGCTTCGTATGCAAATTCGGCGGAAACCTTTTCGCAGAAGGAATGGATGGTACCGATGGGTGCGCTATGGATATCGCGGAGCGCCTGCTGCAGCATGGCGTTCCCTGGGAACTTCAGGGATTCCTCTTCAATCTTTTTGCGGATGCGGTCTTTTAATTCGCCCGCCGCTTTTTCGGTATAGGTGACGATGAGAATTTGGTCCAGCGAAAGACCGCTTAAAACGAGCCGCGCGACAACTTGCTGGATTGTGTACGTCTTGCCGGTCCCTGCGGAAGCGGCAATGAAAAGGTTCTCTTCTTCCTTGAACTCATCGATGCTGAAATTATCCATTTTCACCACTCCATATGGGTGCAAGAAGTTGAGTCTGTTCCTTGATGGCGGTAATCCATTCTTCCTTGAAATTGTCTATCGAAAAGCCGGAGAATTTTTCCGGGGCGAACAGATTTTTCCCGTCAAAGTATTCCCATGGCCCATTCTGGCATGTCAATTTGTAGCGGTAGTCTGCAAAGGATTGGATCAGGGCGTCGCTAAACAGTTGGATCGGGGCGCACTTTCCATATTTCTGGATGAAGGCGCGGTCGAACATTTCTTCCAGCAATTGCGAAGCGTCTGTGGGCTGTATTGCAAATGAAATCTCTTGCGGTTCGTCGCTGGAACACAGGTAAATGCGGAGGATGAACGCTTCCATGGTGTCTTTTGTGCTGCTCGATGCGGCTATCAGGAGGGCGTCGAGGTACATCTTGACAAAATCTGCGGTGGAGCCGCCGTTCTTCTTTACCGTGAAAAGGATATGCTTGTGTTCGTCCAGCTGTGAATACCAATCCAGCGTTGTCGTGAGCGTCCAGAGGTGGGCGCCGTTGCTCAGGAGGGCTTCGCGCTTTTCCTGGTAGGTTGCGGGAATCAAGAAGTCGCCGCTCTGGATTTTTTGCGAAACATCCATTGCGAGATCGTTGTACTTTTGCTGGACCATTTCCCCGAAGATTCCGTTCGGGAACTTCCTCTTTAGAATCCATTCCTGTTCTGTCTTCGTGTACCCGCTAAAGTCCTCGCTCAAAATGGAATGGACAAATTCCTTGAGCAGTTTTGACTTGTCGTAGGCCTTCAGGTCTATGGGTTCAAAGAGTTCCTTTTCCGGGTTTTCTTCGATAGAGGGCAGGCGTACAGATTTCGCCAGCTGGAAACGGAACGGGTCGTCAAAGAACAGCTTGAGTTCCCGTACGGTAACTTTGTCCGGGAGTATTATGGGCTTGCCTTCGATTTCAATTTTCGGCGGGTTGTTCACGTTGCCGTCAATATGCAGGCTCTTCCTGTTCCGCAGGGAGCGCTGCGTAAACAGTTCGTCGGCTGCTCGCGTCTCGTCGAGCGGGATTTTCTTTTCGTCAAATTCCTTCGCGCCCGGCACGCCCGAAGAGGCGATAAAGAACTGAAGGTCGCGTACCACCGATGCGGGGAAAAGCTCTTCGTCTTTCTGCAGGTTCCTGTTGATGTAACTGATGTGGAAACCTTCTGTGGCGCTCATCAGCTGGCAAAGGAATGTATAGCAGTTGCGGTCGATGACGGAATCGTCGCCGGGCCAGCGCGCCGCTTGCGTGCGCAAATCCATCGTATTCGGCCTTTTGCGGCCAGGGAATACGCTCGCGTTTGCCCCGATGAAAAAGATGTGCTTTGCAGGGATGGTGCGGTTGACGGAGAACTTCATGAATGTGAGTCCGCCACTGAACAGCCGGTTGTTGCCCCCGCGGGAATTCTTGCATGCGCATTGGATGGTCTGCTGGACAATTTTCCAGGAGATGTATTCGGCTCCGGCATCGAACTGGATGTTCAGCAGGTCGATAGCGTTCTGGACTTTGTGCCAGATGCTTTTCTCGTTAATGAATTCATCTTCGTTTGCCGGGATGGAGACCCAGTGCGAAAGCATCTTTTCGAATTGCTGGATGCCGTTTTTGTCGCTAACGTCTAGACCTTCTCGTGCAAAGGCAATCCATTTGCGGAGTCCGTCGATGCATTCAATGAACTTCTGTACGGAATCCGAATTCCCGGATTCAATATCCGCATAGGGCACGTAGCCGTCGCTTTCGGAGCGGAACGGGCTTGCGCTCACCTGCGAAAGCAAAAGCTGGTTGACGCAATGCTCCCAGTCGTCTTCACGGATTTTGCCGCCGTGGCGGAACACGTTCATGTTCACTATCCACTGTTCCCATGCGGAAATGTAATCGGGATTTATGGAAAGCGACGACTGGACTACGGGATTCTTTACGAGGCTGAAAAATGCGGGCCTGGAAATATAGCCCTGCTGGTGGATTTCGAAAAGGTTGGCTATGGCGTTTTCAATCAGGGAATCTTTTTCAGGATAATCCGTAATGGTGAACGGGATATAGAACGGGGAATCCTTTTTCGCTGCATTGAAGACCTGTTCGATAGGGGTCCTGTATTGATCGAGATTCGGGGATACTACAACCATTTCGTCAAGGCGTATTCCGCTTTGCAGAAGCTGGCAGACCTCTGTATGGAGGGCTTCTATCTCGCGCAATGCCGATGGCGCCGCTGTCAGGGAAAGCGTATGGTCTGCCGCATTGCCTGCATTGTTTTGCAAGAGCTCTGTATCGAAAACATTCTTGCGGTGCGCTACTAGGTATTGTACCTGGTGCAGCAGCGTGTCGGGGCAGAAATCTTCATCGGCAAAATCGAACGTGTAATCGCTGGAAAGGCACCAGAGCCTTATGTTTTCGCGGCCGGTGCGGCCCCAGTTTTTCAGCAGCAGGTTTTCGTTTTCGTCTAGGTTCTGTTCGGCATCGTCATCTGCCGTTTTTGGTAAAGCAATTCCTGCAGGCGCATCGGCCTTGTTCCAGTGCTTCACATGCCTCACGTCAATATCTTCCCAGAATTCCATGCACGGGTTCTGGATATAGGCGTAAACCTCTTTCTGGTTTGCAATTTCTTGCAGGATGACCCGGTAGAATTGGCCCATTCCGGAAAGCCCGAAAATAAAGATGGGCCTGTCGCAATCAAAATTGTTGTTGCATTGCGAAAATAGGTAAGGCAGTGTCAGGAATTCTGTCTTTTGATTGGTGCGCTTTACCGTGGCCTTGAACGTTTTGGTCAACAGGGATTCGCCACCATCGTTGTGGAAAAGCTTGGCGTAGATATGGCGCTGCCATTTTTCCTTGGGGACGGGCCTGTCCTTGGTCGAGAAGAAATCGCGCAAGTCCCCTTGTTTCCAGTAGGCGAGCAAGCCTTCGTGATGGTCGCTTTGCAGTGGAGAAATGAAATTGCCTGGTCGGCTCGTTTCGTATTCTAGGAAAAGGCCCGCGAGCGTGTTGGCAAAGTCAAAAAGTTTGGCGTCGTCGATTTCGCCAGTTTCGCCATCCAGATAAGAATGGAGTTCCCTGAGGATGGGCGTGTTCTGCTGTAAGGTGTTGCCCTTGAGAAAAGCGAGTAGCACGTTCCGGAGGATATCTGTTGAAATTTTCTGCTTTGAGGAATCGCCGTGCGAAAGGACGCGGAACAGGAACTTGTCTATCGTCGTGACTTCAAGGTTTGCGATGACGCCTTTCTTTTGCACCCAGCGCAGGCGGAACCACTGTTCCAGTTTCGGGTCCGGGAAAATTACGACGGGCGCCTCGAACGGGTTCTTCCAGCACCTCGAAATCTCGTCGATCATTTGGTCGGCGAGGTTTGTCAGGTTCAGTGCAAAATTCAGGTGCAGCATAATGTGAATATAGTTATATGTTGGTATCTAATCCTTCTGCCTCCCGGGCCCACTGGTCGTCTAGATCGGGATGTTCCTTGCGGAACCGGCTTAAGGCTTTATGGATTTCCCAACATAGGTTCAATCCTTCGGCTTGGCACTTGGGCTTCAGCTCGTTATAGAGTTCCTTTACTTTTTCTTCTTGTGTCATAGTCTGCTCCTTTTCTCTATTTTAAATTTAAGCAATTTTCGTGTCAAAAACTGACATATGCTAATTTTGTGAATTTTCGGCTTCGTCGAATTCCTTCAGCTTCAACTCGTTAATCATCGTCTCGAGATTGCATGGTGTGCCGTCGCCGTGGAAATCGTCGCCCGGTCTGGGGTCATAGTATTTCCCCTCGGTGACCTTCTTTTCGTGCTCCGCCTCGGCGAGCGTCCACTTGGCGATAACATGTCTCGCGACGGTCTCGATGTCTTCGGATAGTTTTTTCTGCAAAAACCAGAAATAATTACCGAAGCTGCGGTTGGCAACATGGGTCTCTCGCTTGCATTCGGGGCAATACGCGGTTGCCCGGGAACTGCCCGAAAGCGGCGATCCGGAAAAGCTGCGGATAAGGGCTGTGCTGCCGCACTTGCAGTCTACGCGGAACTGGTCGGTTTCCCAGATGTGCAGGAGTGTCGCTAGCCTGAGATTGACCCCGACGATACTGCCTGCGATGTTGAACGCCCTTGAGGTGTGCAGGGGGCCTACGTAGAGCCCGCCGCCCTTGATGGCGTAGTGGGCGTCTATGTTCGCGTAGCGCGGTGTCGCGAGAATCTCGTCCCGGTGGCGCATGATGAGGTCCAGGTTGTCGAACAGCAGTTTTTTCTTGCGTTCGAGGCTCTTTTCCTGGAGCTTGCGCATTTCCTCCTGCTCTTTGGATTCTTGCTCCATCTCGTCGCTGATTAGCTTTAGGCCCGCCGCCTGCCGCTTGAAAAATTCCTGGGCCGATTCGTGCCTGTTGTCCGGCTGCTCGGGGATAATGGGGAACGGCTTGGAATCGTCAATGATGATGGTTGCCATAGGGAACCTCCTGTATATGGTTTATGATTGATCTAAGAAAGCACATTTTTTTACCTTTTCTATGCATATATGTAAATACATGCATAGCTATAGACTAATATACAAAACCATTGCGACAAATAATGTCATTTCGGAAAAAAACTATATTTGGCGATATGAAATTTGTCTTTGCAATCTTGTTGCTGTGTGTGTCGCTTAGCTTTGCCCAGCTTGTGCAGAAAAAGGCTCCCACCGCTGCCGATACGGTAAACCTCGGCAACAGGAAGGGGCCGTCTGTCTATGCCGACCCCAAGGAAAACGACAAGTCCGCGTTGAAGGATGCGACTGCTTCGATGGACAGTCGCCAATATTCAAATGATTCCACTACGGGAACGTTAATCGGTGTGGGTGCGGAGTTCGTGGGGCAGACCATGAAGAACATGCTCTCGCCCAATTCCGCTGAAGCCGACGCTGTAGAACTGGAACGCACCAGGCGCTAAGCTGACAAATCCAAGCCAAAACATAAAGAGCGGAACCTTGGTCCCGCTCCTTCGATGCTGCACTCAGGATGACGTTCTAGCCTAAATACTTTTCGCCAGATTCCACGCTCTGGTAGATGAGCGTGTTGATGGTCATGGGGCCCACGCCGCCCGGGACCGGGGTGTAGGCGGATGCCACGTCGTCGAGACCCTTCTCGATATCGCCGACGCCACTCGGATGGTAACCGGCGTCCACGACGACGGCGCCCTGCTTGATCCATTCCTTCTTGATGAACTCGGGCTTGCCGACCGCACCCACGAGGATGTCGGCCTGCTTCACGAATTCGGGGAGGTTCTGAGTCTTGCTGTGGCAGATGGTCACGGTGCAGTCGGCGTTCAAGAGCATCATCGCCATGGGCTTGCCGAGGATGGCGCTACGGCCCACGACTACGGCGTGCTTGCCCGCGAGCGGGATGTTGTAGGCCTTCAAGAGGCGCATGATTCCGGCGGGAGTCGCGCATCCGTAAGCGGGTTCGCCCATCGCCATGCGGCCAAAGCCCAGGCAGGTCACACCGTCAACGTCTTTGCGGGCATCGATAGCCTCGAAGGCGGCGCGTTCGTCAATATGGCGCGGGACCGGGTGCTGCAACAGAATGCCGTGCACGTCGCGGTTCTCGTTCAGTTCCTGGATCTTGTTGAGCAGTTCCTCGGTGGTGGTGTTCTTGGGGAGCACCACGCGGATGCTTTCCATGCCCACGCGGGCGCAGGCGTTGCCCTTCATCTTCACGTAGGTGGCGCTGGCCGGGTCGTCGCCCACCAGGATGGTCGCAAGGATGGGGGTCTTGCCCGTCTTTTCCTTGAGTTTTGCCACGCGGGCGCTGAGTTCTTCTTCAGTGGTCTTGGCGAGTGCCTTGCCGTCGAGGATGAGTGCTGCCATAATGTCTCCGGTGCGCGGGTGCGCTGTTTTACGCCCCCAAAGATAGAAAAGGGCGCCCCGGATACCACGGGTGCCAGATAAAAAAATAGGCCGTGCCCGAAGCACGACCGCCTTGATAAGTGTGGATTTTTGTTTACATCATCATGTTGAGCACCGCCGGGATGACGATGCAGACGATGGCCCAGGGGTACGAGAGGGAGCCGCGGAGCCAGCCCGTAGAAACCGGCTTGCTGTTGTCGCGGACGTAGATGCGAGCCCTGCTAGTGTTCAAGGAGACTTGGAGCGCTTCCTTCACACTGCATACAGAAGCGTCGAACTGCTTCTTGCTCGCAGTCGCGGATTCGTAATAATGTTCAAAGCGGTTAGTCATTTTTGGTGTTCCTTGTCGTTCTGTGTATAAATTTATAAATATTTCTCCCGGTTTGGAAGGGTTTGTATGATTTCCGTAACATGCCGTATAGCTTCAGAAGCCCGTTTCTATCAAGGACTTATCCACAAAAAGTGGCGAAATTTGCGCGGTAACGGCAATTTCGGAACGTGTAAACCCATGTCAACGATGGATAAATCGGGATTTAAAAAGTGTTCGCCTTCTGTTCTCATTTGGGCCTATCGGGGGCCTGCGCGGGCCCGATTGTGATGGGCCGCACCTTTTTTTGCTAATTTGAATCCCGTTAAAACCTGTTATGATAGGGGATATGATGAATTTTGCCAAGTACTTTTCCGCTTTTTTAGGGGCTGTCGCCCTGTCCGCCTGCGGCGGTAGCAAGAATGCCGCTCCGGAAACCGAGCCCGCACCCGCTCCGGCGCCTGCCCAGCAGGAGAAGGTGACGCTTTCCACGCAGGTCGACCGCTACAGCTACGCGCTCGGCATGGACCTGGGCAAGGCCGTTGCCAACGTGAACGTCCCGCTGAACATGGACGTGCTGATGTCGGCCATCCTTGACGAGACGGATTCTACCCGCCCGCTACTCATGACGGATTCCGCTTCCGAGCTCGCCCTGCAAGACTTGCTGCTGCAGATGCAGAAGGCCAAGGAAGCCAACGAGGCCGCCACCGCCAAGAAGGCCCTTGAAGAACAGGCGCAGTTCCTCGCGAAGAACATCACGGATTCGACGGTTAAGACGACTCCGAAGGGCGTGCAGTACAAGGTGCTCAAGGCTGCCGAGGGTATTTCGCCCAAGATGGGCGACAGGGTCAAGGTCCACTACGTGGGTTCCCTGCTCGACGGTACCGAGTTCGACAACAGCGTCAAGCGCGGCGAACCGCTGGAATTCCCGGTCAGCGCCGTTATCGAAGGCTGGCAGGACTTGCTGATTACCATGAAGGAAGGCATGAAGGTGAAGGCCTGGATTCCGAGCGCCCTTGCCTACGGCGAGGCCGGCGTGCCGCCCCTTATCCCCGCGAACGCCCTGCTCGTGTTCGAGGTGGAACTCCTGAAGGTGTATGCCGAAGTCCCGGCCATTGACAGCACCGCCGTTCCGGCCGTGCCCACGGACAGTGCCGCGGTGAAGCCGGCCGAGGCTGCCCCTGCTGCCGCCGAAGCCCCCGCCAAGGCCGACGCCAAGCCCGAAGCGGCTGCAAAGCCCTCCGCCAAGGCCGACGCGAAAAAGCCCGCGAAGGAAGACAAGAAGCCCGCGGCCAAGAAGTAAGACGTTTTTTGCCTTGAAAAAGGTGTAATTTGACGAATGCGGCCCTTGACGGGGCCGTGTTTTTTTATGTTTATGACCATGAATAACACTGCGTCCGATTTCTATTCCCAGCACTTCGAAGTTGCCGGATTCATCCGGGAAGTGTTCGGCTATATGGACCGGTTCAAGGGCCAGCTGTTCGTTTTGAAGATTGACGACGGCCTGATGGACCATCCGCTGTTCCCCGTGCTCATGCGGGATATCGCCCTGCTGCACAAGGCGGGTATCCGCATCATTATCGTGCCGGGTACGCGAAACAGTATCGACGCGCAGTTGAAGGCCTGGGAACTTGAAAGCAAGTTCGAGGGTGGCGTCCGGCTTACGAGCGAGGAGGCCCTGCCCCTCATTGAACAGGCAAGCCTCGGGGTTGCCCAGCGCATCATGAGCCACCTCACGGCGAGTGGCCTGAGCGGTATCCAGGGCAACTGGGTGCTGGCCCGGAGCCTTGGCGTGATTGGCGGCGTGGACTACATGCGCACCGGAAAGATCGAGCGGATCCAGCGCGATATTCTGGAGCAGCTGCTTGACGAGAATTTCGTGCCTATCATTCCGCCTATCGGCTGGAACAAGATCGGGCATGCCTACAATATCAGTTCTACGGAACTCGCGACTGAAATCTGCAAGTACATGCAGGTGGGCAAGCTGTTCTTTATCGGTAACGAGAACGGCATCAAGCTCAAGGGGCTTGTGACCGGCAAGAACACGAAGTACCTGGAGCCGACGGATTCGGGCGTGATTTCGGCACTGGACGTGGACCAGGCGAAGGAACTGCTGGAACTCAATTCCGACGTGCTCGACTTCGCGCAGATGGATTACCTGATGAACGCCATTCGGGCTTGCGAGGCGGGCGCGAACCGCGTGCATTTGCTGAGCGGTGAATTCCAGGGCAGCGTGCTGCAGGAAGTCTTCAGCGCGCGGGGTGACGGTACCATGGTGTACGCGAACCAGTACTCGAGTATCCGGCCCGCGAACATCGAGGACATTCCCGATATCCTGCGCATCATGCAGGACTACATCGCGAAGGGCTACCTGGTGCCGCGCACTCAGGAAAGCATTTCCGAGAAGCTCAAGGACTACGTGGTGTACAGCATCGACAACAGCATTCACGGTTGCGGTGCGTTGCATGAATTTGAAGACAACATGGCCGAAGTCGCCGGCATCGCGGTGGGCGCGAACTACCGCAAGTCGGGCATTGGCGATGCCATCGTGCGTCACCTTATTACGGTTGGCCGCATGAAGGGCTACAAGAAGTTGTTCCTGCTTACTACGCAGGCCCTTGACTGGTTCTACCACTTCGGATTCGAGGATGGTACGGTCGAGGATTTGCCGAAGAGCAAGCGCGACCATTACAACCAGAAGCGGAACTCGCGTATCCTCGTGCTTCCGCTGGACAAGTAGCATGAACACGCTCGAAGCAATATACACCCGCCGCAGTACGCGCAAGTTCAAGGCCCAGCCCGTTGAACTTGAAAAGCTGATGCAGATTGCCGAGGCGGGCCAGTTCGGCCCTACCGGCGGTAACGCGCAGACGAATCACTTCTTCGTGATTTCGAATGCTGCGGTGATTGCGAAACTCAAGGAACTGGTGCAGGATGCGTTCGCGAAGATGGAACTCCGCGAAGACTTGTACAAGAGCCTGCAGAATTCCATTCGCCTGTCGCAGAAGGGCAACTACTCGTTCTGCTACACGGCGCCCGTGCTGATTGTGGTCGCGAACAAGAAGGAATACGGCAACAACATGGCCGATGTCGCCTGTGCCGTGGAAAACATGATGCTTGCGGCGAACGAGCTGAACTTGGGCAGCTGCTACATCAACCAGCTCAAGTGGCTGAACGAAGACCCGACGATTTTGGAATATCTGCGCGGCCTTGGCTTGCGCGAGGACGAGCGCGTGTACGCCTCCGTTGCCATCGGCTACGCCGATACCGAATCGGGCCTGCCGAACAGGAACATCACCGAACGTACCGGCAATACTGTCGTGTACGTGTAATACCGGCAATCCAGCGGTCTAAAAATTTTTATTCCTTGACGCAGCGGACAGGAGCCTTGATATCATTCCGGACACTGTAGAATCTGTTAGACAAGTCTATCGCGTAGGTTGTTATTTCCGCTAGCGTTATTTCATTTTCTTCGGTATCCAGGAACCAGAAGTACTGATAGTCGCTATTCACATGGACGTCTCTATTAAACAACCCGGTCTTGGTGAAACTCAGTCCATAATTGTCCAATCCATTATAGCCAACGCCCAAGCTATTCATCTGCGTGAACAATGTATTGAACAAAGTTCGCGTCGAGGTATAAATTTCAATTTCACCACTTTCTTCTGAACCGTCAGGAATACGTAGAAGTGAAACTTCATTACTGTTCGGCAATCTCCATCCTTCCGGGCAAGCTTGTTCCGCTGCTTTTATGGTATAGAAGTAACCTGAATTTTTGCAGTTGTCACTTTCGCAAAATTGCTTGTCAACTTCAAAGGTTCCTGGAGCCCCTTGATACTTGAGATTTTCGGCCATCCATGTCGTGCCGCGGTAGTCAATGGTACGGTAGGTACGCCCATCTCTCGGGTCCAAAAACGAGCCGTATTCAATGTCGGGATTGAAATAAAGTTCGTATGGAATTTCCCATGATTCCTCATTGCTTGAATACCACTTCCCGTCTTTGCAGGCATAATTCGTCTTGTAGTTTTTGTCTTTTTCATTGGCTGTAGAGTACCTTGCGCCATTTTCGCAGGTGACTTCGTCAAATTGGCGCCATTCACCCTCATGGCACACATAATACATAGATTGCAGTTCACGGCTTTCGACGCGTTTGCCCTCTTCGTCGCATGGAGTTCCGTATGTCTCCTTTTCCAAGCGGGTGGCCGTCCCCCAAACGCCGTTCCTACAAATATGGAATGAATCCGGTTTCACGACACTTTTCGTCATTTCCCCATTTTTTTCGCAGGGAACGTCCACGACTTCGGCTTCAAAAGGAGTCGCCATTTCCCATGCGTTCAGGGTATATTCTCGATCTACGAAATATTTCCCTGTCCAAACAGTATCCCTGCAAATATAAACCGCTCCGGGATTCAGGTTGCTCTTGAACAAAGTTCCTGCCGTATCGCACGGGACCTGCTTCATTTCAACATTGACGGTCTTTGTTGAATCCCATCCATTATCGGTTGTGCAAACATAGGAACGTTCGGGGTTCTTACGGCTCACGATGAACTTGCCGTCGACATCGCAGGGAATTCCCGATGTTTCGACATCCAGCGGAGAAGCGATTTCCCAATTAGTGTAGTAGGCACTTATGGTAGAAAAATTGTAATAACTGCTCTTCTTGCAAATCAATGAACTGTCTTTGTTGAACATTCCGACCATCGCATCGCTGCAGTACGGCATTCCGGAGCACTTGCGCCAGATGTTCTGTATGATGGCTTCCGGGTCCAAAATTTCGTAGTCACTGTACGCGCACCCTAAGGGCATGAAATTAAAGGCAATTCGGTCAAATGAATCGTAAGGCTGATTATTGATGCAGTAATTTTCCGGTTCAAGTTTGCCGTCGGCAAAATCATTAACTAATTCCGCATTTAATTGATTGTGGCCATCCCCGTAAAGGAAGAACAAGGTATATTCCAAGTAATATGTTGGCATACGACGATCGGCAAGCAGGGAATCTAGACCGAGTTCACGCAACAGCTCTGTTGCCGCCTGTATCCAAGCGGAATTGTGTGCGGCTCCCTGTTTTTCAAGAAACTCGAGACGCTTTTCGACAAAGGCGCTCAGGACTCCATATTTCTCTTCTTTCATCATAATGGCTGCGTACGAGGGCTCCTTGGCGGAATCCGCTTTTATCTCCGCCATTTTCGCAGGTTTTTTCGCGGCGGGCAACAGTTTCGGCGAGTCTGTGTAATCAAGGGGATCTGGTGCGCATCCTTGATTATCCGGAATGTGTATTCCTGCGATGGATGAACTCGATGACTCCACTTTCACCGAGGAACTGCTCTCTTTCACGACAGAACTCGAGGATTCGATTTCCAAAAGGGAACTGGACGAGCTTTCATTATCTGCGATGGCGGGTTCGTCTTCCCAGACACCGGCATCCTGCGGGTTCTTAGTTTCGGAGCAGGCGCAGAAAAATGCGGCGGCAAGGAACGATGCAGCAAGGGTCAGGCTATTCAAAGTTTTAAGCGTTTTCATACATCCCCCTAGATTTCATCGACTTTCTTCGTCAGCGGGAAAAGTTGCAGATTCAGGCGGTAGACCTGGTTAATATTTTTGCATTCGCCGGCGATGGCAGCCACCTTGCGGCGGCACTCGTTCACTTCGCGTTCTATACGGCGGTAGGTAATTTTGTCGACACCCATGGTGAGGCCCGAGATGTTCCGTTCGTCAACGTTTGTGCTGTCCAGCGACAGAACGCCGAGACGGCCCATTTCGCGGTTCATGGAGCGTACTGTCAGGGGCAGGGCGTCTTTTGAAATCTTCACCATCTTCGAAGTCTGCTCGTAGGAATTCTCGCCCGTTTTCTTCAGAAGCCCCGTCTTCACTAAGAACTGGAGCGTGTCGCGGACATCGAGCGCCGTGACCTCGTAATTGATTTTTGCGGCCATTTCGCTTGGAAGTGCGCCGGGCATCAGCGGGGCAAGTTCCCGCACGATCGGGCACACCGGGTGTTCGCAGAAACGGAAACCGTCCGCATTCAGGACGAACATCTTGTTCTCCTTGGCCGACTGCAAGATTTTCGCAAGCACGGCCTTTTTCTCGGCATCGCTTTTCGCATGGTCCAACTGCACCAGGTGTTCAAAGAAGGTTCGTTCAAACCCCTCGAGGCCCATAGCCTTCGCGACTTTTTGAATACCGGGCTTGCTTAAGTTTGTCTTTCCGTCGCATACCAGTTTCAGGTACGTGGGCGAAACGAATCCGGCCAGCTTGGCGAATTCCCTCCACGAAAACGCAGATGACTTCTTCCGCTCCTCGTAGAAATCGTGCATGTAGCGGCGATAGTTCAAATATTCAAGAATGGGCTTCATGTTCGCTTCCCTTTCGTTTTCGGTTGACATTGATGCGACCCGACATCTATAAATCTAATTCCGCGATCATCCAAAAAAATGAATAAATATTACAAAATCTCAATTTTTGGGGTAAAATCAGCAATTTTTTTTGATTTTTAAAGCGATTTTTTAGTAATGATACGTTCATGTATCATTAGATAGCGTATCATATAGTTCTTATCGCGGCAACTATTTTTTTGTCCAACATACGCCATTGTGCCGGATACTTTTTTATAATTGCTCGCATGATGGATTTCAAGAAAATGGAAGACGGCTTCCGGATGATTCTGGAAGGTATGGGCGAGAACCCGAATCGCGAAGGTCTGCTCGATACGCCGAAGCGCGTTGCCAAGATGTATGCTGAACTCATGACCGGCCTTTCGGGCGAGACCCGCGCCGAAGATATCTTGAAGACCCGTTTTCACGAGAAGTACGCCGAGATGAGCATCGTGCCGGACATCGAGTTCGCGAGCATGTGCGAACACCACTTTTTGCCGTTCACGGGCAAGGCCCACGTGGCCTACATTCCCGGCGACTGCGTGGTGGGCCTTTCCAAGATTCCGCGCGTGGTGGAATTTTACGCCCGCTTCCCGCAAATCCAGGAACGCATGACGCGCCAGATTGCGGAGCTCATCCAGAAGGAACTGAACCCGAAGGGCGTGGCTGTGGTGCTCGAGGCGAGCCACATGTGCATGACGATGCGCGGCGTGAAAAAGCCCGGCGCCACCATGGTGACCACGCAGCTCCTGGGCCGTTTCAAGACCGACGAGAAGACCCGCGCCGAGTTCATGTCGCGTATTTACGCACCGCGCTAAATCGCTGATTTTGTGCGAAAAAGCCCGATAGGCTTGGATTTTTTATCCATAGAACATTGCTTTTGACTGTGATTTTCCTCAATCATTCTAGGTATCTTACTAAAGGGTGTATGGAAAAAAATCGAGGAGAACAAAATGAAGTCGAGAGCACTAAAATGCTTGGTTTTGGCCAGTACGCTGGCTTTATTCAACTGCGGCGACGCAGAAAATGCCCTTAACGACATCGCGGCTGCCCAGCAGCAGGGGGACCTCAACAATCCGGAACTCGGCCAGGAAGGCCAGGACGTCGTCGGCGGCCAGGAAGGCCAGGGCGTCGTCGGTGGTCAGGAAGGACAGGGTGGCATCGGTGGCCAGGATATTATTGGCAGTTCCTCTGCCGTCGTTCCTGAATCTTCTGGCGATATCCTGAACCAGTCTTCTTCCGCCGTTGTCCCGGAATCTTCCGGCGACATCAACCCGGCTTCCAGCACGTCCGTTGGTCCGCAAAGCTCCGTGACGGTGGACCCGCGTTCTTCTTCTTCGCAGGTTATGCCGAAGTCCAGCTCCAGCGAAGCGGTTGCTTCTTCTTCCAGCGAAGAAGTGAAGCCCGCCGGAATCTTCCTCGCCGAGGGCAAGGAAGAAGAAAAGGACCAGATGCAAATCGTATATACCGAGGATATCGAGCCCTGCATTTGGGATAATGACAAAAAAAGGAACTTATGCAAGATTCTCGCTTATCCCAAGCAGTTGTCCGAAACCCAGAAACATGCCGTCGTGGTGTGGGGACCCGGTGGCGGATCCGATCCCAAGGAATATCGCTCCATCATTAGCCGCCTGGCTTCCCATGGCTTTGTCGTGGTTGCCTTGAGGGAATCTCCGGGCAATGCTAATGAAGGCATTGAGGCTCTCAACTGGCTTGACAAGAAGAACAAGGACCAGAATGACCCGTTGTACAACAAGCTCGACATGAATACGGTGGGCGCATCTGGCCACTCCATGGGCGGTCTTGAATCCGAACAGCTGGTGATTAAGGACAAACGCGTTCTTACGGCGTTCCTCAACAACAGCGGCGACTGGAATGGCGTTGGCGCCAACAAGGTCGCGACGGACCGCTCCATCGCAATCCTCTACGGTGAAGGCGGCATGGAACGCGGCAATGCCGAAAATGATTACAACAACGCAGGTGTCAAGGCTCCCGCATGTCTTATCCAGATGACTGGTGGCCGTGGCAATGAATGCTATGAAGTTTCTCCGGGTCGCAAGGAATGTGGCTATGGTCATGGATCGGGATCCTGGGACGGCATGGCTGCGACGGTCGCCTGGATGCGTTGGCACCTCGGCGGCGAAGACTTCCGCAAGGCCGATTTCGTAGGCTCCACTGGCAAATACATCGATGGCAACATCATTGGAAAGCAGGGCAAGTGGAAAGGCCAGTGCAAGAACTTCTAAGAAATTCCACACTCCAACAATAAAAGCACTCCAGTCGTATAGGCCGGGGTGCTTTTTTTTGTATAATTATGGACATGAACGCTGCTATTTTGACTAACGAGTTCCCGCCGGAAATTTACGGCGGTGCCGGTATTCACGTGAAGTTCCTTACGCAGGAACTTGCAAAGCTTTGCCATATCGAGGCGCGCTGTTTTGGCGTGCAGGACATCGACGAAGACAACATTCGTGCGCTTGGCTTTTCGCGCAAGCTGGGATTGAGCCCTGCCGACGAGCGCTTCCAGAAGATTTTCAAGCCGCTCGATATCGACCTCCAGTGGGCTGCGACCCTCAAGGACATTGACGTTATACATTGCCATACGTGGTACAGCCACTTCGGTGGCGTGTTGGCGAGCCGCCTGTTGCAGTGCCCGCTGATCCTCACGACGCACTCGCTTGAACCGCACCGTCCGTGGAAGGCGGAACAGCTCGGTGACGGCGGATATGCCATGAGCTGCTGGATTGAACGTACCGCTTACGAGGCTGCCGACGGCGTAATCGCGGTAAGCCAAGGCATGAAGCGCGACGTGATGAAACTTTACGGAGTGCCCGAAGACCGCGTGAAGGTTATTTACAACGGTATCGATCCGGATTTTTACGCGCCGACGTTTGACGCGAGGATTCTCGAGAAATGGGGCGTGGACGCAAACCGCCCGTACGTCTTGTTCGTGGGCCGTATTACGCGCCAGAAGGGCATAAGCCAGCTTATCCAGGCGATTCCGCAGATTGACAAGGGCGCCCAGGTGGTGCTCTGTGCGGGTGCGCCCGATACCATCGAACTTGCCGACGAATGCAAGGCGCTTATCGAAAAGGTCCAGGCGACCCGCGATGGCGTGGTGTGGATTCAGGAACCCGTGCCGCACGAGGAACTGCGCGTGCTGTACAGCCATGCGACCGTGTTTGCCACACCTTCGCTGTACGAGCCGTTCGGCATCATCAACCTCGAGGCCATGAGCTGCGGTACCCCGGTGGTGGGTAGCGCCGTCGGTGGCATTCCCGAGATTATCGTGGACGGCGAGACCGGATTTTTGGTGCCCCTGAAGGCAAAGTCCGAGACGGACTTTGAACCGGCTGACCCTAAGGCTTTCCAGACCGACTTTGCGAACAAGCTCAACAAGGTGCTTGCCGACCCGGAACTTGCAAAGAAGATGGGCGAGGTGAGCCGCAAGCGCGCCATTGACGTGTTCAGCTGGAAGTCCATCGCCAAGCAGACATTCGACTTTTATCAGGAATGCATCGAGCGCTACAAGCGCGAGGGCAAGCGTTAGTTTTTAACCGAGGAGGAGATCAACATGAACGCTCTTATTGTCATTGGGATTGTCGCCGTAATCGTTATCGTTGCCGTAGCATCGATGTACAACGGTTTGGTGAAGCTCCGCAACAACCGCGAAAATGCCTTCGCGAACATCGACGTGCAGCTCAAGCAGCGTTACGACCTCGTTCCGCAGCTTGTGAATACCGTCAAGGGCTATGCCGGCCACGAGAAAGAGACTCTTGAGAAGGTGACCGCCGCCCGTGCCGCTGCCATGAAGGCCAATACGGTCGACGAGAAGGTCGCTGCCGACAAGGCGCTTTCCGGTGCGCTCGCCGGTCTCCGCGTTTCGCTCGAAGCCTATCCGGAACTCAAGGCGAACGAGAACTTCCTGCAGCTGCAGAATGAACTTGCCGATATCGAGAACAAGCTCTCTGCCGCCCGCCGCTTCTTCAACTCCGCTACCCGCGAGTTCAACAACGCCTGCGAAGTATTCCCGAGCAACATCATCGCCGGGATGTTCGGTTTCAAGCGTGCCGCCATGTACGAGGCCACCGAAAGCCGCGACGCGCTCAACAAAGCCCCCGAGGTGAAGTTTTAGCCTTCCCTCATGAAATACGTCGGTATCCAAACCCAGATTTGGCGGAATAATCGCAACAGCGTTATCCTGTTGTGCTTATTTCCCGTGATTCTTCTCGGGATGGTGCTCCTCGCTATAATGACGCTCGATTTTATCGGGTGGTTCTGCTGGGATGGCGTTTGCCCGCCGGGGCCGCAAGCGGCGACATTTCACTGGGATATCATCTGGTATTACTTCAAGGATGCCATGCCCTTCACGCTTAGCATGACGGGGCTCTGGTTCATTATCGCCTACTGCGCGAACACTTCCATCATCCGCCATATCACGCACGCGAAGCCGGTGGAACGCAAGGACAACTTGCGTGTCTACAACATCGTGGAGAACCTTTGCATCGCGGGCGGTATCGAGATGCCGCAAATCAACATCGTCGAGGATTCTAACCTGAATGCCTTTGCGAGCGGTATCGATATCCCGTCGTTTACCATCACGCTCACGACGGGACTTATCGAAAAGCTGAACGATGCGGAACTCTCGGCTGTCGTGGGCCACGAACTCACGCACATCAAGAATCGCGATACGCGCCTGATGGTGGTGTGCATCGTGTTCGTCGGGATTTTTGCGGCCATCCAGTCCATGTCCATGAGGATGCTTGGTGCCCTGCTCCGCGGCTCGCGACGTTCTTCTAGCCGAAGGAACAACAAGGGCGGCGGCGGAGCCATCATATTGGAAATCATGATCCTCCTGATAGCCCTGATTATCTGGAGCTCCATCGGCTATTTCTTCAGCTTCATGACGCGCCTTGCCATATCGCGCAAGCGCGAATACGTGGCCGATGCGGGCGCCGCCGAACTCTGTGGCGATCCGCTTGCGCTTGCCTCGGCACTCAAGAAAATTTCCGAGGCGCCGGGGCTTGCTAGCGTGCAGCGTAACGATGTCGCGCAGCTCTATATCATTCACCCCGACGAGGAATTCGACAACAACATGAAACTCTCGGGTTGGGTGGCCAAGGCGAACATCATGTTCTGTACGCACCCGGACACTCCGGAACGTATCAGGATTTTGGAACAGTTCTAAAAAGCTGGGCGGACTTTATACTAAAGGGATTGAATGTGAAACAAGGGAAACCGTAAGGTTTCCCTTGTTTCCCTGCTAAGCAGGAGCTTTATGCATCTTTCACTTGGGTTATTTATAATAGTATGTCATTCCGTTGGCAAGTTCCAGGGACTTCATGGAACTCACGTCTACGGTAGAAACGCTGTTGCCTACATCGTTGCTGTAGATGACCATGCTGCCCGAAACGGAGGGTTTGAACGCCGCGTTGCTGGAACCGTAGGCAGTCCCCGCCGTGACGGTCATGGCGCTGCAGTTCACGAGGCTTTCTGTCTGGCTCCCGAATCCGAGCAAGACTCCTCCCGTGACACTGATGCCGGAATCCGTATCGATGATGCCGCCGCTCATGTTGGTGGAGCAGGAACCCGTACTGGAGCCGCCCTGGCCGGGCCTTCCGCCCATGCCACCTCCCATGCCGCCGGAACCGAGTTCCAGAATCAGGACGCCGCCGCTCATCTTGACGTTTCCGTTGGCATCGAGGACATCCACGTCGTTGCCTGCCGCATAGAGGTAATGGTAACCGCCGTAGACTTCGATGTAGCCTACCGATTTCGAAGCGGCGCCGCCCCCTCCGGGGCCTCCCCACTGGGAGCCGCTGGACGTAGAGCCGTCGGCACTGCCGCCCGCCGCATTCCAGCCGTCATCGCTTGCGACAACGGCCGTCTTGCCGCCCTTGGCAATGATGTACCAGGCTTCGAATCCTTCGACGGCCTTGGTGACGTTCACCGAGCCCGCATTGAACATCAGGGTAGAATCGGCGTGCACGCCGTCATCGCCGGCAGAAACAGTCGTCTCGCCGCCATTGAAATAGATGTTCATGTTGGAATGGATGCCGTCGTCGTTGGAGGTCACGTTCAAGATGCCGGCATTGACATGGATGAAGTTGCCCGAAACGATTCCCTTGCCGCTGGACTTTACCGTTACCTTGGGAGTCGATACGGAGTCGGTAAAGATGACCTGGTTGAATGCCTGGATGCCGTCGTCGCCCGCCTGGATAGAGAATTCTCCGCCGGCAATCTCGATGATTCCCTTGGTGGCATCGGCAATAACGCCTTCGTCCTCGCCCTCGTCACTCTTGATGCCGTCGCCTTCCTTGGCGACCAATGTGTAACGGCCACCCTCGATGTCCACGGAATTCTTTCCTTTCAGGGCGTTGTTCTTTGCCGTCACGTTGATCGTGGGGACATCCTTGATGCGCAAGTCATCGGTGGTGTGGATGCCGTTGTTGTAGTTGCCCGTGATGGTAAGCGACCCGTTTCCCTTGAAGGTGATGTCTTCTTTGGAGTAGATGACGCCGCCGGTCGTGTCCACCTTGGCGCTTCCGTTCTTGGTGTAGCTCCAGGTCTTCGCGCGGCTGGATGCGTCCTTGAGGCTGTTGGTCGTGCCGTCCAGGAGGACAAGGAATACCTTGTCGGCGCTCTGCACGTAGATGGGGGCGTCAGAGGCGCTGGTGAGATCCAGGTTGTTGAAGTTGAGATAGACTTTCGCGTCTTCGCTTGCCGCAACGACTACTTGGAAATCGTCTGATGTTCCGGAGAGATAGTAGTTGCCGGCGCAGATGATAGTGGCGATTTTGCCGTCTACGTTGACGCAGGAACTATTGTCGTTTTCTACGGAGAGCCCGCTCGCGTTAAAGACGAGTTTCAGGTCGCCTTCGGCTTCTTGGTAGACGGCCGCTTCTCCGGAAGACTGCGCTATGACCTGCTGGCTAGAAGTCGGGTCGTACACTATGGAAGACGAGGAACGTGCGAACGGCGAAGTCGCCGAAGAGAGGAAGGCCGCCGAAGACTGCCTCGCTTCGGAAGCCTGCTGAGCCGCCGAGGATGTCGTAAACGTTGCCGATGATTCCGGTGCTGGTCCTGCGGGGTCAAGGACTGTCGTGCCAGAAGAGAGAATCGAAGACGAAGATGCGAAGGAGACTTCCGTGGAATCCCAGATGGAACCCGTATCTTCTTGTTCGGTAAGGGCGGAGCCATCTTCTGCGGAAGACACTGCGCTGTCGCTATCGCCGCATGCGCTGATAATGGCCGCTACGGCTGTCATGGGGAAAATGAATTTTTTTATTGACATAGGTAACCTCTTTTTCAAAAAAAAATACCTATGAAAAAATCCCCATAAGGGACTTTTTTTGACTAATTTCAAGACGGGGAAATTTTTATCGGAACGATTTGTCCCGAATGCGACGATAGGTTCCGAAAAGCCCTGTTACCAGTCCAGTTTCATTCCCAGCTTGAGTTCCCATAGCGACGTGGATTCAGGCTGGATTTCCTGATAGGATTCCGGGATATCGAAGTAATGGCGGAACGTGTTTTCTGCTCCGACATAGAAGGTCATGATGTTCGGCGACCAGTAAAGAGTCGGCCCCCACAGCCCGGTAAGCTTGCTCATCTTTTCGTAGCTGCTGTTCGGACCGTCGAGTATAATGCCGTAGAAGAGGTTTGCGGCGATTTCTGCCGTGATGCTGTACCTGAACTTGTACGACATTCGCCCTCTCAGGTAAGGCCCAATCCACTTGACATTGTATTCAGGATAATCTACCGTGTTCCAGGTGGAATCTTCGGGAGGAGGCATCCTGCGGTTGTCAAAGTCTCCCTGCTCGCCAAAGTCCCGCTGTCCGCCGAAACTGTTAGGATCTCCGGAAAAGTTGGGATTCCCGAAACGGTTTGGATCGTCATAGAAGCTGGAATCCCTGGGAAAGTCCGGATAGTCGGGCGGGTTTCCGTAACCGCTGTTCTGGATTGCCTGCACCCACGCATCGTAATCGAAAACGTCTTCGGCGATGAACCTTGCTCCCACGAACAGGGCCACGTTGAATCCGCGCGGGCTGAACCGGCGCCACGAACCGAGCAGGCTTGCCGCAAACTGCCGTTCCCATTCTTCCGATATCGAAAGCGCTGCCCCGAACTTGTTCTTGTCGAAACGGAAAAAGCTCTTTTCGAGCCATCCGTACATGAATGGGTCCCATTCTTTTTCGTTGAACTTGAAGTCGATTCCGGCGCAGACCAGAAAGCTTTCGCCGACGAGGTCGTATTCGACGCCGGGAGCCAAAGCCCACTTCGCGGAATCCAGCGAAGAGATGGTATCGCCCAGGAAGGCGTTCCCGGAAAAATTCAGGATAAAGGAATGTATCAGGGATCCCGCGGTGTAATTCGCAAAAAGGGACAGGCCGAAATGTGTTTCGGCGCCGTTGTCCTTGACATCTTCGTAGCCGCCCGATTCCTCGTAATGCATCCCGTGAACAGAAATGTCTCCCCGCAGCCTGAAGCTGAAAGGAGACTCGTCCATGCCGAGGGCCTGGTAATATTCTTTCAGGATGTCCCTGATTTCGTCGGTGTAGGGTCCGTCGATTTCCGCGGCCTTTTCAAAGAGCTCGATGGACCTGGAAATTTCGCCCGCTTCTTCGGCCTTCATGGCTTCGTAGTATACGGCCTCCTGGCTTTCTGCGAGCAGGCGTGAAGAAAGCAATAGAATCGCTATAGTCGCTATAGCCTTTATCCGCATTACCGGCCCATGTGATCCCTTCTTCTCGGGGGCTCACCTTGATCCCGCATCGAATTCATGTCACGGGAATCGGGCCGTCCGTAAAAAGGGGCGGGCTCGCGGGGCATTTCGTCTCGATTTCTGGAGAGGTCCTGGCGGATGTTCTGGCGTTCTCTTGCCGGGGATTCCCGCAGCCTGGAAAGGATTTCTTCTCTGGCCTGCTTGCGTTCTTCGCGCATGCGCATCCAGTCTTCACGTTCTTTTTGACCAAGATTCGGGGATTCCTTGGAAAATCCCTGTCTTTCGGCCGGAGTCGGAACATCGGACTCGGGTACGGAGGAATCAACGGCGGCAAAGGAAAGCGCCGTCGTGAAAAGTATTGCTGATATGAATTTTGTCGTCTTCATACTGTTTCTTCCGCAAAAATCGTGCCAATGATGACCCTGTCGTTTAATATAGTTTTTTTGAAGGGCAAAAACTAACCTTTGAAATCCTCTTTCTTCAGGCCCAGCCGTTCCATGATTTCGCGGAGCACCTTCCTGTCGATCCCGAGAATCGTGGCGGCCAGGGTCAGGTTTGCTCCCGAATCCCGGAGCGCGTTGCCTATGACTTCCCTTTCTACCGCTTCGCGGGCTTCTTTCAACGTCCTCGGCGATTCCTTGGAAACTTTCTGGATGTTTTCCAGTCCGAGATCGCCGGGCTGGATGACTCCGTGGACGGCCTGCACTAGGGACTTTTGAATCTTGTTCTCGAGTTCGCGTACGTTGCCCGGCCAGTGGTAGCTGAGCATGGCCTTTTCGGCGTTGCGGCTGAACTTGAACTTGCCGCGTCCGTATTCGGCGCTGTAACGTTTAAGAAATTCCTCGGCGAGCAGAAGCACGTCCTGGCCGCGTTCGCGGAGCGGCGGGACCTGGATGGGCATGACCTGGATTCTGAAGTACAGGTCTTCGCGGAACTTCTTTTCGCGTACGGCCGCTTCCAGGTCTACGTGCGTCGCGGAGATGATTCTCACGTTAACGGGAATCTCGCGGTTGTCGCCCACGCGGGTGATGTGCTTTTCTTGCAGTACGCGCAAAAGCTTTACCTGCATGTTCAGGGGCAGTTCGCCGATTTCGTCGAGGAATATGGTGCCGCCGTCCGCTTCTTCGAAGTATCCCTTGCGGTTGTCGATGGCGCCCGTGAAAGAACCCTTGGCGTGCCCGAACAGGAGCGATTCGATAAGGTATTCGGGAATGGCCCCGCAGTTGACCGCGATAAAGGGTTTCTCGCTCCTGGGGCTGTGCCGGTGCAGGTAGCGGGCGAAGACTTCTTTCCCGGTGCCGGTCTCGCCGCGGATAATCACGGGGAGGGGGAGCGGGGCGAGGCGGTCTGCTAGGGTTACCAGGTCTTCCATGATCTTGGAAGAATAGACGATGCCGTCCTTGCGGACCACGTTCTTGAGCACGTCCAGCGATTCCTTGTCGCGCAGGCGGTCAAAGGCTGCGAAGGTGATCTTTTCGCAGACCGTCACGAAGGAATCGAAAAGTTTGCTGTCCGTTTCGGTAAAGGGTTCTTCGCGGGCCGCCCTTTGCAGGTACAGGTATCCGGATTCCGAATCCGGCGTGCGGAACGGCGATACCATGATGCTTGTGAGCTGGTTCTGGACAATGGACTTGGAAAGGTCGGCGTTGTCGTCTTCCAGCTGGTTCCACACGATGGCACGGTTTTCGGCCTTGGCGTGCTTGACTGCAGAAATGGAGATGGCCACCTTTTCGGGGTCGGCGTAGTGGAGGGGTGTTTCGCCCCCGATGTCGAGCACTGCGGCGTCCGCGCTTAGGACTTCCCTCGCGATATTCAGGATTTTTGGAAAAAGCATCCCCGGCTCCTGTTCGTCCAGGAGTATTTTCACCACGTCGAGCATCTTTTCGGTGGCGACAAGGGATTCTGAATTCATCGTTCACTCTCCTCGGGAGAAAGCTTTTTCAGTACGCCTTCCAGGTCGGGCATTTTTTCGGAATCCGGCATTCCCATCTCGTGGCTACGGGATTTTTGCAGGAGCGCTTCGCCCGTTTCGTCTATCGACGGGGTTTCGCCCCTGGCAAGGAATACGCAGATTGCCGCTATAACAAGAAAAATAAAAACGGCGGCGGCCAAAAGGCCTTTTTTCAGGGGAGATTTTTTTTGCTTTTCTTGTTCGAAAAACGGGAATTCGACCTTTTCGAGAGTTTTCGTCCCGTTTTTTTCCAGAATCCCGGAAATTGTGTCGCCCATTTTCTCGGTTTCGCGGGCCAGGCGTACGCCTTGGCCTCCCTGGGCGTCGAGCGCAATTTCCAGGAGTTCGTCCAGTTCTTCCAGGTTCTCCAGGCGATCCTCCGGGTTTGCGGCGAGCAACCCCTTCCAGAGGGGTTCCAGGAGCGAAAGGTCTTCGGGCTTCATGGCGAGCCCGGAACCGAGTTTCCCGTAGAGGATTTCTCCGGGTTTTACTTTGTCTGTACTCCGGAGTTTTTCGCGGATTTCGTCGAAGTCCCTGCCGTCAAAGAGTTGCTCGCCGGTGAGCCAGAAAAAGAACAGCGCTCCCAGGCTGAACATGTCCGCCTTTTCGGAAGGCGGCTTGCCTTCGATACGTTCCGGTGCCGAAAATTGCAGCGTTCCCGGCCCGCAGATGCCGAAGTCGAGCAGTACAGGATTTCCGCCGTTGTCAAGGAAGATGTTGTCGGGGCTGATGTCCCCGTGCGAAACCCCCTTCTTCTGCAGTTCCGCAAGCGTGGTGACAACGCGGCGAAGGGTATGCAATGCAAATGCGAGGGGCATCGGCGAAAGCTCGCGGGAACAGACGCCGTCTATGTAGTCGTACAATATGTAGGCGCTCCCGTCGATTACGCCGTATTCGGCGATGCGGTAGGTTCCTGCGACAGTGCTATCGGCAACAGCTCCGATGACGCCAGTATCGAATGCGGTGCCGCTATTGTATAGCTTGAGCGTGTATGGCTTGCCCGATGCGCTTTCGACCTTGTACAGGGTCGCCTCCCCGCCCCGATGCAGCAAGAAGCCGCGCGATATGGAACGGACGATGTTCATAGGCTAGAGCTTTCCGGCATCGATCATGGCTTTCAGGGAATCTTCGGCGATACGGGTCCAGTGGAGCAATGTAGAGTTCTGCGCATCTTGCTTGAGCCCCATGGACCAGATGTCCCAGGCCGAAGAAACGTCTCCTTCGCGCCAGTAGAGGTTGCCCAGGTTGATGTAGGCCGAAAGGAACCGCGGTTCCCTGGTAATGGTGTAGATATAGAGGTCCCTGGCTTCTTCGGTGCGTTCCAGGGATTCGAAAATCAGGGCCTTCAAGTTGAAGCTGAAGTAGTTCAGGGAATCCAGCGCGATGGATCGCTCCAGCAGCGGGAGCACGTTCGCCCTGGAATTTTCGCCCAGCGTGGCCTTGGCCAGGTAGAACAGGCTGTTGGAATACGCTTCACGAATCTTGAAGGAACTGTCTACGTTCCAGAGGACCTGGAATTCCTGGACGGTCCGTTCCCAGAGGGTCGCCGTACCCGCCTTGATGCGTTCCTTGTCTTCGGCGATGGCGTAATACGAAAGGGCGAGCCCGTAACGGGCGTCGCGGTCCAGGGGGTTGTCGTCGAGTACGGCGGAGAAGTTGCTGACGGCGCGGGCATAGTCCCCTATGCGCAGGGCGTCGTTACCGCGGCCTGTGCGATTATCCTTGCAACCGCCCAGAAGCGACAGCAAGAATACAAGGGCAATGGAACAATGCACTTTCCAGGACATATCCATAATCTATAAAAAAGATTGGCTGCGCGGATTTTTCCTTTATTTCCCGTTGCGCTCTTTTTTAATCTGCTTGAGTTGCGCGAGGCGTTCGCCTAGGGCTTTTTCTTTTCCGTAGGGCTTGGGCTGGTAAATCTCGGTGCCTTCGAGCTGTTTGGGCAGGTGCTCCTGTGCGGAGTAGGCGCCCGGGCTGTCGTGGTCGTACTGGTAGTCGTTCCCGTAGCCGAGCTTTTCGCCCACCTTCGTTACGGAATTGCGGAAGGCGCGCGGTACGGGGAGCGTGCCGGTCTGCTTCACGATGGAATCGGCCTTCATGCCCGCAAGTTCCAGGCTGTTGCTCTTGGGGGCAAGCGAGAGGTAGACGGCGAGTTCGTCGAGGGCGATAAGGCCTTCGGGAATACCCATGAAGTCGTAGGCCTCGCGAGCGGCCGTCGCGAGTAACAGCGCGTTCGGGTCGGCAAGGCCGATGTCTTCCATACTCATGCGCATGAGCCTGCGCAATATGAACCGCGGGTCTTCGCCACCCTGCAGCATGCGGTGCATCCAGTAGAGGGCGGCATCGGGGTCAGATCCGCGCACGGACTTGTGCAGGGCGGAAATCAGGTTGTAATGTTCTTCGCCGCTCTTGTCGTAACGCAGCGGTTTTTTGTACTGGAATTCTTCGAGAAGCTTTTCGTCGATGATTTTGCGGTCGCCGAGGTTCTTGCCGATCCATTCAATCTGGTTCAGCAAAAAACGTGCGTCGCCGTCGGACTGCGCGATGAGCTTGTCTACAACTGCGTCTTCGACTTCCACGTCCTTGAGCTGCAATCCGCGGGGATGGTCGCGCAAAGCGCTGAAAATCAAAGTGCGCAAGTCTTCCTTGCTGAGCGGCGCGAAAAGGATTAGCTGGCAGCGGCTAAGCAACGCGCTGTTGACCTCGAACCCCGGGTTCTCGGTGGTGGCGCCTATGAGCGTCACGGTGCCGTCTTCCACGGCGCCGAGCAAGGCGTCTTGCTGGCCCTTGTTAAAGCGGTGGATTTCGTCAATAAAGAGAATCGTGTCCTGGAACATCGACTTCATTCTGCGGGCGTCGGCCAGGACTTCCTTGACTTCCTTGACGCCGCTGGCGACTGCCGAGAGTGCGACGAAAGCTTTCTTGGTATGCTGGCGGATCACGTGGGCGAGGCTTGTCTTGCCGCAGCCCGGCGGACCCCAGAAAATCATGCTCGGGACGTTGTCGTTCTCGAGACTCTTGCGCAACAGGCTCTGCTCGCCCAGAATCTTGTTCTGGCCAAGGAATTCGTCCAAATTCTGCGGACGTAGTCTTTCGGCGAGCGGCTGGTCCATATGTCTAGTGCCTTTTGCTATGTACAAATGTACACTATTTAAATAGCTCTGTCAAGCCAAATCGTACCGAAAAAACGGCTAGCAAACATTTTTTGTTTCGTCAGCCCCTCGAACGGGAGCCTTGTTTTTGCAGAATCAGTCAAATAGCATGCAGAGTCATAAGGACATTAGTCCATACTCTTGAATGAACAGCCTAGGGTATCCTTACTGAAGACCGTAAACGTGGTCTTCAAATTTGAAATACGTGAAGTTCCGTAATGTGTCGGGAATATTGACTTGGTGCAGGCTATAGCAGTCGCATTCTTCCGCCGAACGGATTTCGGCAAGTTTCACGGACAACGTGTCGTGAGAAAGTTCATACGACAAATCGGCATCAATGGAACAATAGTCATTTTTCCAGAATTCAATCGTGAGGGTTTTGCCGCCATAATCCATCAGCTTGACGTTTCTAGCATCATCCGAAAGGCCCCTGCGTAACAGATCTGTTAACGACAGACAATCTGTAGTCCGAATGGACGAGACCTTCTTGTTTTCTTCGGCCGCCTTGATTGAATCCTTGTTGACTCGAACGGGCGGCACGCAAGAGATGGTGATGATGCTTGGCGGAGGGCACACGCCTTCCTCTGACTCATGAACTCTCTCCTTACCGTCTTCTATGTAAATCGTATCCGGGCAACAGGCTCCGGGATTATAGTTGTTTCCATCGTACCAGGAACTACTTGAAGGCAAGAATACATTTGACGAGGACGATTCCGGAGATTCACTTGACTGCGGATTTGCACTTGATGCGGGAACATCACTTGACGTGGGTGCGGAGCCTTCATTTGCCGACGATGTCGTGTCGGTCGGCGTTATTTCAGAATTCTCGCGGGAATCCGAAGGGGCGCTGGATTTGTCGTCGCCACAAGCCGAAAAGAGTATTGCAAGGCTAAACAAAATCCCGATTGCAGACAAAATTTTCTTCTTCATGTTCCCCTTCCTCCTTAATGGGAATGCCCCTAATATACATTATTTAAGCTCATAGGATTAATAGAAGTTAGACATTGTAATGCAAAAAGCAATACAAAAAAACGCTTTTTGGGGTGATTATGAGGTTATTTTGGATGTAAAAAAGTCTTGAACCCGACCTTGACGTTGTAAGATTTATGAAATATATTTGTATACAAACTAACCGATAAACCTTAAGTCGCGAAAGCGACGGAGTTATATAAATGAAATCAAAAATCATGAAAGTACTGGCGGGCCTTGCGTTTGCCTCTATTCTGGCCGCATGCGGCGATTCCGACAGCAGCTCCACGAGCCCCGATAACGTCTCGGTGCGTGACTCGGTGGTGATTCACGACAGCCTCAACTGGATCGACACCGTCCGCGTCATCGATAGCCTGCGCATTAAGGACAGCGTTCGAGTCAGGGACAGCCTGCGCATTAAAGACAGCGTGCGAGTCAAGGACAGTATCCGCTTTGTCGATAGCTTGCGCATCAAATACAAGGATAGCCTGAACATCATCGACAGCTTGCTCTTTCACTACATCGACAGCCTCCGTTACATCGACACCCTCCGTTTCATTGACAGCATCCGTTACAAGGATAGTACCCGCGTAATCGATAGCCTGAATATCATCGATAGCCTGAACATCATCTTCAAGGACAGCACCCGCATCGTGGATAGCATTGTTACGCTTTCGGCGGAAAAAATCCTGGGCAAGTGCAACGCCGAAAATGCCGGCCAGCTGAAGTTCGTCGAAATCAACAATGAAGACCGCTCTTACTATTGCGATATGGGCACGCACCTCTGGAGGATTGCTACCGAGGAAGAGGTGATAAGCGCCCTCAACGACAAGTATGTGCGGCAGTCCCGCGTGACGGATTTTGTCCCGCTGGAAGATGTTCTTGCCAAGGTGGCTCCGGACGAACAGGTAATCATTGTAATTCGCCATGCAGAACGCGAAGATGATCTCACTATAGCGAGTGCGTTGACGGATCTCGGAGTGGCCCAGTCCCAGGAACTGGGGGAAAAACTGATGTTCAGCCCGGAAATCTACTATGCCGGCTCGCAGTATCACCGTACCCACATGACGTACAACAATATTGCCAAGGGCCGCGCTGACTACGATACGCTCGGCGATACCATGGCCGTGTTGAACGAAGGCTGGTTCACAAAGAGCTTCGATAGCTACTATATGACCCTCTTTAGGGAAAACGATGATGGAAGGGGTGTCATGACCAGGTGGGCGGCCGAGGGCGGCTACACCGACGTCTTCTACGACGTGTCTCCCCGGTTCGCTGCATTGCTGGAAAATCACCTTATGCCGGCATTGAAGCGCTCCAAGAAGCAAGTTGGCATGTTCGTCTCGCACGACGTAATGATTATCCCGATGGTGTCGTACATATCCGAAAGGAGAATTACGATGAAGTACTACCTTGCCAAGCAGGGCGAATGGGACGGCGACAACTGG
>Ga0247609_10000726_pt1 | contig 43314 bp, 80 predicted proteins | sample 172DNAGHGlowgp2_FD_193487 | JGI IMG/M metagenome (GOLD analysis project Ga0247609, IMG submission 193487) | Sheep rumen microbial communities from Palmerston North, Manawatu-Wanganui, New Zealand - 1728 DNA GHGlow gp2 | ecosystem: Host-associated > Mammals > Digestive system > Stomach > Rumen ... | reverse complement strand
CGTGGAGCGAGAAAAGGTGCGGCAAGGCACAAAATCGCTCATGTAAGCGGCTTTCAGACACACCGCTATAAAGTATTACGCCCTCATAGACAACGTTCTGTGAGGGCGTAATATTTGTTAGTATTCGCTTGCCATCTATTGTACTTTTGTTGCCGAAATCGGTTTCACGGACAGAGTATTAACACACAAAAGACAAAAAGATGGAAAGCATCAAATCCTATCTTGTGGATGGCGGCGGAAGCAGCAACAATGAGCTGGCCGCTATCCTTGCTGCCAACAACGGCAGAAACAACAGCGACATGTGGAACAACCCCTTGTGGGCGATCGTATTCCTTGCAGCCCTTGGCAACGGCAACTTGCTTGGAGGCAACCGTCGTGGCGGCGGCAACGGCGACGTGGACTTCGTTTCGTCGCAGCTCGGCGCGGCCATCGCAGGCAACGCCAACGCCATCAGCAACCTTTCGACGCAGCTGAATTGTTCCGAAGGTCAGATTCAGAACGCCATCAACAACATGATGGTCGGCATCAACAACCTTTCGAGCAACCTCGGCCAGAGCACCTTGAGCATCACGAACGCCATCAACACCGGCAACATGAGCCTTGCCAACCAGCTGTGCAACTGCTGCTGCGAGATGCGTCAGACCGTGACCAACCAAGGCTACGAGAACCAGATCCGCACCTTGGAGCAGACCAACGCCATGCAGAACGGAATGGGTCAGATCCGCCAAGACATCGCCGCCATGGGAGCCGCCGACACTTTGGCAATCTGCCAGCAGACCAACGGCCTTGTGGAGAACGGCAACCGAAACACCCAGTCCATCATCGGCAAACTTGACGCGATGCAGACGCAGGCCCTGCAAGACAAACTGGATGCCGCCCGTGCCGAGAATACCGCCCTCAAAGGGGAGATCTCGCAGGGTCAGCAGAACCAGTACATCGCTGGCCTTATCGGGCAGGCAACGGCACCGATAGCGGCACAGATGGCCGCTCTAAACAAAGAGGTGGACGACATCAAGTGCAAGATTCCGAACACCGTCAGTGTGCCTTATCCCAACGTCACCGCCGTGAGCACCACACCGTGGATCGGCAACATGTACGGCAACGGCTTCGGGTTCGGCTTCGGCAACGGCATCAACGGCTTTTGGGGCTAACGAAGAAGGAGGCATCATGACAGGAAGTGCTTTATACATCGGAAACCGTGGCGGTGTGCCTATCATCACCGCCACACCCACAGTAGGCACGGCTGACGTACAACTCAGCCTTCCCGACAATGCCTTCCGTTTCCTCGGTGTGAAAGGATTGGTGGTGTTGCAGTTATCCACTCCTATCCCGAGTGGTACAACGGGAACACTGCCTGTCCTTGCCGAAGTGAACGGACAGACGCGCCCTCTCACCAACGCCAGTGGTACGGCATTGACGGCAACCGACCTTGTGGGTGTCACGGCAATAGTGGTGCTCTTCGACAAGGCGGCAAACAGCCTGCAAGTGTTGAGCCAGACAATTTAACGAAAATAAAGAAAAAATATGTTCAGCGCATTACGAGAAAACAATCCTATCTATCTCCTTTACAAAGGAGGGAAGAAGCCGGAGTTGAGAATAGGCACGGTAGTCGGAGTGACCAGTCCTGTGCCGAAGAACACGATGCAATATCCGCCCGAAACGGAGGTCAATATCACCGCAAGGTTTGAAGACGAGCAGGTGCCGTTTGAGCACGTCGGTTCAAATCTCAGCATCTGCGAGTACAAGCCGGGTGTGATAATCTCCGAGAGCAGGGAGGCTATGGCCACAGAGGTGGAGGGCATGCTGCGAGCAAGCCGTCTTGTCCTTGACAGCGTGGAATATCACCAGTGTGTCGCCGACACATGTGAAGAGATGCTCAAGACACTCAATCCGAGGTTTGCCAAGGAGAAAGAGAACGACGAGCGTCTTGACACCATGGATAAGAAAATAGATGCCCTCACAAAAGGCTTCGACGATATGATGAGCCTTGTGAAAGCGATGAGCACAAAACAAAGAAAGGAGCAATAATGAGAATCATAGAGATTTCCCACGATCTGGGGCAGACCCTTTCGCAGGCATGCGAAGAATCGCTCCGTGCCAACGGACGGCTGATGTCGTGCATCGAGGAAGTGATGCGCAACGCCAACGGCAGTCAGATGGGCGAACGAGGCGGCTATATGGGTATGCGTGAGCCTGGTATGATGGGTGATCGTCACATGGGCGGTATGCCGATGAATGATCGCGGAGTGTACGGCTATAATGACCGTATGCCCATGATGTCCGGCACATATCCACAAGGCGGCATGTACCCACAGCAAGGCGGGTATATGGGCGAGCGCGGCTACCGCTACTGAAAAGCGCACAGGTGTCGAGAGCTGGAGACGGCCTCGGCACCACAACGATAAAAAGACAAAGTTATGAATATACCATTGTATTCCTACGACGATATGCCGCGAGACATGCGGAAATATCTGTCCTTTAACGGATGGCACTTCAACAAGGCCGCCAATGACTATGCCGTTTCCCTAATGAGGAAACGCAATAAGGAAACTGGCAAAGAGGAAGCCATAGAACCACTGACAAAAGAGCGTGTCGACGAGATGCTGCGCACTAACGGAGTGACCATAGAAAACAAGGGCAACTACGATTATGTATATGTTGCCAATATGTGCATGGCCGATCGCTGGGGTAGCAGCATCGAGGACGAGAAGCATCTTTGCCTTGACATCAAAGACACCTGCGACGATGTGGATGCAGCACCGGACAGCGTGATGATATGCTGGTATGCGAAGATGAAGGCCAAAGGAGAGGCGATACCTTGGGGCGACATAATGTAGTGCAGTATCTATGATACGCCAAGATATATATGTACACAGGTACAACTGGGACGTTCTTGTGTTCTATGAATGTGACCGGAACGATGCTCCGTATATACTTGGATTGTTAGACGATCTTGGTGCCGATGATGAATCGTATGGCAAGGCGTACCGAAACCTTAACTCCGGATTGGTAGACACTGGACTGACGTATACCGACCCGATGAAGAGGGTTAGCGTCGTCGTTTTCTCCAAGACGAGCAGCAAGGCTCAGTTTGCGAACAGCTGGTTTCATGAGGTAGGACACTGCGCGAAGCATATTGCCGAGGCCAATATGATAGATTGCAATGCCGAGGCGGTGAACTATATTGGGGGTGAGCTTGCGATGAAGATGCACCCGATAGCAGCGAAATTAATGTGTCCGACATGTCGACATTGAAAAGAAAAAGAAAAAAAAGGAAATTGGTGCCATTGTCGTGCATCCTGTCCGATGATTGCTTAATAGATATCGCACTCTTTGCCGATTCGATATACATTGACCTTATACCATTGAAAAACAATGATATAAGAAATCTGAAATGTAAGCACGTTAAATAATAAATATAACATAATTATAACCACCTTATAACTACCTTATAACATAGTTATAACTACTTGGATAACTATAAGAATATATAAGATAATATTATATAGTTATATTATATATACTATATACTCATATATACTTCGTATATATTCGTACATAGTATAAATATAACTATAAAAGGAAGCGTCTTTTTTTTTGCTTTCGCAAAAAGGCTTTTTTTCTTCTTGTTCAGCCCTTTGAGATAAAGAGGCTGAGGGATCGCATTTCCATTTATAGCTGGTCAATATATGATGTTTCAGCAGCGAAAAATTAAAAAAATGCGATAAAATCGCGCAAAAAAAACGAGTGAAATATGTGGAAAGTAATAAAAACATATAACTTGTAACCGTTTAAAAATAAAATAATTATAAAATATTTGCAAAAAAAATTAAAAAATATTTGGCTATATTATATATTTTTATTATTTTTGCAAGTGAAAATTAAAACAAAACATAATAACCTAAACAACAACAACATGAAAACAATCGAAGATGTAAAAAAAGAAGTTGCCGTGCTGACGGCAGACGAGCAGCAGTTGCTCAAAGACACGATCATCAAAGGAAGTTGGGGTGATACGGAATATGATTTCCTTGTCGACAAAGAGGGTGACGAGATCGAAACCGATTGGTCGTATGGTTTCTGCACAAACGACGCGAAGAAGGCTGGGCATTTCTCCGGACGCAAAGTGTCGGCTATGTTTCGTGGCATTTACCGCAAGATGTGTCAAGCTAACGGAAACAGAATAGGACACATTATTTCCCATTGCAACGATTGGTGGGGCGACGGCAACGGAGACATGCTTTTTATCCGCGACGGATGGGATGAGGCGTTTGAAAAATGGGCAAGAGAAAAATAAACTTAAAACAGAACAACATGACAATCCAAGAATTTGCACAAATCATTGCCGATGTAGCAAGAGTGGAAGACGCAAAAGTCGCCTTAAAGCTAGCAGAGGAAGCATGCTACGATGCATCAATACATCAAGAGAAATCTTACCTCAACAACGACAAAGCTGCTCAGATGTTTGCCAATGAAGAATGGCTCAAGGCATACGGCTCAAAGAAGAAAGCCGTTCGCAAACTCGACAGAGAGCTGAAGAAGTTCCTCGACAAGTATATGACCGACGAGTACAGCGACCTCACAGTTGAGGCAAGAAGTTCCAATGTGAAAAGTGACCGTGAGAAATTTTGGTACATCCGCTACCGAGTGCTCCGCCAATCACAAAACGTCATATACGAAACGAAATAATAACCTTAAAACAAGATACAATATGACACAGAAAGAAATCGAAATCATCAATGCAATCAACTGCAACGGCCTCGATAATAGTTATTGGGGCATTGGGAAAGCCTGCGACATATATAGCCAGTATGGGGCAAGCGACCATATCGAGGTGCCGGCGCACATCTATATCTACCGAGATGAAGATGAGGGAAGCATTTTCGGGCTCATTGAGCCCGACTTTACCTTGTTAGACAGGTTTGGTAGCATCATAGATCTGTATTACATCAGTGAAGAGGAAGGAGGTGAGGCATGAGAACCGACGTACAAGGATGTTCCACTTGCCCTGCTGGCGAAGAGAGGTATGAGAAGTTTACGGCAAAGATAGGGAGAGAGCGAGTGACGCGGTATCAGTACGATTACCGCCATCCCAACGGGCAACTATTCTCGACATTCAGCAGAACGCTCGAACGCTGCCGCGAGAAGCGCGACGAGTGGATGAAAACGATACAATTACCTTTAAACATAAAGAATATGGCAGCAAAAGCAATTTTCAACAGCACAGACGGCAGTGTCCGCCTTGTATTAAGCAACGGAGTAACGAAACGCTTTGAAAGCGTCAGCAAGATGCTCGGCTATTGCGAGCAAAACGGCATCACAATCAAAGTCGGTGATTGTGTAGCGGAGTAATAACCTATAAACAAGATTGAAAGATGAACACAAGTCAGATATATCAAGAAGTTACCAACCGCATACTTGCGGAGATGGAGAAGGGCATTATACCGTGGCTCAAGCCGTGGACTTGCACTGGAGGTGCGGTGTCGCATACCAGTGGCCGTCCATATAGTTTGCTCAATCAGATACTCATAATGTTAGACGGCGTAGAGAGCGATGTGCACTATGGTGAGTATCTCACGTTTAAGCAAGCCAAAGCCGAAGGCGGCATGGTGCGCAAAGGAGAAAAAGGACGCTTCATTGTCTTTTGGAAGATGTATTCCAAAGAGGAAGAGAAGGACGGAGAAAAGACGATGAATGTCATTCCTGTGCTTCGGAGTTATTATGTCTTTGAGGTGAGCCAGTGCGACGGCATCAAACGCAAGTACGAGCCGGAGAAGCACCCGACGCTCAGCCCGGTGGCCGAAGCCGAGGATGTCGTGGCTAAGTACTTCGACAGAGAAACCTGCGGGCTGCGTATTTGCGAAAGCGACCGCGCCTATTATTCCCCATCGGTAGACATTGTGAACGTCCCGCAAATGAGCCAATACGATGCCGTAGAGGAGTATTATGGCACACTCTTTCATGAAATGACCCATTCGACAGGTCACAAGACGCGACTTGATCGCTTTATGGATGGCAGCACGTTCTTCGGCAGCGAGGTGTATAGCAAGGAAGAACTGGTAGCAGAAATGGGGTCAGCTTTCATGCTCAACCGCCTCGGCATTGAGAGCAAAAAGGCGTTCCGCAATTCGGTGGCCTATTTGCAAGGATGGAGCAGCAAACTCCGCAAGGACAGCAGGCTCTTTGTTAATGCCGCCAGCAAAGCCGAAGCGGCAGTGAATTACATACTGATTGGAAGAAATTAAGTATAAGTAGATTTAAGATGCCAGATTATCAAAACTTATTCAACCGCGACTTCTATCCGACGCCGGTGGAAGTCATAGATCAGATGGTCGGCATGTCCGATGTGGCTGGTAAGATTATTCTCGAGCCGTCGTTTGGTTCCGGCAATATAGTCAAGTATCTCAACGAACATCACGCTAAGGAGGTTGTCGGATGCGAGATTAACGACAAGCTACGAGCCGCCGCCGACGGTGTGACGGTGATTGAAAAGGACTTCTTCAATGTTACTTCCATACATGTCAGCCACATAGATATGATTGTGATGAATCCGCCATTCTCCAATCAGGCCGACCACATCTTGCACGCATGGAATATTGCGCCGGATGGTTGTGAGATTATCAGCCTGTGCAATGACTCGATGATAGGCCGCAGTTTTGACAGAAACCAGAAGGTGGAACAAATCAACGAGCTGATTGACATTTACGGCCACAGCGAAAACCTTGGGCAGGTGTTCAAGGAGGCAGAGCGCAACACGGATGTCGATGTGGCTGTCATACGTCTTTATAAGCCCGGTACAGGAGAGAATGAGTTTGATGGATATTTCACCGATGAGGCCGACGAGCCGGAGATGCAGGGTGACGGGCTTATCACCTACAACTTTGTACGCGATTGTGTAAACCGCTATGTCGCCGCCGTGAGCAAGGTGGACGCCGTTTTGGCAGATGGCAACGAAATCAACAAGTTGACAGAAGCGTTTGGCACTTTCCACATTCAATTCGGAGCATTTCGCACAAGCGGAAGTTCGTCTCAACCTGTCACAAAAGAGCAGTTTCGCAAGGCATTACAGAAGCGAGCGTGGAATTGGATTTTTGACAAATTTAAGATGAATCAGTATGTCACTATTGGTGTGATGGAGAAAATTAACCGCTTTGTAGAGCGGCAGAGCACTGTGCCGTTCACCATGAAGAATATCTACCGGATGGTAGAAATGATATTCGGCACACGGAAACAGATCATGCAAGAAGCCATACTGGAGGCTTTCGATAAGATTTGCCGTTACAGCGACGATAACGTTACATATGTCGGCGAGAAGTGGAAGACTAACTCTGCCCACATGATAAACAAGCGATTCGTCGTGCCGTATATGTGTCGTTATGACAGCCGCTGGCCGCGTGAGTACGTAGATATTTCGTGGAATGGCCACAGCCGTGACATCGAGGATTTAGTTAAGGCACTCGATTATATCACTGGGTGTCATTCGGAACACTACAGCTTAGACATGCACATGAGAGAGTGCCGTGTCCCGTGGGGATGTTGGACGTACTGGACATATTTCCGCGTCAAGGGCTTCAAGAAAGGCACCATGCACTTTGAGTTTCAGAACGACGATCATTGGGCCATGATCAACCAAGCCGTAGCCAAGGTGCGCGGATGGGAGCTGCCCGCCAATGTCAAGGTAAGAAAAAGTAAAACCATGCTTTAATAAACTATCAATCATGTTAATCAAGATAACAAATCAGTGCCACATGATGTGCGCACACTGCATGGAAGATGCCAAGCCTAACGGACAGATGATGTCGTTTGCTACGTTCAAACGAGCAGTTGAATTTGGCGATAGCCTCGGCGCAAGGTGTTATATCATCAGCGGTGGCGAACCCACAGAAAACGAAGAGATGTACGACATGCTTTCGTGGTTTGACAAAACAATGCGCGGAAAGGCATTCTTTGCCATCACATCTAACGGAATGTGGTTGAAGGACAAAAAGCAGCTGGAGATGGTGAAAAGGACTATAAACCTTGGCTCTTATCATTCTATGCAGGTCTACACCAATAGGCAATGGTATCATGAATATGACTATGTGATTGGCCATAGGGAGGAATATGAATCCTATCGAGGTGTAAAGGTCTGTACAGATCCTATATACATGGAAGACCTCGGAAGGGCGAGAACGAGTGAAGAGGCTCAAAGGGAAGTGGAGAAAAACCCATATAGTATGTCTTGCCTAAACTCCACATTGGCCGCACGTCAGTTGAGACGAGGATATTTCGCGAAACTCCTTGAAGAACGAGGACAGTTGTGCAAGCCGTCGATTGACGTTTCTGGCGGTGTACACATGTCCGAAAGTAGCCTTTGCCCGTCTGTCGGCAACGTGGATTGCAACACGCAACTACAAATTTGGGAGCACATGAAGAGATTTGTCCCGTGCCTTGGATGCAAGAACGCTAAGAAGTTCATAGAGAGCAAAGACCCAAAGAAAATTATGGCAAAAAAAATAATATTTTGATGTATCACGAAGCAAAACTATTTACACAAGCGTATTATGATACACTTGAAGAGATGCCAATGCTGGCAAAAGTGTATTTCCCCAATGAGAAAGAACCTCGGATGATGACCGCAGACGAAGTGTGCCGGCTTGACGATAAAGGCTGGTACACCGTCATGCACTCATGCAACTATGGAGTGTGCGATCATTGGACTTCCGAAAAGCCGTCCAAGTGGGTGAAAGAAAAGTTTGAGCGCATTATTCGGTACACAGACAAAGGGAAAACGGTTGGCTATAACAGAGTGGGATGGAGTATTACGCTGACGAGGGATGCCCATGTGTGGAAATCCGAAGTGTGGAACTCATAGCAATGCTATGAAACAAAGAAAGGTGTCATAAAGAAAACGCCTGCGGCGGCAGGCGGTCATGTTGTTAGTTTTAAGGTTTGAAAGGGGCGACCGCCGTCGCCCCTTTTTCTTTATTCTATTTTGGAATATGTGAAACGGAATGTAGAGGTAACCACGTCGCCATTTTCGTCATAGTAGCCAGTGACATCCCATTGTCTGAATAGGACAAGTTCGGTGTGTGTCATGCTCTCAATCTTGTATTTAATAAGCCCACCTGCCATCCATAACTCATCGCCAACGATGTTATATGTTATGGAGTTTCCGCTCTTAAAGGTTACGATGCCGTCTTTTGAATAAGTGTCAATATCACCTAACTTACCATGCTCGGATTCGTCAATATACTCGACGTACCCTTCATCGAGTTCCCACAGACGAGCGTAGGAGTGTACACATTCCCACTTTCCGATAATCATGGTTTCATAGGTATCTTCCACTTTATCGGTGCAGGAAAACAGAAAGGTGGATGCCGCCAAAAGGGCGACTGAGAAAATGGTTTTTGTAATTGTTTTCATTGCTGATAATCATTGTTTATTGATCATGTTTCTTTAATGCTTCTAAACGTGCTTTGAGCCGTTTTATTTCATCTTCCAACTTCGACACCTCATTGTCGTTGTCTACGGTTGCATTGTTCCAGACATCCATTGCAGCGTCTTTCTTCTTACGGCTGATGCTGATATAAGGTTGCATGGCTGTGATGCTGCTATGTCCTGTGTAGCCTATCACTTGTGTTGCAGTTAGGCCCATGTCGAGCGAGTTCACCACAAACGATTTCCTGCCCACATGGGTTGTAAGAAGTTGCCACTTTGGAACTACCATCTCGGTGCGGGTGTTGTTTCTGTATTCAATCCTTCGTATAGGTTCGTCAATGCCGGCCATCTCTCCGATTTTGCGCAGGTTAATCAAAAGAGATTCAAAGTTAATGAAAGGGAAAACCGTTTCTTTTGCCGTAGGCAGATACTTGTTTAGGATATCCAAGGCTCGGTTGTTCAGACGGTTCTCTATGTGGGTGCCAGTCTTTTGAATGGTCAAAGACATGATCCCGTTTCGAATGTCTGTCGGCTTCAATTTCCTTACATCCGATATACGCAGACCCGTGAAGCATTGGAATAGGAATATGTCGCGCGATAGAGCCATCTTCCCATCCACCGGCACAGATGCGAATCGTTCTATCTCATCCAGCGTGAGGAACACGACGGCATTCTCTTTTTGGTTCGCCGTTTTTAGTTCAAAGCGGAAACGCCGGAAGTCATCACTGCAATATCCTTTGCGGAAGCACCACGAAAGGAACCATAGCAATTGGTTGTACTTGTCGCGCACGGTAGTGTTGTTAACGCCGCGTTCTGCGTTCCACTGGACCCAACGCTCTACTGACTCCATTGTAGATAGCTCATTCAGCGACTTGTCCTTGGCAAAGATACAGAACTTATTGAAGAACGATGTCATGGCATTGAGAGTGTTTTGCCTCAAGTTTTTCTTTTTGGATTCTTCTGACAGAAATTCCACCCATACAGATGCCGGGGTGCGATCAGATAGTTTTTTTTTCGCCTTCCTGCCTTTAACCTTGTTTACGACGGCCGACAAATCCACCTCGTCGATAGTGCACTCTCCGCGTTCCACCTTCTTTTGTTCCCATTCTATCGCATCAGAGATGGCTTGCAGACGATGAAGCAGCTCACGGTGATTTTTATGTTTGGTCTTTGATACTGGTGTCGTGCCGAAGAAGTCAGCCTTGAAATTTTCGAACTCTTCTTCATTGAATGTTTCTCCAAGCGATGTGACAAACCTCTTGCCCATAAACGCCACAGAAAGACGTACAGGGTGCCTGCCATGCATATCGGTTCTGTTGTCTAGGTAAAGCCGCAATTTCATTTACGCACACTTTTACGCACACATTTGGATGATACCATATAGCACCTTATTGTAGTATTATCTTGCGTATTAACGCTGAAAACAAATCAGATAAGATCTAAAAGCACCATAGCAATGAAAGAAGTGCTTTCATATTGTTCATTGAATTTTAGATGTTTATGAATTTGTTGACGTTTTTGTGTACAATTTTGACGTTTTAGGCGGCATTTTCGGATGGGTTGTAAATAGGAAGTATCATCTCTCCGAGGCCTGTAATGAGCCAGAGTGATGATGTGCCGTAGTCAAGAATGAGAGGGGAGAGCCAGTCAAAATGGAAGCCGGAAATGTCGCCATTGTCAATGGCGGCTGAAACTGCCTTCACATCGAAGCCGTACATGTTGCAGTAAGCATCTAAGCTCACAATGGCTCCTTTGGAGATGAGTGTGGAGATAACCTCGTCGAAACGGGCGATAACTTGTCTGTCAGTCTGTGTATTCATATACTATCAAATTTAAAATGGTTCGTTATTGTGTGCAGTAAAACGGCCCCATCATTGGTTGCTTGAAACTTTGATCATGGATATAAGGTCGGCGATCTGTTTATCCTTTGATTCAATGATGTCGTAGAGCTTTTTATCTTTGGTTTCAATTATATTTATAAGGCGAGCGATTTCCTCCAATCCGGAACCGCCAACCTCTTGTTTCTGCACTCCATTGTTGATACCATTATTTACGAGGGCATTGTCCGCGGCTGTATCATTGTTGACAGAATTGGCAAGCATCTCTCCCTCGCCGAACACCAGCCATGCCTTGTTCACTTGGGGGAAAGCTCGTGCAACCTTGCGAAGAACTTTGAGATTGGCGTTCTTTAGTCCATTGCAATAAGCACTCGTATTAGCAGGGTAATCACCAATGCGTTCTGCGAAAACTTTGTTATTTGAGTCGCATAGATGATCCCTAATTTCTGCCAAACGTGCCGATATTTCGGCATCCGGAGAGAGGTTTGTTTTCATATTCTAAAATTTATTATGGTTTGTAAATATTGGATATTCAAGTATATATGGAAAAAAATGATAAAAATTGAAAAAAAATTTTGCTACATTTTATTTTTTTATTATTTTTGCAACAGATTTAATGAAACGACGAGGCAAAAGTATAAAAATTATTTTAATTAGCAAAAAAAATTACAAAAAAAATAATAAAATATTAACACAAGGAATGGAAAAACTACTGACAAAAGCACAGACACAACGCAATAAGCGAGATGAGGAAGTGAGAGCAAAGTACGGTGAGTATATCGCCGTAGGCTCGCTGAAGATGGCCGTGTATGCTCAACTGGCAGAAGAATACGGCATCTCCCAGACGACGGTGGCGAACATCGTCAACGGCTACAATTATAAGAAACGTAAGCGCAAGTTTAATAAACGCAACCTGCGAAAGACGAGAGGTACACGACGATCTATTGATAAACTGGACTGCCTATATCCTGCGAGCGAGAGCACACATCAGTGAGGAGGCTCTGGATGACAGCCGGGAAAGACCGGCGACGGTGTGCAGTCTGCTTGGGAAAGCAGAGGAAGTTCCACCTAGCTGGTGTCGAATCCAGCCACACCAATAGGGGTGCGAGAGTCGGAAAATAGGACAAGTGGTACCGAATCCCACCGTGATGGCAAAATGAAGAAGAAGAAAACAGAGCCGCCGATGCTCGACGAAGAGACGATAGACTGCGTGAAGTACATGCTGTATCACACCAGCGTTGGAGGAGGAGCAATGAACCCGCCGCACCCGAGCTGGTACACGGCGGCAAGCTACCCGGAGAATGCGCCGGAGAGATATGAAGAGAGACACAAAAAAGACTAACCAATAAAACACAACCAACCATGAAAGCAACACTCAAAACAGAACGGCTGCGGAACTTCGAGGCAGTGATAGACCAGACCTATACGTTTGGGGACATCACGGAGGTCTGCGGCACAAACGGAACAGGCAAGACGACGCTGTTCAACGCGTTCACGTTTTGCCTTTTCGGCAAAGACAGCAATGGCAGGACGGACTTCGGCTTCAAGCGTCGCGATGCCAACGGCGAGGTAGTACACAATGCCGAGTACGGTGTGGAACTGGTGTTCGACATCGACGGCAAGGAGCGCGTGTTTGAGCGCGTAGTGACAGAGAAGTGGGTCAAGCCGCGAGGCGGCAGCGAGAAAGTGTTGAGCGGACACGAAACGGCCTACTATGTGGACCGAGTGCGCTGCGCCACGATGAAAGAATATGTGGCGGCGGTGAACCAGATAGCCACAGAGGATGTGATGCGTATTCTGACAGACACTTTCTACTTCATGTCACTGCGCGAGGACACACAGAAAGCCATGCTGCTGAAGATGGCCTACGGCACTTCCGACATTGCTGAAGCAGACAAGATGGCTACGGATGCCGTGGTGTCAAAAGAGCCAGCACTGGCCGCTTTTGTCAATGAGCTTAACGGGACAGCGTTACGCGACTTTAACGCTGCTATACAAGGCAAAATTAACGCCATAAAGGGTGAATTGAACGACATTCCCATTCGCATCGCCGCCAAGCAAGAGGCCATGCCCGCCGAAGAAGATTGGGATGGCTTGCAAGCCGTCATTGACGAGAATCGTGCCGAGTTGGAGAACATCGAACGGCAGATGGCCGACGAGAATGCCCGCGAAGCAGGCAGCGAACAGAAGAAGAACGCCTTGCGCACCCAGCAGAGCAACCTAGAGCTTGAGTTGGTCAAGGCGCAGAACGCCATCCGCACCCGCGTCACCGAAGAGGAAAGCGGCAAGCGCAAGGAGATGGTAGAGGCCGAGACAGAGTACACCACGGCAGTAAAGCAATACAATGCCAATCGCGAACTGTCGAACAAGTACAAGCAGGAGAAGGAGGCGATGCTGAAACGCTACAATGATCAGATAGCGGAGCATGACAAGCGTATCGTGGAACTGACGGACAAAGCCAATGCGTTGCGAGAGCAGTACAGAGCCATCAAGAATGATGCCTACACCTATGCCGACGAGGAGTTGGAGTGTCCCACATGCCACCGCCCCTACGACTTTGACAAACTCAAAGAGCAGAAGCTGGCCGAGAACGTGAGCCTCGGTAAATCTATCATGCAAGTGGAGCTACCGCAGGTGAAAGAGGCTGCAACCGTTCTTGCCCACAAGCGCGACGAAGAGGCTGCCAAGTACGACGAGATGATTGCCGACATGGAGATGATGTTGTCAGATTGTCGCCTGAAAGTTGACGATGCCCACCGCTTGCGTGAATCTATCGCCTTTACGCCGGCAGACGTGAACGCCCTATGTCTTGCCGACCCCAAGTGCAAGGAACTCACCAAGCAGATTGCCGAGGTGAAGAAGCAGATTGCCGAGTGGCCTGTCAAGCAAACCAACGAGCAACTGGCCACCGAAAAGCGTGAGGTGGAGGACAAAATTGCCGCCTTGCAGAAGCAGATGGCTTCTCGCGACATGATTTCCAAGGTGAGAGAACAGATTGCCGAGCTTGAGGACAAGCAACGCGCACTCAATGCTGAGCTGGCCGTGCTGGAGAAGAAGCAGGACACCGCCAAGGAGTATCAAAAGGCAAAAGACCGCGAACTGCTGGCGAAGGTGAACGGGCTCTTCGGCATGGTGACATGGGACTTCGTGACTGAGCAACTCAACGGCAACGACCGAATATCCTGCAACTGCTATGTGAACGGCAAGCCCTATGGCGAGTGTAACCATGCTCTGCAAGTCAACGCAGGTCTTGACATCATCAACGCCATCGGCCGCGGTGAGGATGTGCACCTGCCCATCTTCATCGACAATGCCGAAAGCGTGGTGGAGTACATCGGCACCGATGCTCAGATGATACTGCTCAAGGTGGACGAGGCTGCGAAGGAACTCAAATTCAATATCCGCTAAACGTCTATGGAATACACACGCGACACAAGAATCATCGACCTTACGCTTGGTCAGTTCGAGGACTGGATGCGTTCAATGGGCTTCCAGCCGACGAAGACAGAAGGTGTCACAGAGAAGCGGTGGGTCTATGGCGTAGCAGGGGTGATGGCGCTGTTCGGGTGTAGCCGCACTGCGGCCATGAACAGAATCCATGGTGTCATCGCCCCGGCCTGCGTGTGGGTAGGTCCGAGGACGCTCAAGGTGGATGCCGACATGGCAGTACAACTTATCAAAGAAAGAAAGTTTAACCAGTAAATAAGCAAAGAAATGGAAGAGAACAACGAAATCAAGTCGGCAATCGCATTGCGACAGCCGCAATCAACACCGCAGTCGATGGCAGGTCTTTCGGCCTTGTCAATGTTCTTCGACAGCGCACAGTTCGACACAGTTCAGCGTGTCGCCCGTATGCTGTGCATGTCCGATATGGTGCCGAAGGAGTATCAGTACAAACCCGTCAACTTTGTCAATGCAGACGGGACGATCAACGAGGCTCTAAAAGCACAGAACGATGCTGCTCTCAGCAAGGCGATGGCGAATTGTATCATCGCACTCAACAAGGCTGCCACACTACGCACCGATCCGATGACAATCATGCAGAACATGGGACTTGTCTATGGCCGTCCGACGTGGGCTGCAACCTTTGTGATTGGGGCGATTAACGCATGTGGACGCTTTACGATGCTCAAGTTCAAGTTTTCCACCGACGGCCATATAAAAGAGAATTATAAGGAGTACAAGAAGGATGGCTCCGGCGTAAACAAAACCATTGACATGCCAAACTACACATGCTATGCCTACGCGACAGAGTATGCCACGGGCGATCTAATAGAGGGTACGGCTGTGAGCATCCGTATGGCTTTTGATGAACACTGGGTGCAAAAGGATGGCAGCAAGTGGCCGACGATGCCGAAACAGATGCTGAAGTATCGCGCCGCCGCATTCTTCGGGCGTACATACGCACCAGACGTTATGCAGGGCATGTACACTAGAGATGAGATTGAGGATATCGGGAATGTAACCGACTCCGAGGTTGTAAGCACTACCATCAACCAGCCACGCAAGGTGGTATCGTTTGACGAGAAGAAGCTGATTGAGGATGGCGATGGCGTGGGTGACAGACATGACGATGAAAAGCCTGCCGTAGCTCCGCAATCGGAGCCTGCCCAAGCAGAAGAAAAGCCCAGTTCGGAAGCCCCTTACTAAACAGACAAAGGGCGGCGTGTTTGCTTTCATTACGTCATAGATGAGTTGTTAAGATAGGGTGATGCCGCCCCACCCTTTTTTGAAATGAAAGCAAAGCCCATTGGGTGCGAATGGTCGAGAGGCCGCCGCATCCACGACAACAGAAAAGCAAACAATCAACCTATGAAACTTAAAGTATTAGCAAGTAGCAGTGCTGGCAATGGCTATGTGCTGCAAAGCGACACAGGAACACTCTTGATAGAGGCAGGAGTGCCTATATCGACAGTGAGGAAGCAAGTCGATGATTTCCGCAACGTAGTCGGATGCCTTGTCAGTCATGAGCATGGCGACCACGCCCGATACATCGACGACTACCTTCACGCCGGCATCCGTATTTACGCAAACCAAGAGGTCTTTGACTCCAAAGGCATTAAACACTACAACGCGGTGCCGCTCGAAAAGTTCAAAGCTGTCAAAATAGGCACATTCATTATCATGCCATGTCCTGCCAACCACGACGTGCCATGCTTTGCCTATTTCATACAACACGAAGAGATGGGTGACTTGGCCTTCATCACCGACAGCCACGATTTCGCCTACGCGATGAAAGGAGTGAGGCACATGATGATCGAGTGCAACTGGAGCGAAGAGTGCTTGCAACAGGCCGTCGAGGAAAAGCGAACACCGTGGTTTGTGGCAAAGCGAGTGAGGGACACCCACATGAGCCTGCGCAATGCCATAGGCTATATCCGCGACGAGTTCAATCCGGAGCAACTGAACGAGATAGTAATGCTTCATTTGAGCCGCGAGAACAGCGACGCTGAGAGGTTCATCGACGAGATGAAGAACGCCTTTCATCGGCCAGTCTATGTGGCGCAAGATGGGCTGGAGGTGGAACTAGGTTTGTAATTGTAATTATAGGACATATGAATATTAGCACACTTAACCAATTTGTTGAAAAAATCAAGCAAATATCTCAAGGGCAAGTTGATATATCGACTTGGAGAATGTTTATGTACGATCGTATAGAATATGGACAATCTTCTACAGTTCTGTCTTTTATTCGGATTTCGCATGATGAGACCATAGTATTGAAAGTGGTGTTCATTGGTGAAACTATTTTGGAAGATTCTATGTCTATAAGTTCTTTCAACAGTATCGGATATAAAGATGAATACGAATACATCAAAGACATCGCAGAAAATAGCGGCGTTGCGTTTGTGTTAGTCAAACGGCTATATAACGACAATAAGTAAATGGAAACTCTCTTCGTCATCAAGCAAGATGGCATGTGCAACCTGCAACCCTTGTGGGAGTGGTTCAGCCGAACCCTCGACGGACACTACCGCGTCGAAATCACCCGCGTTCGTCGCAAGCGCACACTCGATCAGAACGGGTGGCTGTTCGGATGCATCTATCCCATGCTTCTCAAAGCCCTCAATGACCAAGGATGGGAGTTTACCAACGTGGCGCAGGTGCATGACTTCTTCAAAAGCCTGCTGTGGAAGCAGCGTTTCGTGAACAGACACACTGGAGAGATAGTGGAGTTGCCGCAGAGCACCACCGAAATGGATACGGTGCAGTTTTCCACCTACTGCGAGAAATTGCGCGACTACGGACGAGAGTTCCTTGGCGTGGAGATCCCCGACCCCGATCCACTTTGGGCAGAGCAAGAAAATCTTGAGCAAAGATGATATTGTAGATAAAAGCAAAACAATAAACACTTTTCTGATATGGAAGGCGAAAATAAATCAATAAATATGGCATTTTCTCAACAACAAAGAACGCAAATTAGCAATGCGTGTGAACGAGTCCAAAATGCAATCAACATCAACAACTCCACCCTCGCTGTGCTAAACGATAATTTAGTACGTAAAGCCGAAGAACTTGCCTTAAAACTTGAAGGTGAAATTGGAACGTCACCTAATTCAAGACAAGCCATAGAAGAAGCATTTTTGGAAATGGCCGCATTGAAAGACAAGGAAATGCAGGAAACAATTGAAGTTGCAGAAGACCATGCTTTTTTTGCTGGTTCTTGTAGGGAAAGAGAGAAGTTTGCTTGGGAAATACACGAAAAAATAGTCAATGGCGCAACAGTTGCCGAGATAGACAACTACGTCTGTGGTATTTGTGACTTTTGAAACAAACAAAAAAAAAGAAAAATATGTTTTTAGAAGACAAATTACAAGAGATTTATGAGAGATACCAAACTCTCGATTCAAACAAAAACTGTGGTACTGATTTTATGATCTGCATGGTAGACCATATAGCAGAGCGGATAAAAAAAAGAGGTTCCTACCATCAGTTGTATATGCTTGTCAAGCAAACAGACAATATTTGGCGTTCTTTTGCCAAGAAAAACAACTTAAACCCAGATTTCTTCCGCAACAACTTCATCGTTCGTCGGTGCGCGAAGATGCCTGGTGCCATTGAGTATTTCAACATAACCAAACAAGAAATTGAGAAATATGGACGCAATTGACATCAGAGACCTGCGGGTCGGGGACTGGGTGTATTATGACCCAAATGTATTTATTGAAGATGAGTACGAGCCAACAAAAGACGTTGAAATCGTCCAAATACGGAATGGTGACGATATTGGAATTGCTATTGAGGAGTGTTATACTCCAATCCCTCTCACCAAAGAAATCTTGGAGAAAAACGGGTTTGTTATTTATAATCAAAAGTATACAAGTGAGGCTGTTTACAACTTACCTGGGCGTCGTTTTTATTTAGAAACATATAATACTTTATTAAACAAATACTTTTTTGTTGGTTGTTCTATTGTTAAAACGAGACATTTCGGGCGTAACGTGGAATGGATGCCTGTTATAGGTAAGATTCTTTATGTTCACCAATTACAAAACATCCTCCGAGACTTGGGAATAGCAAAAGAAATAACCATCTAAAACATAAATCAAATGAAAGCAACAGAATTGATGATTGGGGACTTGATTATCGCTTTGGGCGTGGTGAGAAGAGTGACAAGTATTAGTGGGCTTGAAAAGTTATAACAAGATAACACATATTATCCTATTCCAGCTATGGCCAATGGCAGAGCTTACGGTGGAATGATAAAGACGGCTGGTAAAACATTCCTATGTGTTTTTAATAAAATTCTATAATATGAAATACATTGACGCAGAAAAACAGAAAGGCTTGAATGGAGATTTCCACGATGGAGTTGTATTCACTGTTGATGAAATAAAAGAAATCATTGACTATCCACCGCAGGAGCAGCCGGAGGTGGATATTGAGAAAGAAGAATATGTTGGTGTAGCAGAATCGCCATTAAAAACATTCCAACGAGTCAACGAGTTCGAATCTGGGGCAAGTTACAGACATTAACGCAAGAAAGTAGGAATGATGATTTACTTAGATATAGATGTAAGACAATTCCCTTCTACAAGGAAAGATAGAGGATATTATATATTTATTGATAAAATGAAAGAAGGTTCTGCTAATGTTATTATGCGTTATGTTTTAGAGTGTAATTCAAGTAACAATATTAAAGACAGAATACAGGACTTTATAAAAAATTACAAAGGAGAATATAATTATTTAAGATTATGGAACTGATAGACAAAGACGCTGTAGTGGCGGAGATAGAGAGGAGAATATCTATTCTTGCAGGTGGTACAGGACATCCTGAGGTAGTAAAACGAGTTGATGGTATAATAAAGGGATATAAAAGCATTCTTTTTTTCCTAGATAGTCTTGAAGTGAAAGAGGTAGATTTGGATAAAGAGATTGATAGAGAACTTGAAACAAGATGGAGAGGTGAATACCTTTATACACAAAAGTTTCGTGAGTCTGCCAAACATTTCTACGAACTTGGTCTTAACGCGAACAATAACTCGGTTATTGAAAAGGCTTGCGAGTGGTTAAAGAACAATGTTGTCTATACACACCCAAGAACTGGTGAAACCAAATGTGTTGTGAATCTTAATGCGTTTATTGACGCAATGAAAGGATAAACAAAGATGCAATGGACGACAAAAATGGACGTGATATGCTTTGCCGCAGCCGTGGTCGGGCTAATCGTTATCTGCTTGCTGAACAACAGAAAAAGAAAGGGGAAATGAATATGTGTCTCTTTAAGAAGAAAGTCAAACCACTGAATACTTTCATCTTGCGGAGTTACCGGCAAGAAGCTTTGGATAGGCTGCAATTTATCGGTTCATGGAGTGGATTTTGGAGAACGTCAATAGATGGTGTAAGATACAGAAGTGAAACAGTAAGTGGGTTTAAATATGTCGTTGGCGACTGCGGGAGTTTCATTCAAGACGCGATCATTGACCGTATAAAACTCCGTCGTGACCCGAAAAAGTATAGTTCAGACAAAACGGAAAAATACATATCGACAAATGAAAAAAGTAGATAAAGACCCGTTCAGCAACGGGAGCGACCACCGCGCATTTGAATTTTATTGCTGCGACAAGTGTGTTAAGTCGAGCGAGCCTAGAGACGGCGGCGATGGGCTCGTGAAATACACCAATGAACGCGAGGATGGTATGCCAAAGTGCAGCATTCAGCGCGACATCGTTCTGCGTATGTTCTCGAATGAGCCCATCAAGCAGAAGACCATCGACATCTGCAAGAACTTCATCCTGCACGGAACACTCTGCCCGTACATGAAAACAGAACGAAAGAAGTACGCAAAGAAAGTCAAAAACCAAACAACACTTATGTTATGAAAACCACAAAAAAAGAATCCACCGAGCGTGAGAAATCTTGTGAATTTTGCGACTGGACAGAAGACGGAACAGGGACAAATTACCGCCTTAATAGATTACTCAAGAATGGAGAGAAAGGCGTTTTTTGTTCTTTTCTGCACAAAGTAAAAAGAAAAAAAGATGGGAAATACTGTACAAACTTTATAGAAAAAGAAATAGAATGACTACACGAGAGAAAATAATTAAACGTTTGAATATGGAAGTTTTTATATAAACGCTTACCCGTTTCATCTCGGCCAAACTCTTGATTTTGATGATGGCAAGGATTGGAGACTTGAAGTCATCGGCAACATATTTGATTCTAATTTGGATGGGGGAAACGATGAGCAAGGAAAAGAAAATTAAGGCAAGCGACTACAAGTGCGTAGGGTGCGGAAAGCAAGCGGAGGTATGGTGGCCGTGTAATGTAGACCAAGACATTCCGCCTCACCCATATTGCAGGAAATGTGCAGAAAAGGCCCACAAAGAGTTGCTTTTTAGACTATTCGGAGAAGAAATTGGTAAATGAAAAATGATATGATACCGGATAAGATATACATTCAACCAAACGCGCACGATAGATGGTTTGTTGGAAACAAGCCGAATGATAACTTCGTGGAATACATCCGCAAGGACGTTCTGCTGGAGTGGGCGAAAGGAACAATAGCCGAGCTTGAAAATCAAAACTCCATAAAGGACGACATTTGCAATGGCGCGATAAGGGAAATCGAAGTAGTAATCGCAATAATTCAATCATTATGACAAGAGAAGAAGCAAAATTAACATTACAAGAGAACTTCGGCTATCTATCTTTTGAACACCCCGGAAGAATAGCAGAAGCCATTAAAGTTGCACTTGAAGCACTTTCCAAACCTCCCCTTCCATCTAACCTTGATGAGGCGGCAGAAGAATACGCAAACAGGGGTATTTCGTCTAACGCTGACCCTTATGAAGAGACAATAGCCTATCGAGCGGATAAGGAAGCATTCAAAGCCGGAGCAGAGTGGATGGCTGGACATGGGGGTCAGCCTATCACATCTAATCGCTTGGTACATACAGTCCGTTGATGCCCACGAACCTGCTTGGACGAAAGAGCATCTGGAAGAACTTGTCAAGGATTATATATTGATACCAAAGAACTGAATTTATTAAAACAAAAACCAATATGAATATTCCAGATTTTATCCGCAATGCAAAGTCAGGGGACATCCTTGCAACGAAGTACGGCAACATTTTTATGGTTGCCAGAGTAGAAATAGGAAAGAAAAGTGTTCGTATTTATCATTATTTCGACTGGGACGATGAAACGGGTTTCCACATGAACGAATGGCTCAATGGATTCTATGGCCCTCGTTATGATGAGAAGGAGAACTTTTATCGCCCTGCTACTGATGAAGAAAAGACCTTTTTCCTTGACAAAATGAAGGTGTTCGGATACGAACTTCGTGAAATGTATGGGGATATGGTGCCTCAACTCACAGCTTATGGATTCAAGAAGTTTTACACTGTGAAAGCCTAAAAAAGAAAGGAGAATCATCATGGATGTTACAAAAAACGCAGTATGGACAAAAGATTGTCAAGGCAAAGAAGATTTTGACTTTCAAGTTATAAATTGTGACACAAGATATTATCCTGACAATTCAGTAATATGCTCAATTATATTTTTGAGCCGCTTTCATATACAAGCAGACGAAGATGGTAATCATTATTCTGACGGTGAAGATTATACTCTTTTAGAAAGTGACATTCTCTATGGAAAATCTAAAGACGATTGCAGAAGGATAGTTAAAGATTGGTACAACGAGAATGTTCCAAAAGCATTGCAAATGGCATTAGAAAAATTAAAACAAGCATAAGTAACAATCAAAATAAGAAAGAAATAAACTACGAAATATTCAAAAAGGCGAAAAAATGAGTACAATCTTAATGACAGAGGAGTACTGGGCCAGCAGTCCCTTCTCCATTGCCCGCTACTATGGCGGCATCAGAATCGGTGGTGTTGAGTACATCATCGTGAATAAAGAAGGCAAGGACATCTTTGAATGCAGCGAGGAGGCGAAACGCGAGGCGCGCGAGAAGGCTATCGAACCGGGCGAGCCAGCCGACCTTATCGACAAGCGCTACCAGCCTATCTATCGCAAGGTGGGGCGTGAGAAGTTCATCGAGTGGGTGAAAGAGGGGCTTGAGTTGAAGCAGATGAAGGAAAGGATAAAAAAGGAGGGTGAGGAATGAAAGGTTACAGATACAATTACACCATAGAGAGCGTTGGCGGAGTTGTGACCAAGTTGAAAGACTTGCCTAACAGGATTGCGATTGATGCGGAAGTCAATATGATAACCATAAATAACCCGGACGGAAGAATATTCCTGCCGATGCGTAATGTCATTCGGATAACAGAAGAGGAAGTAGAGATATGAGTGTAGTCAAGTACATTTGCGAGTTCTTCTTCGGCAACTTCTGGCATTTTGCCGGTCTTGTTGTGCTCGTCGGGCTGCTTGTCCTGAGAATAACGATATACCGACACAAAGAAGAGAAAGGAGATAAAGAATGATTGAGGCATTGACTGACATTTACGTGTGTATATTCTTCTTCAATCTTGGGTGGTTTATATCCATAGCCATAGATGATGAAGAAAGTGCGAGAAGTGTTATAAGTGTTATAGCGGCAGTGTTTTTGGCGGCGGTATGGCCAATTACGGTAATTGTGGCTGTGTGTCTTGGCAACAAAAAAAAGGAAGGCGACGAAAAATGATGACAGACATACTGCCTGGCTGCATAGTCGGTGCGATGGTGGCCATCGGCCAAAATTTGCGGCGGATTGCATCCGCATTGGAAGACAATAATAAAAAAGACAAAGAATGAAATTTAAGAGATTGCTTTGCAAGATTTTCGGGCACAGGCTCGGGGATTGGTACCAGTCCGTTGAACACGTTACTATGGGTTGCTATAGAAAGAAATCAAGGAAAAAGAAGGTCGTGCGCACGTTCCGCAAGTGCAGGCGTTGCGGGGCGTTTATAATGGTCAAAAAATACAACAAGTACTAGCGATCAGTGTCATTGGAAACGAAAATGATAAGTGGAAGAGGTGTTGTAAATTGAATAAATATAAGAATTTATAATTATTTCGCAAAAATATTTTGCAATATTATATTTTTTTATTATTTTTGCAAACAGAAATTAAAGCAAGAGATGAGCAAGGACGCTTACTTTTTCAAGCATGACTGCAATGCGCGTAATGATGAGAAGCTACTGGAAGTCCGCAGGCGTTACGGCATGGAGGGATATGGCATATATTGGGCTATCATAGAGAAGATGCGGGAGGCATCTGGATATACGCTTACGCAAGACTATGGAGCAATCGCTTGGGACTTGCGGTGCAAGGAATCCATGGTCAAGAGCATCGTCGAGGATTTCGGTTTGTTCTCAACGGAAGAAGGTCTTATTGCATCACATCGTCTTATGGAAGATATGGCGAAATGGGACAGAAAGCGTCAAGCCTACGTTGAAGGAGGCCGTAAAGGTATGGCGACCCGATGGGCAAAGAAAGAAGATGGGAAAGATGGCGATAGCAAGGAGGCAGAACAAGCAGAACCTCAGATGCAGGAGGAGTTGGTGTTAAGCGGAAGCGATACGGAAACGAGTGCTGCCAAGCGTAAGACAAGCAGAAAGAAGTATAGCGAGGAACAGACGGAACTCCATAGCCAGTGCAAGACCATCTTCGACGAGATTTATCAAAAGTACAAAGGTTCCAAGTTCACATGGAGTGCCAAGGAGATGGCAGGGCTTGTCGCGATCATCAAGAGCATCCAGTTTCAGATGGTCAGTCAGAACCTCGATACTGCACCCTCGGTGGTGGGCGATAACTTCAGTGCCTTCATAGAGCGGATTTATCAGCGATCAGACGATTGGACTAAACGCAATGCAACACCATCGCTCATCGCGAGCAAGTTTAACGAGATATATACCTACATCAAGAACAATACTCACAATGGAAACAAACAATCTGATGCAAGTGCAGGCAACGCGCGAGACAAAGCAGATTACCTTGCCTCAATCTTTGCAGATCTACAGTCCGGCGCAAATCAGTAAGACTTTTGCCGATGTCCGTTCTGTTGAAGATGCATTGCAAAGCAAGTCACCGAGCCTCATGGTGCTGGCGAGCAAAGAGGGTGTGACGCGCCGCAATGTCGAAGCACTTGTCAAGCTACACCTTGTCGCGCTCGATGCTTTCCTTAAGCAGAAAGACGGCTTGACAATAGGTGAGATAGAACTTATCACCGACGAGGTGATGAATAGATACGGGTGGGTGTTTACGATAGCAGACATATATGTGATATTTCGCAATGCGAAGCTGGGAAGATATGGCGAGCTGTACAACAAGTTGACGGCAGCGCAGGTGATGGGATGGTTCGAGAGCTACAACGTGGAGAGGAACAACTCAAGCATCGCGACAGGTGCCGACCCGGACTATAACTTTGACGGAAGCCGAGCAGGAGGTGTTACGGCGAAGGAACTCGGCTACACCATAGACAATGAGGGGCGTATTGTGGTTTCCCAAGAGCGTCAAGAAACGAAGAAGAAGCCGATGCGATATATCTACGGCAGCGACGGCAAGATAAAGAGAGAGAACCCTGCTTATTGGGCAAAGGTGAAAAACAAGAAGAATGGTGAGGATGAATTGGCCAAAGTGAACAGATTCAATCGAGTGCTTTCCAAGGCAAAAGAGCTTATGGATGCCGACATGACACTTTCCTATCCAATGGCGATAGAGCAGGCCGCAAAAGAAGAGGATGAACAGCAGAAAAATCAACAACAAGATAAATAAAAGATCAAAGAAGAAATGAACGAAATACTGACAAACACATGGATGGATGCCGAGATACACAAGCCGTTCAAGCGGAGACAGGTGCTTGTGAGGCTCGCCAATGGAGAAGAGCGGATCATGAAGTGGAACGGAATGTACTGGATAACGCCCAAAGATGTGAGGTGGGATGAAAATGTGTATGAAAGGGTGGTGGCGTGGTATATGTACGAGAAATTCAATGAAAACGACATACTATGAACAATCAAGGTGATTTTGATATACAGATGCTCCGGATGATGGAAAGCCAGCTCACCTCAAGCACAGGAGAAAGCATCGAGTTCAAGGTACTTGGAACAGACACTCACCATGTATATCGCGGTGAGCTGGCGGAGCGAGTAAAGGCGGCTATCGCGAGGGTGATAGAGCAGGAGAGGTATCGGATGATGAACAAGAATAGGAGGGCGCGTTGATGAAAGAAGTTGTGCAGCGGGCTATGGACACAGACCCTAACTTTCGAGCTTTTGTGGATAGTGGAGCGTCAGAAAGGGTGGCGCGGCTTATCAGCATGGCATACCTAGAGGCGAGCATCTACAACGCACACGTCGAAGAGGCGGTTGGGATAATGGACAGATATGGCTTTATCCGCAAGAAATTCAAGACTGCTGCAAACAATCTAACTCAATCTTTCGATGTGTTTGCCAACACTATCGCGAAGTGCATAAACGATAAGGAAGCTCAGAAGCAGTTTATTGACGATTTTGAGTATCTGAAGGACAAACTGGACGAGGTGATGGAAGTGGAGTTGAAAGAGATGCTTGACAAATATATGAATAGTAGGATAAGTGATTAATTGAACAAGTCCCGACGCAAGTAAAGGTGTAGCTCATTGTTAGTGTCATTATTGTTGTTTAGGTATCGTTAGACATGCCTGCAAAGCGGAGGGACTTTTTTACAAAAAAAAGCATTAATATGAACGAATTGAATTTTCAACCGAAGGTGCGCCGCTACACGGTGGTGTATGACGCAGAAGGCAACGAGATCGACCGCATGGAAGGCGCGGTGGTGATAAATGGTCGCGACTATGCCGATAGGCTTCCCATCGAGTATAGGCAGATAGAGGTGCAGGAAACACTTCTCAATGTATTCAAGGTGGAGAGATAGGAGGAAGGAGCGATGAAGAAGATATTGAAAGCGATCCGGCGGTTGTTATGTGTTAACTATCGTGTGGCGACGATAAAAAGCGGCAAAGTGGAGAATGTGTACTGCAACACAAGGCGGCAGGCCATGAATGCACTGAAAAGGATGAATGATGCCGAGTATTGGTCGATCTACAAGACCGGGCCATTCGGGATAAAGGAACGGAAGATATGACGGAGGAAGAATTTGACCAAGCCGACTTTTGCTGCACCGACCAGATAGAGGTGCGCCATTATTTCGGACACGCAATAGAGGACGTAAAGTGGGTGGATTTCGGCCGCAGAGAGGTTAACGGCTATGTCCCAATAGAGATAATCAGACATATTAAGAAAACGCAAGAAAACGGAGAAAATGGAACAGATAATTGAACGTCTCAAGCGACTGCCATTTGTGGCGGCGCAATATCGTCGACTGCATCCATCGAACAGCACTTGCGGATGCTGTGGCCTGCCGTGGGCTGTTGTCACGCCGCACAGCATACAGATGAGAGATCCAAGGCCAGGCGTAAGCGGCAGCGGCTTTTTCCCCGTCTGCGAGTACTGCTGGCAGCACCGACCGCAGGTGGAGATAGACAATGCCATCGTGGAACTGCACCGCTGGTGGGAGCGCGACAGCATCCTATACGACATCCAAGTACCGTACAGCCTAGAAGCAATGCTTGATGCTGCGAATAAGCAACGGAACGAAGAAATTGGAGAAATAAAGAAATGATACAAACTTCAAAGAATAAAGATATGGAAGAAATGGAAATCAATACGAAGAAAGTTTATGTGGAGTTGGAGATGCTTGAGCATGTCCCTGCGAATGCCAATGACGCATCGATTTATCCGCACAACGGGGTTTACCTTTTGATACACGAAGACGGGACGATGTCCGTTGCGTATGTTGAGAAGGATAACGCAAAAACATACCTTTCACAGTTCTCCGAGACATTTATCGGCTTTAAGCCGATATGCCCCGTGGATTCCGTCGTGTCTGTCAACGAGGTGAAGGCTGTTGAGGAACGGTGCAAGGAAACAATCGATTCAGAAAAGAGACGTCTTGAGGATGAATACGAAAAGAGGCGCATGGAACTCGAACACAAGTATGAAATCGAGACGCTAAAACTAGAGCAGGAGACGCCAAAAAGGTTTGAGCAGGGCGAGTGGGTCAGCGGACAGACGCTTGTGGAAATCATAAAGACATTGGCTCTGAAACAAAATTGAATTATGACAGAATTTTACTATTTGACTGTCCGTTACGGGCGCCGTTTTGCGGAAATGTACCTTGCGATTGGAGACGATGAGGTTTACACGAACAAACTTCGCAAAGCGATACTGACAGGAGCGTTCGATGGTAGAGGTCGCGGATACCGACGCAAGTCCATCATGGAAAGATGCTACTGGGAGCAAAGGCAGAAACACAAAAGCAAACGGAAATGGGCGAAGAAATAGACTATAACGCGCTGACATCATACGGCGACGACGACAGAACTCCGACGGGCATCGGCTCCGTCAAGATGTACGACGGAAACTCGTGGTACATTACCGTGGAACTCTCGAATATCCACGCGTCGTTCCTTGCCGATGTGGAAGACCCAGACACGGGCGAGCCTGTGAAAAGCCTTGTGATACCGATAAGGAAGAGCGGCGTGACGCTCACTCCGAAACGCCGCGTCCTTGCCGTCTACAAGGCGCAGATGGCACAGGTGCCATCACCGCGCTATTCTCACCTACTGACACGCATCATAGACCGCGACGTGCTGAACAACATGCGGGGGCTCGGCTTCAAACAGAATTTTGAAGGGTTTATGAGACCCACATCACTGAAAACCAAGAAGAAAGGATATAACAAATGAAAACAAGAAAATTAGGAGAAGTGTTCCAACACCCGACGATGGGCATTCTGAAAGTCGTCGAGTCGGCGATGCCGAACGACTGCAACGGCTGTGTGTTTCTGTCGGCGACGAACCCATACTGCCGTAACGACGTTGACAAGATACATTCCGGCCAGTGCGCCATAGAGAGCCGAGAGGACAACCACGATGTGATATTCATAAAAGCGGAAGGAGGTTGCAATGGCTTGTAATCCGCAATTAGGTTCCAATTATTACTTCTTGGACGGCTGTAAATTGCTGATGGGAGAAGTACAGGAAATCAAAGGTAATATATGCAGAGTGTTCGACGAAGGTCACAGGACAGCATATATGCTTGAAAAGACGGAACTTTTCGACACAATAGATGATGTTTTTGACTTCTGTGAAAAAGTTATCGAATTGAGAAATTCCAAATACGGACCAATACCTTATGTTAAAAACTGACAGCACAGGCCGCAGTAAGAAAACACCGACACAACCAATAATGTAAATTATGGAATACGACTTTCACAAAGGGGATTGGGTGCTGAGTTGCGCAATGCCATATCCTCAATTTGTCAAGATAAAACAAGAGCATACCGACATCGAAATTGTAGCGGACATTCGTGACGAAGCCAACGACAGAATAACTACTGCAATAATAGACTGGGAAGAGTTGGAGGCTATACCAATTGATCCAGACGTGCTTGATGCGTTCGGGTTTACGTTGGAGTATATTGCAGATATGTGTTTTGCGAAACTTAAATTCGATGACGGGACAGGAGTTTATCTGTCTAAAAAAGGTATGGAATGGGTTTTTAGCAACAATGAGCCTTTTGAAATTCCGCCATTTATATATGCTACTGTATGTTGCCCAGTTGTGAACATACACGATATTCAGCACGCGATGCGCGTCGCTGGAATAACGAAAGAACTCGAATACAAAGAAAAATAAACAAGATGGACGCAGAAAAACTGACCAAATGGTCTAAAGAGATTTACGAAAACGCCGCCGCCCACGGATGGCACGAAGAAAAGCACTCGCCGGAGCATTATCTTGGGCTAATAATGACCGAGGTGGCAGAGGCGGTTGAGGCAGACAGAAAAAACAGATATTGCGGCTTTGTTAATCTTGAATTACTTGACCAGATATCAGATTTCGGCTCTTGGTACAGAGGTGGAGTCAAAGGAACCGTCGATGAAGAATTTGCAGACATCGTGATACGTCTGCTTGACATGGCGGTTGAATTGTATGGTGATTTTAAGTATTTAGAACCATACAAAAAAATTGTACCAAGCAAGACATTATCCTTAGTAGAAAATCTATGGTTTTTTGTGAAAAACAAATTGTATCACTATCAGCCACAAATAAGCGAAGCTATTGTTTTTATATATGATTTAGCAGGGCAGTTGCACATCGACCTTGACCAACACATCGAATGGAAGATGAGATATAACTCTCTCCGCGAGTACAAGCACGGAGGAAAAAAATACTAACCCAGCTATGAGACACCAAGAAAGCCGATTGCAATCTACATGCGTTCGCTATTTCCGGATGCAATTCCCCGAGTATGCCTATATGCTTATCAGCGTTCCCAACGGGGTGGCGACAACTGCAACGCAAGGGCGCATATTGAAAGCCGAGGGCATGGTGGCCGGGGCAAGCGATTTGCTCCTTCTTGTGCCGCGCCACGGCTACGGATGCCTCTGCCTCGAAATGAAAACAGAGAAAGGCCGTCAGAGCGACAGTCAAAAGGTATGGCAGCGTCAGGCCGAGAAGGCTGGCAACCTCTATGTCGTAGTACGAAACTTCGATCAGTTCCGTGCTATTGTCTGCAACTACCTCGGAATAACAGACGGCATCAACGCTGATCGCGAGCATCTGAAAGAAATATTGAATACAAACAATTCATCAAGTAATGTTTAACGTTTAAAATTTAAAGAAATGGAAAAAGACGTAGCAATCGTCCAAGAAATCAGCAGTTTTGTCGGCAAGCTCGTCCACGAGCGCGGCATCAACCCCATTCACGGCCTCACCCTTATGGCTTTGGCATTGCGCGAAAGCACGGTGACCGTGTGCAACTCCCTCGAAATCCCGCCGGCCACCGGCCTTGCCTTCGTAGGAAACTCCGTCATCGCTGGCGGCTCGGTCGTCAACACGATGAGCCCAAGTATCGAGTGCGGTAGTATGAAAGGCTGATAAGGAGCTCCACGACATGACAAAGTAAGTTTGCAAACCCGCATGGTGCGGTAGCGAGAGATCGCCCCGCACCCACCAAAGAGAAAAAGAGAATAAACAATGGAAGAAACATTTTACATCGACAACAACGACGGATGGTTTGAAATGTATCGTCACGACCGCACACAAAAAAATCTTGAAGCGTGGGACAAATATAGAGTCATTGCCAAATTCATGGAACTACTTATGCAGACGGTTGATCAGATTGAAAAAGGCGAAAGCATAAGTATTACGGTGAAGAAATAAAGCCCACCGGCCCGTGGGCAAGGGGACAAACCCACGGGCACCAAGTCAAAAAGACAATGAAAGAAGTAGAATCACATCAAAAGGTAACAGCCAATGACACCGCAATCATTGCGGCAATGGCTAATAGCGTTTATTTCGCCGACGGTGCCTATTTCCACAGCAGTCTTTCTTTTGTTCATTCGCGGCCATCGTTATACTTACAATAAAATGGATGTTATTAATTTTTATAATTTTGAGCAATAAAAATGCGAAAACTTCGTTCATTTAGAGAGTTGATAATAATATCATATAATCGAGCAAGAAGATGAAAGAAATTTTAATCAAGGAAATCTACCCAAAAGATTTTGAACACCTTTTACATTTAATGAGGAAAGAGCGAGTGGGCGACCACACGCACAATACATTCTACATTGGTGCTTTCATCGACAACAAACTGGTAGGCATGGTAGGATGGATGCTTATCGGCAGAGTGCTTCGTTACAAGAGCGACTACGTTCTGAAAGAGCACCGTGGAAAAGGCATCTATTATCAGCTTTTCAAAGCAAGAGAAGAGCGATGCAAGAGCCGTAGCTTAGTCTACACCGCTTTCTGCACCGAGTATTCCCTGCCTACCTATCTCAAGTTCGGTTTCAAGCCGAAGCACAACAGAAACGGTATCACTTTTGTGGAAAGGAAACAATATGAATAGTTACAAGAAATGGACTGGAGCGCAACGCCAAAAGTCGCTCAAATTGACCAACGAGGCGATGAAGAGGGGATTATTGGAACGCCCTCACAAATGCCGTATATGCGGACAGGAGAAAGGCATACTGCATACGCATAACAAGGATTATGATGTCACATTGGAGCTTGTGCCTAAGATGCTAGACGGAACGGCCACCGAAGAAGAGATGGCAAAGGTGAAAGAGGTACTTGTGCCTATCTGCTGGCGCTGTCACATGATACACCACTCCAAGTATCGCAACCCAGAGGCACATGACCGATACTTTGAGGAAGTGAAGAATGGCAAGCAGTATCCTCCAGTCTATCACCATGATTTCGACATTCTCAAAGAAAACGGATTTTAAAATATTACATTATGGCAAAAACAAGTGGCGGCACACGCACATCGACAAGCAGAAACCCGAGAGGACTGAATGAAAGCAGCACCCGAAATAGTGGGGGGGATTATTTGAATAGTATTCCGAAGGATGACTTTGGAAATCCCGACTTTTTCAAAGCAGATAGAGAAACGCTTTTCAAGATAGGAGAATCAATAGACCCATTAAAGGCAGTTGGTGGTGATGAAATGGACTTACAGGAGTACGCTGGTCGTATGGAAGAAATGTTCATGGAAGAGTTAACAGAAAAGGAGAGAAAACGTCTTGAAAAGATAAGTGGAAAAATGGAAAGATATTTTGACTAATGGTATTCTATTCCGATAAAAATGTTTACGAAGCCGCCAAAGAGAGGATACACTATATCTATGACGAGTTCGACGGTTATCCGATAGTTGTCGGCTTTTCGGGCGGCAAGGACAGTACCACTGTATTGCATCTTACACATGAGGTGGCAAAGGAGCGCGGCATTGCCAAAGTGCCAGTGTTCTTCCTCGACCAAGAGGTTGAAACGCCACATACCATCGACTATATGCGCCAAGTGATGGCTTTGCCGTGGGTAGATCCTATTTGGGTGCAGTCGTTCTATGTGAAGCCCAACGGGTCGTCTGGTGGCGACTTCAATGTATGGGGGCCTGGCGAAGAGTGGTGCCGGGAGAAAGAGCCTAACAACCCCTACACAGATGTCGTGTTGAAAGGTGGTCCCAAACCGAAGAATGAGTATTGGGCTTTCCTCAATGAGATACTTGGTCCAAAGAATATCTGTCTGGCTGGTGTTCGCATACAAGAGAGCCTCACGCGTCGCGCTGGTCTGCTTAACGAAAAGAAATACAAAGATATAACGTGGGCTAAAAAAAATAACAGTCTGTCGTACACATTCTACCCAATCTACGATTGGGGACTGCACGACGTGTGGTACTACATTTTCAGTAACCGATTTCCGTACAATAAAGTCTACAACTATTATTTCAGCCATAAATCATTAGCCATGTGTCGTGTTGGTTCGTATGTGCATCCGCGCTGTGTGGAGAGTCTTATGGAAATACGGGAGATTTCACCAGAGTTCTATAAAAAGGCTTTGAAGCGTATGGCAAACATCAACTCAACGATACAGTCACATGACATGATACATGAATTTATCGGAGAGTTGCCGAAGTATTTCTCCAGTTGGGATGAGTACGTTTGCTACCTTGCCGATAATATCATTTATAATGAAAAAGATATAAATGACGTAAAGAAGCATTGGAACTATGTAATGAACAAGTACCGCAAGTTTTGCGGAAAGTGGAAAGAGGGCATTGATACAGTCGAGAGGCGGCTAGGTGTCTATGCTGTCAGCAGTATAGTCGATGGATCTTACGACCTAGTAAAGATGCAACAGGAAGAAAACAGAGTATTCAGATACATTAAAGAACATGGACGAGAAATTGAAGAAGCAAATCGTTGACGCGTTCAACACAGCCAGCGACAAATATGCGTTTCTGAACGAGCTGAAGGAATTGGTTTATTCGATATCACCTGAGAATGAAAACCCTGTAGAGCGTGTGTTGTGGGTGCCAAAAGAGGAAGTTGTGGCCAACGACTACAACCCCAATACCGTACAGCCTAAAGAACTGCATCTGCTCTACACCTCAATCAAGGAGGACGGATACACCCAGCCTATCGTAACCTATTGGGATGAGGAAAAGAAGAAGTATGTCATCGTTGACGGCTTCCACCGCAATCTTATCCTGCGTCGTTACAATGACATCGAAGAGCGTTGTGGTGGCCGGCTGCCTATTGTGGTAATCGACAAGAACATCAACGACCGTATGGCATCCACCGTGCGCCACAACCGCGCCCGTGGTTCCCACTCTGTCGATGGTATGGTGAACATCGTATTTTCCATGCTGAAAGAGGGATGTTCTGAGGAAACCATCTGCAAGAAGCTCGGCATGGAGAGCCGCGAGTTTGTCAAGTTATTCTTTGTGACTGGCTTCGCCAAGGTGTTCAAAAACTACACGTACAGCAAGGCCATAGACAAGATAGTATTCACTGACAAAATAAAGGAGGAATTGCACGATGAAGATTCAGGTAGTTGATATTTCGGCTATCACGCCATACTTTAACAACCCACGCGACAACTCAAACGCCGTCGAGCCGGTAAAGGAGAGTATTCAGCGTTTCGGATTCATCAAGCCTTTGGTAGTTGACACCAAAGGCATAATCGTAGTTGGCCATACGCGCTATTTTGCAGCGTTGAGGCTCGGGCTCTCGAAGATACCCGTCATCTACACCGATATATCGGACGAGCTTGTCAAGCAGTACCGCATTGCTGACAACAAGCTTGCCGAGAAGTCCATCTATGACGAGAACGCGCTGATTGAGGAACTGAAATCGCTTGAGATACCCGAGAGCATGCAGGCGTTCTTCTTTGAGGACATCAACAGCATGCTCAACTTCAATTTTCAGAGCGTGACTGCATCTGGTATGGACTACGGTGACGAGGGAACTGAAGAGCCCAACGAAGAGGGTAACGGAATCGAAAACGGTGGCGAAGAGAGCAACGCCGACAGTTGTGAGCAACCAGTTAGCGAGGCTCAGGACACACAGGAGGCTTTCGACGAACTCTATAAGATTAAAATTGTGGACGGCAAGCGCACCATGAAAGTGTACTGCCCCTATTGCAACAATATCGAAACACTAAACCTTGACGACAATGCCTGACATTCATCTGAACAAGAAAGTGACCGAGGTGAAGATTACCGACATAACTCCGTATAATGGCGCACACGACATCAACCCTGCCGTGGATATGCTGGCCGAGAGTTTGCAGAAGTACGGATTTCAGCAGCCGATAGTCATTGATTCCAATAAAGTGATTGTTGCTGGCGCTGGCCTCTACCAAGCCGCCAAGAAGATTGGTATGGAGAAGGTGCCGTGTGTGGTTGTGGACTATCTGACACCCGATGAGGTTGCACAGTACCGCATTGCGGATAACATGACTGCCACTTTCGCGAAATGGAACGAAGAGAAGCTTAAAAAGGAGGTGTCGTACCTTGAGGACATCAACGAACTTCAATTCTGCTTCGATGAGGATTTGAAGAAAATGGTGACGGCACAGCCAGTGAAAATAACGCCGCCTACGACACCCACGACAGCGGTTAATATTCCCAACAGCGGAACGACCGAAAAGCCCCGTACAGAGGAAGAAAAGAAGTTCAAGGAATCTATAAACAACATCGAAAAAAGTATGGAAGCAAAGCCGGTTGAGTACTTCGAGTATGTATGCTCTAATTGCGGAAAGAAAGTAACCGTGAAGATCTGATATGAAGCAAGAACTGCCACAAATCACAGGAAACGACCAACTTTGGAAGGTCACGAAGCCCGCTTTGAACAAAGGTGGGCGTCCTGTCCTATTCAAAAACGCCGTGGAACTGTACAACAAGGCAGTGGGGTACTTCGAGTGGGTAGACAGCCATCCGTGGCAAGACAAGGCTGCAAGTAATGGAATGTCAGAGGCTACCGACAGCAAAGGCAAAAGCCGTGGCAAGACAAACTCCATCAACCAGCACGTCCGCGCCCTCCGCAGACCATACACTTTGTATGGCCTTTGTGCATTTGCTGGCATCAGTTCCAAGTGGGCTGACTTCAAACGTAACTACCAAGAGAAGAATGGGTTTTTAGAGGTCATTAACTGGATTGAGTATGTGGTGACATCCGAGCAGGTGGATGGGGCTATGATACACCGTTACGACAGCAACCTCGTGGCACGACTTAACTGCATCGCCGATACGGTGAAGAATGAGATAACTGGAAAGGATGGCGAACCGTTCAAGTGGCCTGCGCTGACGCTGGCCGACTTGGAGGTTGTAAAGAAGCAGATAGAGCATAATGGATAAGATGGCGCAGATACATAGGGTGTTGCTCTCTTCCTCGTTGTCGCATTTCACAACGAAGATGTTTCAGTACATGAACAAGACACCGTATATCATGGGCGAACACCACAAGGTGATATGCGATGCGCTTGACCATGTGATGCATGGAGACCCCAACTATCGCCGTCTTATCATCAATATCGGGCCGCGCTATGGAAAGTGCGTTGCTCCCGATACTCGCATCATGACAAAACGAGGTCTCATTGATGCGTGTGAGGTAAAAGCAGGTGATGATGTATATTCATTTGAGGATGGCAAAGCCGTACTCGCTAAATGTGCCGCCACTGGAGTCGCGCATAAGGGTGCTGTCAAGATAACAATGCGCAGTGGTCGGGGTTTTGTTTGTAGCGATGACCATCCGATGCTTACTACATTCGGTTATAAGTCAGCAGGAGAGTTACAAACTGGAGATAGAATACAAGCTATCCGCGCCTCCATTGACAATGATTATGAAATCAATGATGATGAGTTGATTTTCATAACTTTAATGATATTTGAAGGGTGTTGCAACACGGCAATAGGATTCTCTAATACAGATAAGGTTATTATTGACCTTATGAGACAAACTTGTGAGAACTTAGGATTTGAACTTCGTCAACCTAAATCAAAGGCTTACTGCGATTATAGTGTCACTTGTCATAGGACGGATGGCGTGAAGAGGATGCTTGAGAAGTATGGAATTCTCGGCCATTTATCCTATGACAAGAGGTTGCCCAGAGACTGGTTCGCTCTTTCGAAAAGGCAGAAACTTTTGTTCATAGACCTTATGTTTGCCACAGATGGTTACGCTCTAGGAAATGGACAGAGTGGTATCACGCTTGCAAATAAAGGACTTGTTGAGGATATTCAGCAAATGCTTTCCACTTTGGGAATAATATCGTCTATAAACGAAAAGAGAAACAAGAAGAGAGGTGCATGGGTGTTAACAATTCCTAGAGGCGATACAGTCAAACTGCTAAACATGATAACGTTCTATCATAAAAGGTTTATGTCAGAGCGTTCATTGAATAAAAAGGCAGTATGTATAACAGATACATTCCCGTATGAGATAATAAGTAAGGAACGTTTGACATATAAGGTATTGTTTTCACCTTACCGTTGTAGTTGTAGCAAAGATATAACTAGAGAGAAGTTCGTCCGTCTTTCGGAGAAATTTGAGAGTTTAAAGAAGTATATATGTGAAGATTTCTATTTGGACAAAGTATTGTCTGTTGAATCTGTTGGAGAAATGGATTTGATAGACATTGAGGTCGAAGGAACGCACAACTTCATAGGCAACGGCCTTGTGTCGCACAACACTCTCCTAGTCTCTCAGATGTTCATTGCCATGGGGTTGGCCGTGAACCCTCTATCCAAGACCATACACCTATCATATTCGGGGCAGTTGACGATGGACAACAGTATGGCTGTGAAGGACATCGTGAACTGCGAGTATTTCCAGCATGTGTTCGACACGCGCATCAAGTACGGTTCCGACACAAAGTCGAAGTGGAGTACGGAACAGGGCGGTGGATTATATGCCACCTCTACCCTCGGACAGATTACTGGTTTCGGTGCTGGCCTTGTCGATGAGGAAGAGACCGAGGAGGAACAGGAGAGGAACATTGATGAATACGCTGCCACGTTCAATCCCGGACACTTCAACGGGGCTATTGTCATCGACGATCCCATACGACCAGAGGATGCTCTTTCGGACGTGGTACGTGAAAAGGTGAACCGCCGTTTCGAAACCACCATCCGCAACCGTGTGAACAGCCGAAACACCCCCATTATCATCATCATGCAACGCCTACACGAGCATGACCTTTGTGGATACCTTATGGAGACCGAGCCTGACAAGTGGAAGGTGATTTCGCTGCCGGTACTCTACACCGACGATAATGGCGAGGAGCAAGCCTTGTGGCCGTTCAAGCATACGGTGGAAGAACTGCATCAGCTGCGCGACATCAATCCTTTTGTGTTCGAGACACAGTACATGCAAAACCCGAAGCCGTTGGAGGGCTTGATGTACTCGCAGGGCTTCCGCACATATAGCACCATACCGGCATCGCGGCACCATATCATCAAAGCCTATTGCGACAGTGCCGATACAGGAGCCGACTTCCTGTGCGACATCATCTATGTGGAGACCGAGACGGCTAACTACGTCCTTGACGTGCTCTATACACAGAAGCCTATGGAGTACACCGAGCCCAAGACCGCAGAGCGGTACACGAAGTATAAAGTGCAACGCGCCATTATAGAGAGCAACAATGGAGGGCGCGGCTTTGCAAGGAATGTAGAGGCACAATGCCGGATGATGGGCAATAACACGACACGATTCACCTGGTTCACCCAGACGCTGAACAAGCAGGTGCGCATCTTCACCCATAGCGCCGAGGTGCAGAACCTCACCTATTTCCCCGAAGGTTGGGAACGGCTGTGGCCGGAGTTTAACACCGCCATCATGGGCTATCTGAAAGAGGGTAGGAACGCTCACGACGACGCATGTCTTGTGGCTGGTACAAAAGTGGCCACAATATTTGGCGATAAACCGATTGAAAAGATAAAGAGTGGGGATTATGTGCTTACACCATTTGGTGTGCGTAGAGTTGTCGCAAGTGGCTGTACAGGGGAGAAAAAGGTTATTGACCACCTCGGACTGACGGCAACGGCAGACCATAAAGTGTACAACGACGGCCTTTTCATAGAATTGGAGAATTGCAACAAAGATTGGGTGTCGAAATATTCATTAAAAGAACAGATACGATGGAGATACAAGAGACTATTGTGTTCAAAGGAGTTGAGTACAAGCTCATGGGGGCGCGGAGGTATTATCTTAGCCAGTCGAAAAGTAATGCAGGGCGACGCGGTGCTAAAGGACTTCATGTCGCAATTTGGGAAGATGCTCACGGAACGCCAGTACCTAAAGGCTGCTGCATTCATCATAAAGATGGCAACACTTTTAACAACGACATCAGCAATTTGGAGTGTGTACCGATTCGCGAACATCTGTCGTACCATTCAAGACAGAATATGCAAGATGCTGAGTATAGGGAAAAGAACAGACAAATACTCGACCAAGCAAGAGAGAAAGCCAGCGAATGGCACAGGAGCGAAGAGGGCAGAGCATGGCACAGCGAACACTCCAAGAGCCAGAAGCGCGTGTACAAGGATATTGTCTGCAAGAATTGTGGAAAGCATTTCCAATCTGTTTTCCAAGACACCATGTTTTGCTGCGACAACTGCGGAGAACAATACCGATCAAAGGAACTTAAATATGTCGGAGTGTGCAAGCAGTGCGGCAAGGAGTTTCACTATGGAAAGCGCAATGCCGGTTCAAGGGAAAGAGTATTTTGCTCACGTTCATGCAGCACAATATACAGCAACTTACACCGCAAGCGTGTACAACATCAAAGTTGAAAAAGATGGGTGCTTCTATGCCAATGGCATACTGGTATCAAACTGCGATGCACTTACCGGCACCGTGGAGCACCGCGACATGTCGTCGAAGGAGAACGAGGCGGCACTTCGGAACTTGATCAGAAGACAATAGAACAACAGAGATATGAATGCAGTAAAGGTAGAATGGATTGATAGCTGCGCATCGAACCACGAGTGGATGCTGACAGAAGACATGAAAGCGTGGGAGGATGTGAAGCCGATAAGCATAAGCACGTGGGGTGTGCTGGTGCAAGAGGACGCCAACTACATCGTGGTGGCGCAGAACTACGGCACTGACCCCGAACAGGTATGCAATCTCATGTCGATACCGAAAGGGTGCATTGTGAAGATGACGATCATAGAAGAGATAGACAACGAACAATAAAAACAGATATAGCCATGCCAGTTAAAGAGACATTAAAGACAATTTGGCAGCTTCTCGGGAACGAGATGAAGGCTGCCGTAGGCTACCAGCAGAGCTTTGAAGAGTTGCTGGAGAGTAACGATGTGAGCCGTGCCATCAGTATGTTGGAGAACAGAGGACGCGCCGCTATGCTCAACCTATCCAACTATCACACCGACACGCATGTCATCAAGCAGCGTCCGGGGCGCAACATCTACAACAAGAAAGGAGAGTTCCTATACACCAAGGAACTGAACACCATCGCCATTCCCTATCAGAAGTTCATCAACGAGGTGGCATTGGTGTTTCTCTATGGCCGGCCGGTGCTGTGGAAGAATGCTACGAAGAACCCCTACCAAGAGGAGCGTGAGCGTTTGGCCAAGTTGCGCGACACCATAGGCAACTACGACGACCCGGCCGCCAGCGAGGAACAACGAGCCGAAGCCATGCAGGCAATGCAAGAGACCAAGATGAACCTCGAGCAGCTGGAGAAGCGTATCGACGAGATTGATGCCGAGACCGCCAAGAGCGACGCGGCCTATGGCAAGTTGATTGAAGAACTACATCAAGCGAGATTCGATGCCCACTTGCGAGAGGCAAAACGCTATGCCGGTGCCGAGGGGTGTTCGGCATTGCTCTTCCACACCTACCAGCAGGACGGCGAGGCGAAGATGCTCATCCGCACATTGGCAAAGAGCAAGAATGATGACATATACACCCTTTTCGACCAGTATGACCGACTGGTGGCTTTTGCATGGGGCTACAACACGCGCGACATTAATGGCAAGTCGGTGCGCCACTATGACATATATACGGCTAACACCATCTACAACTGCGAGCAGAACAAGTTCGGCAAGTGGGAGTCGAACCCAAGGCCAAACCCCATCGGCAAGATACCCGTTATCGTGTTTATTCAAGAAGTGGAATGGGAAGGTGCCGAGACGATGATAAACCGCGTGGAGAAGGCTTTCAGCATCAATGCTGACAACATCGACGACTTCGGCTCGCCTGCCATTGTGGCCACCGGAGCTATTACCAATAGTGATGACATGGCTGCTCAAGAAGAGGAGAGCAAAGTGTTTGAGTTACGCGACGGCGGCGATCTGAAGTACCTTGAACTTGACAACATCGGTGCTGCCCGTAAGGAAGAGATAGCGATGCTTGAGAGTCAGATAATGGAGAAGACGTTTACGCCGACGATTACTCTCGAAGCCCTGCGAGGGCTGAGCAATGCCAGCGGTGCTACGCTGAGGACGGTGATGATGCTGGCCAACATCAAAGCCGACCGTCGCAAGGATAGCCATGACGGACTTCTCTCGCGCACTAGCAGTCTGATGAAGTCTATTATGGGAAACGTCCTCGATAAGCAGAACAAGACAAGCTACGACGGCCTTGTGATTGAACATGAGTTCCAAGAGCCTTTCGGTGCCGATGTGGCGCAGACATTCAACGACCTCATCCGTCAGTACGGAGCAGGGGCTATCTCCATCCGCACTGTGCTGGAGCAGTCCTACCTCGTTCCCAATGCCGAGAAGGAGTTGGAGCGCATGAAGCAGGAGCAAGAAGAGGCCGACGAGCGCAAGCGCGAACAGATGGTACAAGATGCTTTTGCGATGGCAGAATAGGAGGAGAGTATGGCAAAGGGAAGCGGAGGCACAAGAACATCGACGTGGAGGCGTAATACACCACAATTAAGCGCACCTCGAACTGTACTCGGTCTATCACAACCGAAGTATGGCATGCCTGTTGGAACGGTTGAATATCGTACCACGTCATCCGACATAATTGCTATTCAGTTAAAATCGTTCCGCGACTACATTAAGGACAACAACACAGGCGGCAGTCTTGGCTTGTACGGAAATGACTATGTTATTTTCCACATGAAAGGTGATAGTAGTTCTAATGGTCGTCCATACGACATTACTTTGCAAAGCGGTGACGACATCCTGCCAAAAGGCATCAGAGCGTCACAGATACGAGCCATTGACCATTGGATGAGTGGAGATACAGGCGGAACTAATGTTCTGGCAACAAGAAACGCTGTAATCGAGACCGAGCGGTACCCCGGATTCAAATCGAGGAAAACAACGATATACAAACGTAAGAAATGACCGACATAGACATCATACAGAAAGACACGTTGTTTCCGACGGACAACGATCTTGAAATCCCACTGCTGCGCATGGACGTTCAGCCAAAGGTGGTGGAGATACCATTTGTGTGCTTCGGGGAACAGAGGCGCACATTCGATATGAACAACCAAGGCACGCTGCACTTCTACACTGACGATTACCGTTTCAGTGCCATCTACGACCATCCCGAAAAGGTTTTGCAGCACCACCCTGCCAACATCGTGGAGCCAAACTTCTCACTCTTCAACGAAACGCCCATTGCCTTTGGAATGCAGGCCGTGTACAAGAAACGCCTCATCGCTCGCAAGATGCAGGAGGTGGGTATCGGTGTGTTCGTGGACTTGAATGTGGCACCGAAGTTCTACAAGCTGAACCTTATCGGTGTGCCGCAGGGCTATGGTGCATTTTGCACCCGTGGTTATAGCGACCGCGTGAACCAGTTGGAGTTTGAACTTGAGATAGCCAAGTACGTCGCCAACGGCAATCCACTGACCTTTGTCGTGTACGGTGGCGGTGCCATCGTGCGCAACTTCTGCAAGGAGCACGGGCTGGTGTACGTCACGCCGGTAGTCGCCATCAAAAACAAGCTCAAGTCTTTCGAGAAAATGAAAGACACCATCGCATTCTTCGGTCAGCCGATGCAGTTGCCGCAACGCAATATACCTACTGCTGAAGAACTCTATGCCAAGCAGGTCGAGGCGTTCAACTCCCCTATGCAACTTGGCAGCGAAACGGAATGTAAGATCGAGAATATGTAAGAATCATTCATTATTATCAATAAAAGAAAAGTTATGGTAACAATCGACATCATCGGGCTCATTAAGCAGCTCGCCGTGGCCATCCCCGTTATCCTTGTGGCCACACAGACAATCACAGCGGCCTTACATGGCGCGTTCAACATCGAAAATCCCAATGTCAACCACGTTATATCGTGGGTGGTGGCCATCCTCGGAGGATTGGGTTTTGTAGCCTTCAACGGCCTTGATTTCGGCTTGCCTACGGCATGGAACTACGTCATGGGTGGCGTAGCGGGACTCATTACTGGCGGTGCCGCCAACGGCGTTTACGACTGGCCTGCCGTGAAGCGCATCTTCGACGCAATCACCAGCATCTTCTCACGCAAGTAGTCTACCGTGGCGAAAAAGATCACAAAAGAGGATGAAAAGCCCGTCTACGGCACTTGTAGGCAGTGCTCTTTGTCATACGACTATCACGAGCGCACTGCTTATCCGCCTCATGACTTCTTCATGTGCAAGTGTCCGCACGATAGGTGGAGCCAGTTCCTAGACAAGATGTGCGTCAACGAGCATTTCATCAGTCGAACTAAGTAAGCAAATTTCATCTTTCATTTCTTGCGAGGGGTGTCACCAGTGATGGGACACCCCGTTTTTTTATTCTTCTATAATCAATGCTTAATCCGTA
>Ga0247609_10000724_pt1 | contig 43345 bp, 39 predicted proteins | sample 172DNAGHGlowgp2_FD_193487 | JGI IMG/M metagenome (GOLD analysis project Ga0247609, IMG submission 193487) | Sheep rumen microbial communities from Palmerston North, Manawatu-Wanganui, New Zealand - 1728 DNA GHGlow gp2 | ecosystem: Host-associated > Mammals > Digestive system > Stomach > Rumen ... | reverse complement strand
GTTGCCAAACAATTCCTTATAGTTATTGCTGAAGTAGTAATACAGCATTCCTTTCAGGCGGCGTTCGGCCTTTTCCTCGTTCTCGGCTCTCACCATACACCAGATGACAGGCACATCCTCGCGGTCGCCTCAAGCGAATGATTGATGTCGTTGGCCTTGATCACCATTTCCATCTCGGCATTGCGCTCCAAGTCGGCGCGGGTTTGGTTGCGCGAATAGTATTGTTGAATGCCCGAAATCAGCAACATGAGCACCGCCGCCGTAATGAGAATGGCTATGCTGGTCTTGGTCCTAATGGCCTTGCTCGTGTTTCTGGGCTTGTTCATGGCTTGTCATTTTCCGATGCAGAAACGACTGAAAATCGTTCCCAAGATTTCGTCTGTGGTAATCTCGCCCGTTATGCTTCCAAGGTGATATAATGCTTGTCGTAAATCCATTGAAACCAAGTCGGTAGGAGTATTCATTTCAAGTTCTGCTTTAACTTGGTTTAGGCTTTCCGAAGCATGCGACAAGGCTTCGTAATGGCGCACATTGGTTACCAAAGTGGTGTCGGGATGGGTGAGGGGTTGGCTGTGTTTCAAGGCGTTATACAAGTCGTTCAAGCCAAACTTACGCTTGGCTGACAGACAAATCACCATGATTACATCGTTGTCCAAATCTTGGCGCAAACGCCCTAAAACGGCTTCGCCTTGGTCGGAGAGCGTGTCTACCTTATTAATACATAGGACAATTTGTTGTTGCTCCAAGTCAACCTTGTCGAGAATGTCGTTTACCGATGAAAGCATTGATTCATAGTCATTTGTGGCATCCAGCATACCGATGACGATAGTCGCTTCCTTGATTTTCCGGAAGGAACGTTCAATGCCGATTCGTTCGATGGTTTCATCGGTTTGCCGCAAGCCGGCCGTATCGATGAAGCGATAAAGGATCCCGTTGATGTTCAAGGTCTCCTCGATGGTGTCGCGCGTGGTGCCGGCAATGTCGCTCACGATGGCGCGGTCTTCGCCTAAAAGCGCGTTGAGCAAGGTGCTTTTTCCGGTGTTGGTCTGGCCAACAATGGCGACAGGAACTCCGTTTTTGATGGCATTACCCAAGCGGAATGAATCCTTGAGAATGTTCACTTTATCCAATATCTCTTGAAGTAAAGCTTTAAGTTGGCTTCGGTCTGCAAACTCCACATCTTCCTCGCTGAAATCCAATTCGAGTTCCATCAATGCTGTCATTTCCAATAGTTTGGAACGCATCACTTGAAGTTCTTTCGAGAAATCGCCCTTTAATTGGTTGATTGCTACACGATGAGATGCTTCATTCTGCGAACTGATTAAGTCTGCAATGGCTTCGGCTTGGGTCAAGTCGAATTTGCCGTTAGCGAAAGCGCGGCGGGTGAACTCGCCAGCCTCGGCCATGCGGCAACCATGAGCAATAAGGATATGCAACAGCTTCTCTTGGATATAAACAGAGCCATGCACACTGATTTCTGCCGAATCTTCGCCTGTGAAAGAGTGGGGGGCTTTGAAAAAGGTCACCAGCACTTCGTCGAGCATCTCACCATTGTCGACAATGCACCCGTAATATGCCTTTCGAGCTGTAATTTCATCCGTAACCATCTGTTTTCCATTATGTTGAAATATGGAACAGACGATTGGGAAAGTCTGAGGTCCGGAGATGCGAACAACAGCGATAGCACCCATGCCATAAGGTGTGGATATGGCACAGATGGTATCGCTGTTGAAGAACTGTGTATTTAACATAATGTTAGAAGGGCAGGTCATCAGTGCTGTCGTCGCCCGCTGGCGGATAGTATTCTATGGCTGGGGCAGCGGCAGGCGGCGTTTGGTGCATCATGGGTTGCTGCTGGACCGGCTGGGAGGCTTGCACAGGAGTTCCCATGGGTGCGGCAGTAGCGCCAACGGGGTCGAAACGCCACACGCGTACGTCTGTGTACCATTTGCCATTGAACTCGCGCGACGAAATCTCAATCTGTGCCTTGATGGTCTGTCCAGGCGCAAACTTCTGAATCTCATCGATTTGGTTCGTCCAGCATGTCAGGCACACCGTGCGAGGATATTGTTCCTCGGTCTCGATGATCAAATCTTGCTTGCGCCACGGGCCACGGGCGCTTGTGCCTTCGGTCAGATTGCCGAGTCTGACCACTTTTCCTATAATTTCCATAGTGTAGTTATTTAATGATTTAAAATTCAAAGATTTAAAATTCAAAATTCCAAAGTCTGCTTTGTATGTAAGACATTTGAAAAATTGAACTGCAAAGGTAATCATCATTTCGGTTTTGGCAAACAAAAATCGAACGAATCGGCCTTTTTTGACTTCTGGAAAAAAATCTCAATTCGGGAATAATACATATTATGTTAAATAGCATATTTCAAGCCATACCCTTGCGCATAAAACCAACCATCAAATGTCAACTATAATCTACAAACTAAAAAATGTGCATCGCAATCACAGCACAAGCCTCGGCATCGGCAACGGCATTATGATGGTTCTTCGCCAAATCATAGCCAAAATGCAATGCCACGGTTTGAAGTTTATGGTTCTCCAACTCTGGCAACAGTTTCTCCGATCCCAAATGCGTACAATAAAACTTGTAGTTTGGATACGGAATGTGATACAGCTGATGCAGAGCCTTCAGCACGCGCTCGTCGAACGACTTGCCATGGGCCACCATCGGCAAGCCTTTCACCTTGTCCTCGATTTGGCTCCAGACCTCGGGAAACAACGGCGCATGGTTCGTATCCTTATAGGTGATGCCATGCACCTTCGTCGTCCAAAAGTCGTAGCGGTTCGGCACAGGTTTCATCAGGCTGTAGAAACGGTCAGTAATCTCATTGTCTCTCACGATGACAACGCCCATGCTGCAAGCACTGGTCACCTCACCATTGGCCCCCTCAAAGTCGATGGCAGCGAAATCGTCAAGATGGTATTTGGGTATGTATGACGGCCACTCGGCATCAGGCCAGTCGGCGCCTTTAATCTTCTGCTTTTTTCGGTTCCAAAACATATCGGCTGCAAAATTACGGAAATACTGTGTATCCGACGAAGTCAAACACGCTGGTTGGATTATTTTCTTGAAATTAAGGTTTTGCATTGCGTATCCGAAAAATAATGCTACCTTTGCCCGCAATTGGGGCGCTCCCCTACCCTTTTGTTTTAAAATTTGTTAATTTATTGAATATCAAACAATTAAAAACTGACTCAAAATGGAATTGAAAGGTTCAAAGACCGAAGCCAACTTGATGGCTGCCTTTGCTGGCGAATCGCAAGCCCGCAACAAGTACACCTATTACGCCTCCAAAGCCCGCAAGGAAGGCTACAACCAAATCGCCGACCTCTTTGAGGAGACCGCTCGCAACGAGATGGAACACGCCAAGATTTGGTTCAAGCTGCTCCACGACGGCGATGTACCGGATACCAAGACCAACCTGAAGGATGCCGCTGCTGGCGAGAACTTCGAGTGGACCGACATGTACGCTGGAATGGCCCAGACCGCCCGCGAAGAAGGCTTCACCAAGATTGCCGCCCTGTTTGAACTGGTCGGCAAGATCGAGAAGGAACACGAGGCCCGCTACCTGAAGCTGTTGCAAAACATCGAGGACGGCATCGTCTTCTCGCGCGAAGGCGACATGGTGTGGCAATGCGCCAACTGCGGCCACATCGTCATCGGCAAGAAAGCCCCGCAGGTCTGCCCCGTGTGCAACCACCCACAGTCCTATTTCCAAATCAAGGCTGAGAATTATTAACTCTAAACTCTTAACTTTAAACACAAAGCTAATATGAAAAAGTACGTATGCGACGTCTGCGGTTATGTCTACGACCCCGCAGTTGGCGATCCCGACAGCGGCATCGCCCCTGGCACACCTTTCGAAGAGATTCCTGACAGCTGGTCATGCCCGCTTTGCGGCATCGGCAAGGACAGCTTCTCTGTCATGGAATAAACCGCAAAATTGTTGGTAGAGACGGTGCATGCACCGTCTCTACATTATTCTAACACAATGGACACCAACGCATTGTTCAACATCGGTTATGGACTTTACGTCCTGACCACCCGCCACGATGGCATCGACAACGGCTGCATCGTGAACACGGTGTTGCAGGTCACCAGTACGCCTTTGCAAATCGTCGTTTCGGTCAACAAGGGAAACTATACGCACGAACTCATCAAAGCGTCGGGCGTCTTCAACGTTTCGATGCTGACCACCGAGACGCCGATGTTCGTCTTCGAGCATTTCGGCTTCCAGTCGGGTCGCACGACGAACAAATTCGCCACTTGCGAAGCCGAACATCGTGCTGTGAACGAGGTCCTTTACGTCCCGAAATACACTAACGCCTATTTGGCTTGCCGTGTCAGCCAAAGTATTGATTTCGGCACTCACACCATGTTCGTCGCCGAAGTGCTTGATGCCCAAGTGCTTTCCGACAAGCCTTCCGTGACCTACGACTATTACCAAAGGAATATTAAGCCCCAACCCGAAATCAATTATGATGACGCCAAGAACGGCAAACGTTGCTGGGTGTGCAAGGTGTGCGGCTACGTCTACGAAGGCGACGAACTCCCCGACGATTTTGAATGTCCGCTTTGCAAACACGGCAAGGAGGAATTTGAGGAAATCATTGTGGAGACGCAAAATGTGGCGTCTCCAAAGAACGACAACAATACGAAAATCCATGAGACGCAATGTATTGCGCCTCTTCAAAATAACTGTGCAATGAAGCAGATTAATCTAACCGAAAACATTTTCTACGTCGGCGTCAACGACCGCCGCACCGAGCTTTTCGAAAACCACATGGAGCTGCCCAACGGCGTTTCCTACAACTCATATCTCATTGTGGACGAGAAGGTTGCCTTGATTGACCCCGTCGAGGCGGGTTTCATCGAGGAATACCTCTTCAAGGTGAAGAGCGTGCTGCAAGGCCGCAAAGTCGATTACCTTATTATTAATCACGACGAGCCCGACCACAGCAGCAGCATCGCTGCCGTCATCCGTGAGTGGCCTGAAATACAGGTTGTTGGTAATGCCAAGACCTTTGCTCCGCTTGAGGCTTTCTACGGTACCATCGAAAACAAGAAGGTGGTGGCCGAAGGCGAGACCTTGAGCCTCGGCAAGCATATCTTGCAGTTCTTCATGGTGCCGATGGTGCATTGGCCCGAATCGATGGTGACCTACGAGCAAACGAGCAAAATCGTCTTCAGTAACGACGCCTTTGGCGGCTTCGGTGCCTTGAACGGCGGCATCTTCGATGATCAGGTGAATCTCGTCTTCTATGAAGACGACATGCGTCGCTACTATGCCAACATCGTCGGCAAGGTGGCCATGCAAGCCTTAAAAGCCATCGAAAAGTTAGGTGGATTGGAAATCAATATGATAGCCCCGTCGCACGGTCTCGTTTGGCGCACGAATTTGGCTTGGGTCTTGGGCAAATACACCCAATGGAGCAAGCAGGAGAGCGAGGAAGGCGTGGTCATCGTCTACGGTTCGTTGCACGGCAATACGGGTGTGATGGCCGACATCGTGGCGCGTGGCGCAGCCGAAGCGGGCATCAAGGAAGTGAAGGTGTACGACATCGCCAAGACCGAGGTCAGCTTCATCATGAGCGACATCTGGAAATACAAGGGCGTCATCATTGGGGCCTGCGCCCACTATGGCAGCATGTTCCCCAACATGACTCTGCTGACCCACGAAATCAACGAGTTCAAGCCGAAGGACAAAGTCTATGGACTGTTTGGTGGCATGAGCTGGAGCGGTGGTGGCGTGAAGACCTTGGCCAAATGCGCCGAGGAAGGCAAATGGAACCTCGTGGCCGAAAGCGTCGAGGTGAAAGGCGCTCCCATCCGCGAAGAAGACTGGGACAAGCTTTACAACCTTGGCAAGACCGTGGCCGAAGCAGTGAAGGGGTAATTCCCTACCCCACAAATGGATAACGAAAAAACTCCGCCTCAATCGAGACGGAGTTTTTTTCGTATGCCTATTAATAAAATAGGTGTGTAGAGACGTAGCGCGCTACGTCTCTACCATTATCACCAATTATTTATATTCGGCCAACACGTCCTTCACGCGGTCGGGGGTCATACGGCCATACACCTTGTCACCCACTTCGATGACAGGAGCCAGACCGCAAGCGCCGACGCAGCGGAGGCAGTTCAGGGAGAACTTGCCGTCGGGAGTGACCTCGCCGACGCCGATGCCCAGCTGACGTTTCAGCTCGTCCAACACCTTCTCGGCGCCACGCACGTAGCAAGCGGTACCCAAGCAAACGCTGATCGGGTGCTCGCCTTTAGGCGTCATGGTGAAGAAGGAATAGAACGAAACGATGCCGTAGACTCTCGAAACCGGGATACCCAGTTCCTTGGCCACGAGTTCCTGGACTTCAGCAGGCAGATAGCCATACTCGCCCTGAACCTTGTGCAGCACGTTGATGACTTCACCGGGTTGGTTGCCATATGATTTGCAGACTTCCTTGATGAAGTTGATCTTCGATTCTGATAATTTGATAACTGCCATATTTATTTCCTTTCTATTATTTACTGGTTATGGAATTACTCGCTGATCTCAACGTGTTCCGACTTGTCGAAATAGTGGGTGTGCAGCAGTTCGTGCGACAGATGGCCGCAAGGCTCACCAAGGTATTCGGCATAGAGCTTCTTGATCGAAGGATTCTCATGCGACTTGCGGATCGGTTTGCCAGCATCCTCGCGGTAGATGGCTTCCGTACGCTTCTTGATGATCTCGCTGTTGCCATGGTGGTAGGGCTGACCAGCGCCGCCGACGCAACCGCCGGGGCAGGCCATGACCTCGATGGCGTGGAACTGTTCCTTGCCTTCGCGTACTCTCTCGAGGAGCTTACGGGCGTTGGACAGACCGTGGGCAATGCCGATGTGGATGGGCGTACCGTCGAAGTCGACCCAAGCGTCACGAATACCTTCGATACCACGCAGCTCGGTGAAGTCGATCTTAGGCAGCGGTTTGCCGGTGAACACCTCGTAGGCGGTACGGGTGGCGGCTTCGATCACACCACCAGTGGCGCCGAAGATGACGGCAGCACCAGTCGATTCGCCCAGCGGGTCGTCGTAGTCCTCGCTCGGCATGTCCTTCAGGTTGAGGTTGAACTGCTTGATCAAGCGGGCCAACTCGCGGGTCGTCAGAACGTAGTCGATGTCGGGGTTGCCATCCTTGTAGAATTCCTTACGCTTGCTTTCGTACTTCTTGGCCAAGCAAGGCATGATGGAAACCACCACGAGGTCTTCGCGGTTGATGCCCATCTTCTGAGCCCAGTAGTTCTTGGCGACAGCGCCAAACATCTGCATGGGCGACTTGGCGGTTGAAGGCACGTCGAGCATGTCGGGGAAGTTGTGCTCGAAGAAGTTGACCCAACCCGGGCAGCACGAAGTGAGAATAGGCAGGCGGACGCTCTTGTCACCTTCCATGAACTTCTTGATGCGGCCAAGGAGCTCGGTGCCTTCCTCCATGATGGTAAGGTCGGCAGCGAAGTCGGTGTCAAACACATAGTCGAAGCCGAGGCGACGCAAGGCAGCGGCCATTTGGCCGGTGACGATGCTGCCGGCAGGCATGCCAAACTCTTCGCCGAGGGCGACGCGGGTGGCAGGAGCCGTGTTGACGATGACGGTCTTCTTGGGGTTGTTGATGGCAGCCATCACGTTGCGGGTGTCGTCCACTTCGCTCAGGGCGCCGACGGGGCACACCTGGACGCACTGACCGCACATGACGCAAGGCGAGTCGACGAGGTCTTGCTCGAAAGCAGGAGCCACGACAGCGGTGAAGCCACGGTTGATGGCGCTCAAGGCACCAACGGTCTGGACGTTGTTACACATGTTTTCGCAGCGACGGCACATCACGCACTTGTCGACGTCGCGCACGATGGCGGGCGACAGGTCTTGACGGTAGTGCGATTGCTCACCCTTGAACGGGATGTCGCGGATGCCGAGGTATTGGGCCAAGCTCTGGAGTTCGCAGTTGCCGCTCTTCGAGCAGGTCAAGCAGTCGGCCGGGTGGTCGGAAAGGATAAGTTCCACCACGGTGCGGCGGGCGTTGATGACGCGGTTGCTGTGGGTCAGCACTTCCATGCCTTCCACGCAGTCGGTGGCGCAAGCCGGGGCCAGGTTACGGCGCGGACGGCCGTTGAAATCCTTGGTCACTTCGACGACGCAAACGCGGCAGCCGCCGGGTTTGTTTTCAAATTTCATTCCTGCCAGTTCAAAATAGCAAAGGGTAGGAATATGGATACCGGCCATGCGGGCGGCTTTCAGAATGGTAGTGCCTTCCGGGACCTGAATCTGTTTGTTATCAATTGTTACGTTAATCATATTTGTTCTCCTCCTCTATTTTATTTGACAGAAATAGCACCAAACTTACAACCAGCGATACAGGCACCGCACTTGATGCACTTGGTGGTGTCGATGACCATCGAAGGCAGCTTGTGGCCGGGGGCGATGTAATCGGTCTTCGAGATGGCGTCGCCAGGGCAGTTCTTTGCGCACTTGCCGCAGCCGATGCACTTCTCCTTGTCAATTTCATAGCGCATGAGCTTCTTGCACACGCCAGCGCGGCACTTCTTGTCGACGACGTGCTCGACGTATTCGTCCCAGAAGTTGTCCAAGGTCGACAGCACCGGGTTCGGTGAGGTCTGGCCCAGACCGCAGAGAGCGGTGTCCTTAATCACGGCGGCGAGGTTGCGGAGTTCCTGGAGGTCGTCCATCGTGCCATTGCCTTCGGTGATCTTAGTGAGGATTTCGAGCATACGCTTGTTACCCACACGGCAAGGCGTGCACTTACCGCAGCTCTCTTCGCAGGTGAACTCGAGGTAGAACTTGGCGATGGCCACCATGCAGGAGGTCTCGTCCATGACGACCATACCGCCCGAACCCATCATGGAGCCGGCAGCGACGAGGCTGTCATAGTCGATTTGCGTGTCTAAGTGCTTGGCAGTCAAGCAGCCGCCGGAAGGACCGCCAGTCTGCACGGCCTTGAACTCGCGACCGTTCTTGATACCACCACCGATTTCGTAGATGATGTCGCGCAGCGTGGTGCCCATCGGGACCTCAATCAGACCGACGTTGTTGATCTGACCAGCCAGAGCGAACACCTTGGTGCCCTTCGACTTCTCGGATCCGATGCTGGCAAACCAGTCGGCGCCCTTGTTGATGATGATCGGGATGTTGGCGTAGGTCTCCACGTTGTTCACGTTGGAGGGCTTCATGTTGTAGCCAGCCACAGCCGGGAACGGGGGTTTGAAGGTGGGTTCGCCACGCTTGCCTTCCATCGAATGGATCAGAGCGGTCTCTTCACCGCAGACGAAAGCGCCGGCACCGTAGCGCAGCTCGATGTCGAAATCGAAGCCTGAGCCGAGGATGTCTTTGCCGAGCAGACCGTATTCGCGGGCCTGGGCGATGGCGACTTGCAGACGGTGGATAGCCAGCGGGTATTCAGCGCGGATGTAGACCAAGCCCTTGGTGGCGCCGATGGCGTAGCCACCGATGGCCATGGCCTCGATGACGCTGTGCGGGTCGCCTTCCATGATGGAACGGTCCATGAACGCACCCGGGTCACCCTCGTCAGCGTTGCAGATGATGTACTTCTGGTCGGCCTGGTTCTTGGCGCAGAGGCCCCATTTCACGCCGGTCGGGAAACCAGCGCCGCCGCGGCCACGGAGGCCCGACTTGGTGATTTCGTCGATGACCTGTTGGGGTGTCATTTCGCCCAATACTTTGCCCAATGCCTCGTAACCGTCGCGTGAGATGTACTCGTCGATGTTCTCGGGGTTGATGAAACCGCAGTTACGCAGAGCGATACGCAGTTGCTTACGGTAGAAGCCCATGTGCTTCGAGTCGGAGACGTGCTCCTTGTTTTCGGGATCGAGATAAAGCAGGTCGGTGACCTTACGGCCCTTGATGATGTGCTCGTTCACGATCTTTTCGACGTCTTCAGGCTTCACCTGAGTGTAGAACGTGTTGTCAGGCATGATCTTGACGATGGGTCCCTTCTCGCAGAAGCCGAAGCAACCCGTCCTGACCACCTGAACCTCATCCTGCAAGCCCTTCTCAGCCAGAATGTCCTCGAAGTTCTTGATGATTTGAGCACTTGCCGAAGCTTGGCAGCCAGTACCACCGCAGCAAAGCACGTGCATCTTGATTTTTGTCATATAAATTCCTCCGAATTAAGGGTTATTAGATAGTTTCGTAGTTCACGGGGATGACGCCTTCCACCATCTCGTTGTTCATCACATACTTGGTGAGGATTTCGTCAGCGCGGTTGTTGTCGACATGACCGAAGACGATCGGGTCCTTGCCAGGGCACTTCACCTCGATGGTCGGCTCGGCGTGGCAGTAGCCCATGCAGCCGGTTTGGGTGAAGACGATGCTGAGCTTCAGCTCGTCGGCCTTCTCCATCATGTGTTCCATAACTTGTTTTGCACCGGCGGCGATACCGCAAGTGGCCATTGCGACCTTGATTTGCACCAAAGAGTCAGGGTCGTTGCTCTTTTCGCGAAGGTCAAGGTTCGACTGAAGCTTTTCTCTCATAGCTTTCAGTTCTGCTAAAGACTTAACTTTTGCCATATTTTCCTTGTTTTTAAGGTTATTTATTGAGTTTCGTTGTCCTTTTCAGGGGTTTTTCAAAATTCGCTGCAAATTTAGGGAAAAAAATGCTTCCATTCCAAATAAAGAGGCAACTTTTTGATAGGTTTCAAAATGCAGTTAGTTTGTTGAAAAGCAAAATATTAGATATTGCTTTTTTGGACCAAATCATAAATTAGAACGATTCTAATTTAGAAAACCCCGATTTTTGCCAAAATCGGGGTTAAGGTTTTCGCGAAGCTTTACAGAATCAAAGCTCGTCGTTCATCAGCATTTCGAGGACTTTCATGTAGTTCTTCTCTTTCAGGGTGGTCTCGCCTTCGTCAGCCGAAATGATGTCGTTGATGTCGGCCATAAAGGCGGCCTTGTCTTCCTCGGTCTTGAGGAATTCGTCCTTGTGTTCCTTGAAGACGCTGAGCCAGTTGGGACTGGTCATCCCCTTCCAGGCCTCAAAAACCTCTTGGTAACTCTTTTCGTCGAACTGCATGCAGATGCGTTCAAGCTCGTTCATTGAGATGTTGCCGTCGATGCCCGAAGCGCAAAGCATCATGAAGATTTCGAATTTTTCTTTGGTCAAGTTTTCCATAGTGTACAGATTTATGCCATTTATGCGACAAAAGTAGAAAATAAAACCTTACCTTTGCAGCAAATTTCAAATTTTATGAGAAAAATTTCCTTAATCGCCATTTTTTGCCTGCTAAGTGGCATGGCAATGGCCCAAGAAAAGTGCTTCTGGGTGTTCTTCACCGACAAAAACGACACCCAATTCGACCCCTATTCCTACTTTGATGCCAAGGCCATCGAACGTTATCAGCAATGCGGCGCCGACCTTTACGACATCAGCAACTATCCCCTGAACGACTCGTATGTGAATGCCGTAAACAACTATTCCTCAGAGGTTTTCGGTGAGTCGCGCTGGCTCAATGCCGTGGGCATCATGGCCACCGACGACAATGCCAACCGCATCGCCCAACTGCCTTTCGTGGAACGTGTGCAGGAGATTGTTTCCGATGGAACAATGGCATCCAACCCGTCATTGCGAGGAGGCATGACGAAGCAGTCCACACTTGACGATTCTGGATTGCTTCGCTGTGCTCGCAATGACGACGACGCGACAAACAAAGACGTGTTGGCCGACCAGCTGAAACGCTTCGGCGGACAACATTTCGTCGACAAAGGCATCAACGGCAAGGGAATGCGCATATGCGTGATGGATGGCGGCTTCCCGAAAGTGGACACCCACCCCGCTTTCAAGCATTTGCGCGACAACCACCAGATTATCAAGACCTACAACTTCCCTAACCGCAAGGAAAACGTCTACGGCTGGAACACCCACGGCACCATGGTGCTGAGCTGCATCGCTGGCATCAACGAGGACGGACAGATGATGGGCTTGGCCACAGGTGCCGAGTTCCTTCTGGCCCGCACCGAAATCGAACCCGAACCCTTTAAAGAAGAGGTGTGGTGGGCGCAAGGCGCCGAATGGGCCGACAAAAACGGCGCCGACATCATCAACAGCTCGTTGGGCTACGGCAAAGACCGCCACTGGACAAAAGACATGGACGGCACTTCGTATGTGGCCAAAGCCGCCAACAAGGCCGTCGAAAAGGGAATTCTAGTGTGCAACTCTGCCGGCAACGAAGGCGATGACAGCCGTTGGATGACCATCATCACGCCTGCCGATGCCGAGAACGTGCTCTGCGTGGGAGGCATCGAGGACGATTTGGAGAAGTATCGCCACATCTCGTTCAGCTCCTATGGCCCCAGTGCCGACAAACGTCGCAAACCCAATGTGGTGGCCTTCGGTCATGCAGCCGTGGCCAACCCAAGCGGAGGATTCACCGATGCTTACGGTACTTCGTTCTCCAGCCCGCTGACGGCTGGCTTCTGTGCCTGCGCCTGGCAGACCATGCGCGACAAGACCGCCCTTGAGATGAAGGCCGAAATCGAGAAATCCGCCGACCTCTACCCCTATTTCGACTATGCCTTTGGCTACGGTGTGCCGCAAGCCGCCTACTTCACTGGTGACCTGAAGCCCGCCGAGCGCTCGTTCAACCTCGTTCAGGAAAAGGACGGTGTGAAAATCATGTTTTCGACAATCGTCAAAAATCAAGACGTTTTCATCAACGTGGAAGGTGAAGATGGCGTGTTGTTAGGATATTATAAAGCAAGTCCCGACTCGACAGGTGTCAAGTTGTTCAACAAGGACTTTGGCCAAGGCAAGAAGCTCAATGTCAGCTACAACGGCTTCTACGACTCCTGCCCTATCTCCGGACATGGCGGCGACATCACCGTGTATGCCAACACACTCCGTTTAGGAGGACAAGACGGCACTTTCCCAAAAATCAAGGAGGAAGGCTGGCAAAAGACCGAGTTCTTCCAATACGACTACAACATTGGCAACGCCACTTGGAACGGCTTTAACCGCCACTTCGCCTTCGGTCGCCGCTGGTTCTATGGCAAGACATATAAAATAGGTATGGGTCTCGGCTTGGATTGGAACCGTTACGTTTCAAAAAACACATTGGGTGTCGCCGACCGTACCACTATCATGCGACAGATGCAACTGCGCGGAGAATTGATGCAACGGGTGGTCATCCGCTTGTGGGGCATCAACTGGGATTTGGGCGTGTATGGTGGTATCAATGCAACACGTCGAGTGAAACTTATAGATCACATGGAATTCAGGGATATAAACAACCAACTGATTGAACCACAACCTTATAATAACAGCGTAGTGACCTACTTCAAAGGCGCTAAGGCCATGAATCTTTTCGAGTACGGTGCCACCACGCGCATCAGTTACAGCATCGCCAACTTGCTAAACATCGGCGTTTATGGTAGCTATCGCCTCTCGCCCGTCATCACCAAGGACGATGTCTATTTTATTGGCACAAAAGCCAATAATCCTTCGCCTTGGAGTGTCGGCATCGAGTTCGAACTTGTGCCATAAAGTGACGGAAAAAAACGATTGTTAAAAATCGCACTTTACAAAGTGCGATTTTTTTTGTGGCAAACGCGATTCCAATGTTGAAAAATTCCTAAATTTGCAGTCCGCAAAAACAAGCAAACAACAAACAAAAATAATTGATATGAAAGTCAAAGAATTAGTCGAAAAACTGAACCTGAAGGTGCTCTCGGGCGAGAAAGGCCTTGACAGAGAGATAGATGGCTGCTACATCAGCGACCTGTTGAGCGACGTGATGGGCAATGCCATGGAAGGCAACATCTGGATTACGCTGCAAACCCACAAGAACGTGATGGCCGTGGCCTCGCTGAAGGAATTGGCCTGCATCATCTTAGTGAAGAACCTCGTGCCCAACGATGAGACCATCGAACAAAGCAATGATGATGATTTGCCCATCTTGCAGACCTCACTGCCGACGTATGAGATTGCAGGATTGGTTTATAACCTTTTGAACAATAAATAAATGGCGTTGTAGGGTTGTCGTACCACGGCAGCCGCTTATCGCATATTGCGGAATAATGCGGCTGCCACAATGTGACAGCCCTACAAGCCCATCGATTATGGAATTAAACGCATATAGAGCCGACCTCCACCTCCACACGGTGCTTTCGCCGTGCGGCGACCTCTATATGAGCCCCTCCGCCATCATCGAGCAGGCCAAAAAACTCCACTTAGACGTCATCGCCATCTGCGACCACAACACGACGCGACAGGTGAAGGTGACCCAAAAAATCGGTCGCGAAAACGGCATCCTCGTCATCGGTGGCGTCGAGATCACCACGCAGGAGGAAGCCCATGCCCTCGCCTACTTCGAGAACGACGAGCAATTAGACAAGTTCCAGGAGTTTCTTGACGAACACCTCCCCCACATTCCGTTGGACGAGGAAAAGTTTGGCTACCAGCTCATTGTGGACGAAAACGAGGAAGTGATTGGCGACGAGGAATGGCTGCTGTGGTCGGCACTCGACGCCGATTTGGACGAACTATATAATAAGGTGCACGAAATCGGCGGGCTGTTCGTTCCGGCCCACGTCAACAAGCCGGCGAGCAGCCTCATCAGCCAGTTGGGCTTCATTCCGCCCGACCTCAAGGCCGATGCCCTTGAAATCTCGAAGCACGTCAAAAAAGAGGATTTCCTGAAGAAATACGCCTACCTGAAGAAGTTCAACTTCACCAAGAGCAGCGACGCGCACTTCCTCCACATCATCGGCGAGGTGCACTGCGTGTTGCACATGTACGACAAGACCTTCGACGAGTTCCGCAAGACCCTCCACGGCGAGGACGGACGCTACATCGACACAGAACCCAAAGAGAAACTACAACTTTTATTCGGATGAAAGAGCTATCACTACACGTCTACGACCTGATGGAAAACTCGACGGCGGCCAACTCGACCCTCGTGGAGCTGACTATCCGCGACAGCCTGAAAGACAACATCTACGCCTTCACCATCAAGGACAACGGAAAGGGCATGACGCCTGAGTTTCTGGCCCGCGTGACCGACCCTTGGACCACCTCGCGCACCACGCGCAAGGTTGGTTTAGGCCTGCCTTTGATCAAGATGAACACCGAGAACGCCGGTGGCGGCATGAAGATCGAGAGCGAGGTCGGCAAGGGCACCACGCTCAACTTCTGGTTCCAGCACGACCACATCGACCGTCCGCCCATGGGCGACTTGGCCGGCTCGTTGGTGATGCTGTTTTCGGCCCACGAGGACATCCATTTCATCTACAAGCACATCACCGACGACGGCGAGTTCGTCTTCGACACCGACGAAATCAAGGAAGCCCTCGACGGGATGCCGATGAACGACGTCAACATCATGAAGTATCTGAAGGAGATGATCGAGGAGAATTTGAAGGAGATACATTATAATGATTGACTTCTTTGGTGATCTGTCGGTTTCCTTCATTTTGAACTATTCGAAATTCCGAATAGTTGCCGCTTCGGACACATTACTTTACAAACTTCACAATGCAGTCAATACAGATGGGCTGAGCACTAGTGTCATCAATGAAGACATTCGCGGGATGCATGTCTTCCAAAGCAATGCGGTCAGAGATATAGTTTACCCCTTGCCCAGACCAATTATCACGGAATCCTTTCGCAAAAACTAACTCGTCAATTTCTTCTTTAGTGGCAAGACGAAGGCAACGGACATAGGGTTGCGTCAAAATAATGCGGAACAGTCCATCTGAATCGCGGGTAAAACCTATTGCATGCATTGCTGTTTCCGGAAAGAGATAATTGTGGAGCGTTATAGCTTCAAGTGCCTTTTGGGTAGTGGAATAAATTGAAGCGCGTTCCTTGACCACAGATGTATCCCCCTCCCTATAGTAAACCTTGGCTTCTGCGCCTTGTGCAATCATCGGGCCAAAAACGTCGGATAATATCTCATCAGAGTTTTCAACCCATAAACGTGCAACTTTTGCCCATTGTTCAATGAGTTTCTCTTGTAATTCGTCTATTTCCCAGTTGCTTGGGCCATCTTGGCCGCGTTCAGCATCTCTACTTGCTTCAAGGCTTCCTCTCGCGTAGCTTGCGACGATGGACGCCCCAATAAGAGCCGAACCTGCCTTGCAGAGTCCTGCATGCTCTGGAATAGTGTATCGAGAAAAGTTTGCCGATCCATTTTGTATGTCATTTATGTAATTGTCAATTAGTTGAAGTGTGTGCTCCGAAAAAGCATTGTATTTTATGGATGTGTTGATTTGGTCCTGGCGTGTCGGCGTGTAAGGGAAGTCTAACCTTTCTTGTGTATTCCAATCCGGCTCAGGCACGATGGCAACGTTGCAAACCTCAACAATCTCGTCTTCCGTCAACCCAAGGCCAGAGCGTTCCAATTCTTCGCGTACATCAAGTGTCCATCGGGAATCAATAAGTTCCGACCAACCTCTATCATTCAAATAACGGAGGCCGTTTGAAATGGCTTGTGCGCTTGAAGTAGACATATTCAAATCCATTATTCGTTGGCAAAAGTACGAAAGTTTTTGGGAAAATACACTTCTTGTCTATTTTTTATCAATAAGGAAAAAACATAGAAAAGGCGCAACAATCATGCCGCGCCCTCAATTTTCCAATCTGACTACTTTCCTATTCTTTGTGAAGAACAATGTCAATGGTGCCCTCCCAAGAATTGAAGATAGTGTCAAAAACGACATAATCTGTGGCCGTGAAAGTGAACCTCGTGGTACGTTCTGTGAGTGGTCCTGGGCTATTTTGGACTGCAGCATCCACGGTGACCATTCCCTCATCATCAGTATAGGCATAATGTGTTCCATTGACAATGAGATCACCGTCGAAGCCGTCAAGCTCCTCGGTTTTCAAGCTTACATTGGACAACGCTTTGCCACTATCAGACATCACTCGGAAAGTCACAGGCTCTCTTTTGATGAATAAATCACCGTAAATATCCTGCTTGCAAGCAGACATAGCCATAAACATCATTGCGGCCATAAAGGCAAAAGTCAGTTTTCTCATGTTTTTGCTATTTTACAATTAAACCGCCGTAAAGATACAAAAAAATCGAAAAAACAAGCGGATTTGGAGATTTTTTCTGACAAAAGCCGTGTTTTTTTCCTTTACTATCAAAAAAAGACCTACTTTTGTGCAATAAAACAACCAACAATTCAACATAGCAAAATGAAACTCAGAGAGATTTCTGAACTCTTGAACGCCAAGGTGCGTTGCGGCGAAGACCGACTTGACGAAGAACACGAAACTGCCTTCGCCTCCGACCTGATGAGCGACGTGCTCACCCTTGGCGACTACAACCCCGTGATTCTGACGGGATTATGCAATATGCAGACCATACGCACCTGCGAGATGGGCAACTTAGACATCATCGTCCTCGTCAGGCGAAAGAAGGCCAGCGATGAGATGATCGAAGAGGCTGAGGACGAAGGCATGGTAGTCATGGAAAGCGACTACTCCATGTTCAAGGCCTGCGGATTGCTCTTCCAAAACGGAATGCAACCCATTTTCTAACCTATGTCTAACCAAAACGATACGCCATGCACTTGGAATATAAAGTATATGAAGCGGACTTTGTGAACGCTGGAGCCGCATCGAGCGCCATCAAGAAGACCTTGAAGCAGCTCAACGTCAGCCCGCAAATCGTGAAACGGGTGGTCGTCGCCCTCTACGAGGCCGAGGTCAACGCCATTGCGCATGCCTACGGCGGCACCATCTATGCCGACATCGAGCCCGACAAAATCGTGTTGAAGGTGGAAGATAAAGGCCCTGGCATCCCCGACATCGACTGGGCCATGCAGGAAGGCAACTCCACGGCCTCGCCCGAGGTGCGCAACATGGGCTTCGGCGCGGGCATGGGCCTGCCCAACATACGGAAGAACGTCGACAAACTCAATGTACAATCCACCGTCGGCGTGGGCACCACCGTCGAGATGGAGGTGAATTTCGTATAGGTACAACTAACAACTGACAACTATGGAAAAGACTCCTTTCTTTCACGCGCTGAAAATCGATGAAGACAGCTGCATCGGCTGCTCGCATTGCATGAAAATCTGCCCCACCGAGGCCCTTCGTGTGCGCGACGGCAAGGCCGTCTTGATACCCGACCGCTGCGTCGACTGCGGCAACTGTTTCAAGGTGTGCCCTACCCGCGCCATCTACATCGAGCAGGACGACTTCGAGGACATTTTCAACTATCCTGTCCGCGTCGCACTCCTTCCTGCCGTCTTCTTCGGCCAGTTCCCGAACGACATCACAGTGTCGCGCATCTACGGCATTCTCAAGGAATTAGGATTTACGCATGTCATCGAGACGGAGTCGTCCATACCAATCTATACGGCTGCAAAAAAGAAATACGCCGCCGAGAACCCCGACATCAGGCCGCTCATCTCGACCTTCTGTCCGGCCATCGTGCGCCTCATCCAGGTGAAGTTTCCCGGCTTGACCGAGAACCTCATTCCCTTGCGTGCGCCCATCGACATCACGGCCATGTACATCCGCCGCAAGATCAAGGAAGACATGGCACTGAAAGACGACCAAATCGGCATTTTCTATATCACGCCTTGTGCGGCCAAGATTGCCGCAGTGAAAAACCCCGTGGGCGAAGAGAAGTCGCTCGTCGATGGCGTCATCAACATGGATTCGCTCTATAATCGCGTCTACCATGAAATCAAGAAGCAAGGCAAGGCCTATAAGGAAGTGAAGTTACCTGTTTCTCAGCTTTCCGCCGATGGTGTCTTGACCTCACTGACCAATGGCGAGCGCCGCCTCAGCGATGCTCAACACTCCTACTCCATCGACGAAATCCACAACGTCATTGAGTTCTTGGAAAAGGTGGAGAACGAAGAGATTGAGGATGTCGACTTCCTTGAGTTGCGAGCCTGCGACCAAAGCTGTCCAGGCGGCATCTTGACCTGCGACAACCGTTTCCTCATCTGTGAGCGTGTGTTTGGTCGCGCCCGAAAGATTGCCGACCGTGAGCGCAAGGGCGAGCAAACCAAAGACCATGAGCTTGGCGAAGAGCGCAACTATCTGATGCGCAACATGAAAGTGGGCGAAATACATCCCCGCTCGATGCTCGTCTTGGACGACAATATCGCCGTGGCTTTGGAGAAGATGAAGAAAATCGACGAATACCGTGCCCGTCTGCCCCAGACTGACTGTGGCATCTGCGGCGCGCCCACCTGCGATGCCTTGGCCCGCGACATCGTGTGCGACAACGCCGAGCTCACCGACTGCGTCTTCATCCAGCGCAACCTCGAAGCCCGAGGCAACATGGACGTGCATGAGTCGCTGCAAATCATGGAGGTGATTTGGGGCAAGGCGAAAATGAATGACTATGTGAAGAAGAAATAATGTCGCGACGACGCGAAGCGACAAAAAAATCTCGCCTCCTTTCGGAAGCGAGATTTTTTTATCAGGAACTGAATTTATTCGCCTTGTTGGGCTTTCTCTTGCTTCTCAAGGTTTTCTTTCAGACCGGCCAGGACTTCGAGGTCGCCGAGGGTGCTGTGCTCAATGTTGTCATTGATTTGCTTCACGGTACGCTTGGCTTGCTTGGCGGCCTTGTCGGCAGCCTTTTCCTCTGCACTCTTGGCAGGGGCTTCCTTCTCTTCCTCAACCTTAGGCAGGGCGAGGATGATCTTCTTGCTGTCTTTGTTGAACTCAAGCACGCGGAACTCTAAGGTGTCGTCAACCTTGGCGTTGGTGCCGTCTTCCTTCTTCATGTAGCGGCTGGGGCAGAAGCCTTCCACGCCGTAGGGCAGGCTGACCACCACGCCCTTGTCGGAAGCGCTGATGACGGTGCCTTGGTGCATCGAACCGACGGTGAAGACGGTCTCGAACACATCCCAAGGATTCTCTTCGAGTTGCTTGTGGCCGAGGCTGAGGCGGCGGTTCTCCTGGTCGACGTCGAGAACGACGACATCGATAGTCTCGCCAACCTTGGTGAATTCAGCCGGATGCTTGATCTTCTTCGACCAGCTGAGGTCGCTGATGTGAATCAGGCCGTCGACGCCTTCTTCCAGTTCGACGAAGATGCCGAAGTTGGTGAAGTTGCGCACGGTGGCGGTGTGCTTCGAGCCGATGGGATAACGCTCGGCGATGTTGGCCCACGGGTCGGGCATCAACTGCTTCATGCCGAGGCTCATCTTACGCTCTTCGCGGTCGAGGGTCAGCACCTTGGCTTCCACCTCGTCGCCCACCTTCAGGAAGTCCTGGGCGCTGCGGAGGTGCTGGCTCCACGACATCTCTGACACATGGATGAGGCCTTCGACGCCAGGGGCGATCTCGACGAACGCACCGTAGTCGGCGATGACCACGACCTTACCCTTGACGGTGTCGCCCACCTTGAGGTTAGGATCGAGGGCATCCCACGGATGAGGAGTGAGCTGCTTCAGACCCAAGGCGATACGTTTCTTGTTGTCGTCGAAGTCGAGGATGACGACCTTGATCTTCTCGTCCAACTTGACCACCTCTTCGGGGTGCGTGATGCGGCCCCAGCTGAGGTCGGTGATGTGGATGAGACCGTCGACGCCACCGAGGTCGATGAACACGCCGTAGCTGGTGATGTTCTTGACCACGCCTTCGAGGATCTGGCCCTTCTCGAGCTTGCTGATGATCTCGGCCTTCTGGGCTTCGAGTTCGTCTTCGATGAGGGCTTTGTGAGACACAACCACGTTCTTGAACTCTTGGTTGATCTTCACGACTTTGAATTCCATCACACTGTTAACAAATACGTCGTAGTCGCGAATCGGCTTGACGTCGATTTGGCTGCCGGGCAAGAAGGCTTCGAGGCCGAACACTTCGACGATGAGGCCACCCTTGGTGCGGCTCTTGACGTAACCGTTGACGATTTCGCCGCTTTCGTAGGCCTCGTTGACGCGATCCCACGACTTGAGCAGCTGAGCCTTCTTGTGAGAGAGGATGAGTTGGCCGTTGGGACCTTCTTGGTTCTCAACGTAGACCTCCACCTTGTCGCCCACCTTCAGGTTGGGGTTGGTGCGGAATTCAGCAACCGGAATAACACCATCGGACTTGAACCCGATGTTGACCACGACTTCGCGCTCGGTGATGGCGACGACAGTGCCTTCGATAACCTCGTGGTCGGCAATCTGGTTCATTGTGCCTGCATACTTGTCTTCGAGTTTCTTGCGTTCGTCTTCTGAATAGTTGTCGAACTTCTTGTGTGACGAAGTCCAGTCGAAATCTGCGGCGGGAACCGGCTTCGGTCTGGGCGTTCTTTGTTTCTTTTCAACCGGCTTTTCTTCTGCTGGCATAGCCTCGTTGATGATGTTTTCGTTTTCTGCCATGTTAGTTTTGATGATTTAATTGTACCCGCCAGCGTTCCAGAAATCCGCCCGCGAGGAGGTTAAACTTTTGATTTTCAACTCAAACCGCTGATTTTGCAATCAATCTGGATTGCGGCTTGAATCGGGCTGCAAAGATAGGAATTAATTTGAAACGAAACACGGCCTAATGAATTATTTTTCAATTCCTTTCACAAATTCGGCAATCCGCTCCAACACTTCCTCGGAAATCGTCTCATCGATGGTGGCATATTCCGCAGGCGCGCCCGTCTCGCAATGCTGGAAAAGATGGTTCAGGCCGGGGAACTCTTGCAGGATGAGGTTGGTCTTGCCGTTCTCGTCGATAAGTTTTTGATAGGCTGTAAAGTTTTGGGAAGCAATGACTTGCACGTCCTTCGAGCCATTGAGCAACAAGGCTGGGCAATTCGTTTTGACGATGGCCTCAGCGGGGTCGTATTTCAGGAAAAAATACATCCACGCGGAGGTCATTTGGCCGACGGTTTGTTCGGTCAGTTCTTCGTTGTAGCCCCAGCCTTTCACCAATTGGCGCATGAGGCTGTCGGCCTCTGCCCTATCTTTCGAGGTTTCCACGATGTCGAACAATTGGGCGTTGGCGTTGGCGGAGAATTGTATCATTTCCTCCGTCATGCCTTGCGCACGAAGGATGGCCTTTTGCTGTTCCTTTAGAACGTCGATGCCTTTCACCGCCGGACCTGCCAACGAAATGAGAAACGCCACTTCGGGCCGACGTGCCGCCACCATGAAATTGATGATTCCGCCCTCGCTGTGACCCAAAATGCCAACCTGCGAAGCGTTGATTTCCTCGCGATTGCGAAGAAAATCGAAAGCGGCTTCGGCATCGTAGGAGAAATCCAACGAAGTGGCTTCCACCACTTCGCCTGTGGAACCGCCCATGCCACGGTCGTCGTAGCGCAACACGGCAATGCCTCGGCGCGAAAGGTAGTCGGCAACGACCCAGAACGGGCGATGGTTCATCAGCTCCTCGTCGCGGTTCTGCTGTCCGCTGCCCGAAACGAGCACCACGGCGGGAAACGGGCCTTCGCCCTCGGGAACCGTCAGCGTTCCGGCAAGGGTGTTGCCTTCCTTCGGATTGACGAAGGTCACTTCCTCGGCCTTGTAGTTGAACGGCGGCTTGGGGTCCTGCGGACGCGCTTGTTTGGCTTCTTTCACCGCCCGTTCGAGGTTGAGCGGGAACGACACCCCGTGTTGCGTAAACGAGCCTTCGATGGCCGGGCCTTTCAGTTCGCCCGAATAGGTGGCGTTCATGGCGTCCATGCGGAGGTCAAGTTTTCCTTGATGAAACTCGGTTTTGTCGACGGGCACGTCAAATGCGCCTTGGGCCGGCACATCCAAGGTGGAGACGAAGCCATTTTCGGTCACTTTGATATCGAAGCCCATTTCAATCTTTTGTGCGCCGAGGTCGATTTGGCCTTTCCAGTAGCCTTCCACTTGGGCTTGTGCGCGAATAACGGTGAATGATAACAAGGCTAATAGGATTGTTTTTGCTTTCATAACGGCGAATTTTTCAAATTTAACGAATTATTGGATTTGTTTGGCAGCTTCGCTGCGGATTGTTACGAATTAGGGCATAGTGTCGTCGCGCGTGCCCATCAACATACGGATCCAGCCAAACGGCGGAATGATGAGGAAACACACGCCAAACCAAAACCAGAACGACTTGCCTCGGCTGCGGGCGACCATACCGCCTGCGTAGGCCTGGATGATGTAGGCGATGACTACGAGAATGATGATTAATGTTTCTGACATTTTAATTATCAATTATCAATTATCAACTCCAAATTAATACACTAGACTGCTTCGTGCCTCGCAGTGACGCAAAGCGGCAACCAAATAACTCTCAACTACTAACTACTTCTTCTTCCTTCCACTCTTTTTCAGCGCCTCCGCGATAATCCATTGCAGCTGCCCGTTGACGGAGCGGAACTCGTCGGCAGCCCACTTCTCCACGGCTTCCATCGTCTCGGCATCCACGCGGAGCAGGAAGGTCTTGGTGTTCGTATTATTGTCTTTTTCCTTTGCCATTACTTCCAAACCTCCTTTTCTTTTAAGGCCTCAAACAGCCTCATGGTTTCGCCCTCAGTGGCTCCATTCAAGTAATACAGGTTGTCAGAAGTGCGAATCTCGATGTATGGCGGCATTTTGTGGCGGACGAACAACATACACTTTTCGCCATTTTCCAGCAGGAAATGACCCTTGGAATACCTGCCCGTGCTTGATCCGTTGGTGCGCATTTTGATAGGCGGCAACGATTCCAGCAATTCCACCGAAACAATGTCGGCAACAGGGATTTCCCTGCCGTACACACCCGAAATTTTGACCGAATCCTCGCCCACCGTAATCTGTTGCGGACGGCTGATCATCGCAATGATGACCGCGATGAAAGCCATCGCCAAACCAAGGATGACCAAAGCGATTTTAGGAGCCTTTTCGAGCCTTGGGCCGTAAACGCCTTCGCCCGTCTTGTCGCGCCCGAAACCGTTGTATTTCTTCATGGCAATGATTATGGGAATAATCATAACCAGGATCGAACCTGAAAACAACCACGAAGCCACCTCCACGTCAATCACATTGAAAATATGAAGCACATCCGCAGTGATAATCAGCAGTCCCATGATGGTGAGGATGATGGCCGTGGCCCGCTTCAGGCCTTCGATGTCCACAAGGGCTTTGCGCTCGTCCGACATGCTTCCGTAGGGATTGATCATGTTCGGGAAACGGTAGCAGAGCCAACCTGCCACTATCAGCAGCACCCCCGTCCCAATAATCATATAATCAAAGAGTTCCATAATACTTAATTTTGATGTTGTGTCCTTCGACAGATTTCATTCAACGAACTTTTCTCCAACTCTTGACTTCAATTCTTCAATCAGTTGCTCGCTCTCAGCCGTCGTCTTTCGGTTGACGAAAACGAGACCGCCGTGCGTGTACATCTTCAAAAATGGTGGCTGTTTGCCCAGCAGGTAAAATTTGGCATCAGAGCCGTCTTTCAGGCGAAACTCACCTTTTTTGTTTCCGAAAACGCTGTAGCCATCTTTCGTGTATTTTACCTCAGGCATTGTTTCCATAACGAAAACGGAATCAATGGCTTGATATGGCATTTCGATACCATAGTCACCCTCAACGGCAAAGGTCTCAGGAAGCACTTCCACTTTGCTGTCTTTGACCAGCCAGATGTGATATACAATCACCAACACTACTGCCAATGCCAACATAACCAAATGCCATTTCGGGGTTTCACCCATAATTCGCCATTTTGCGACAAAGACAGTAATTCCTCCAATTATGGCCAAAGCAAACATGACGTAGGTGAGTTTCATCCCAAAGAGCCAACCAATCAAGCCCGTCAACATCCACAAGATTCCAGTGATCAGATAGTTGACGAAATAGAGCTGTTGCAGCCTTGGATCCAATTCGGCATCGGGCTGCAACGCCTTCATTTTCCTAAAAAACCGAATTTTCATCGGATTCCGCTTGACCAGGAAGGCTTGATAAATGGGAATCAGGCCGAAGAGAGTATATACGATTAAAGCGGCCATACAGGTTTAGTTCAATGTAATATGCCAATAATATACATTCAAAGCAATTAACGCCACTGAGAGGAGCAAAACTGCCACTAAGCCGAGGGTCCTCCATCTTTCATTTTGGCTCAACATGATTTTCCAATAGAAGAGAAGCATGATTATGGTCATCGCCATAACGACAGTAACGGCGATGGTGCCACCATAGTCTTGCCACTGTGGGATGCTCATTACGATAGAAACCAAGATAATCATAATGCCGAAAAGCAAGAGCATGACAAAGCCTAACCTTTGGCCTTCGGGTTTGATTTCAACGCCACGCCATGAACGATATATAATATCGGGTCGGATTTTTCCGAAAATTGCCATTGCGATGGACAGAACGCCCATGAGCAGAATGATGATTGCATCTTTTTCCATTTTTTTTGTTTTTATGGTGTTTAAATTGTAGAGACGCAAAATTTTGCGTCTCTACACACAATATTAATACAACGACCCTGTGTTGACCACCGGCTGGGCCGACTCGTCGGCGCAGAGCACCACCATGAGGTTGCTCACCATGGCGGCCTTGCGCTCCTCGTCGAGTTCGACAACGCCATCGTCCTTCAGCTTGTCCAAGGCCATCTTGACCATCGACACGGCGCCTTCCACGATCTTCTCACGGGCTGAGATGATGGCGGCAGCCTGCTGGCGGCGCAGCATGACGGCAGCAATCTCAGGCGAATAGGCCAAATAGTTGATCCTCGCTTCTAGCACTTCGAGGCCCGACATCGTCAAACGCTCGTTGAGCTTGGCCAACAGCACCTCGTTGATTTCGGCACCGCCCGAGCGCAACGTCAGCTCGCCGGTTTCGGCCTCGTTTTCGTCGTAGGCATACATGCCCGCCACCTCGCGCAAGGCAGCGTCGCTCTGCACTTGGATGAAGCTCTCGAAAGCCTTCATGCGGCTCGACACCGACACGGGTGCCGTGCCCGATCCACCGCCAGCCATCGTTTGCGAGTCGATTTCGAACATGGCCTTGTAGGTGTCCTTCAGCTTCCAGACCAAAATCTGGCCAATCATAATCGGGTTGCCCGTCTTGTCGTTCACCTTGATGTTGTCGGGGTTGAGGTTGCGGGCGCGGAGCGAGACCTTCTTGGAGGTCATCAGGAAGTTGACCCAGTGGAAGCCCGTCTTGGTGAACGTGCCTTTGTACTTGCCGAAAAACAGCATCACCATGGCCTCGTTAGGCTCCAACTTGCGGAAACCGATGGGCAGGATGCAGGCCAAAAGCAGGCCGATGATGGGCAGGATGGGCGCGGTTTCGTTGTTTGCAGTAGCCACCAAGCCCCAAATGCACAACGCCACGAGGGCGATTTCGATGAATAACGCGACGAATCCGTTCATCGCAAGTCCCTTGAATTCAAATTCTTTTGTTTCCATAGATGATATTATTTTGATATTATTTTGATGCTGCAAAGATACATTAATTTTGGAACATGCAAGAAAAAAATGCACTTTTTTGAAAAAAATTCCGCCATTAAGCACTATTTTTGCACGATTAAAGGATTACCATGGGCTAATGTCTCGCAGTCCCGCGTCACGAAGTCCCGTGTCCAATGTCCTAAGTCAAAATTAAAACCTACTCAATATGAAGAAATTAGCAATTATCGGTGCAGTGGTCGTAATGATGATGACCAGCTGCGCCTCAATGAAGGTGGTGGACCAAAGCGCCGCCGCCAATGCCGGTGCAGCCGCTTTGCAAGCCCTGACCATCAGCGACTCGCAAATCAAGCAGTTGTGCAGCCAGTACATGGTGGAATCCGATGGACAAAACACGATTTTGCCAGCAAGCAACGACTACACGAAACGTCTCGACCGCATCATGGCGCGTTTCAAGAACATCAGCGACTTGGACCTCAACTACAAAGTGTATCAGTCGAATACGGTGAATGCCTTTGCCAGCGGAGATGGTTCGGTGCGCGTCTACACGGGCCTGATGGACGCGATGAACGACGACGAGGTGTTTGCCGTCATCGGCCATGAGTTGGGTCACCTTATTAATAAAGACGTGCGCGACGCCTATCGTGCCGCCTACCTGATGGTGGCCGCCCGTTATGGCATTGCCGCCTACAGCCAAACGGCAGGCGCCATCTCGCAAGGCTTCTTGGGCGACCTCGGCCAACAGCTGGCCAGCAACGCCTATTCGCGCCGCCAGGAGACACAAGCCGACGAGACCGCTTTCCAGTTCTGCGTCCAGAACGGCGTGGATCCTTACGCCATGTATCATGCGTTGAACGTGCTGACCAGCCTCAGCGGTGGCGGTTCGCAGGGCAAGTTGGCCGAACTGATGTCGACCCACCCCGACACACAGAAACGCGCCACCCACATCAAGCAGATGGCCGAAGCCGCTGGCTACAAGATGACCACAAGCGGCTCCTCCAACATCTCTTCGGGGGGCGGAAAAACGTCGTCGGGAATCAAACTCGGTGGCGGAAAAAGCGACAGCGGCAATTCCGGCTCGGGCAGCAACGGTTCGGGAGGAAAGGGCCTGAAAATTGGGAAGAATTAATGAATTCCCCGAAAGACACGTGACCTACGGCAGCACCCCGGCAGGCAAAAAACACGTAGAGACGCCACACTGATGTGACGTCTCTACGATTTTCATGCGGGACGCTTGCAAACCGCAAATTCCCCTTCCCAACGCTTCCGAATGGCAAATTCGGAAGAACGGGGATAGTTACTCACCAAGTTGCATTGAGTCAGCAATGTTGCTGAATAAGTGGTGTTGCCATCGGCATACACCTGTTCCGAAGCTGCGTAGGAAAGCACGGGCAACTTTTCGCTTTGGTCGGCGATGTCAATGGTGAACGATTCTGTTGTTCCAGCCGTAGGCGCGGTTGCGGGAGTCTTGCCGCCAAGGAAGTAAATTTCTAGATTGGCCTGTCGGGGGCTTCTGACTTCCCCGCCCTTCGGGCACAAAAAAATCCAAGGCAAGCCAATTCGGCCTGTCTTGGACTAAGGGTATGGAAAAACATGGAGCAGAGTTTTATACCCACCCACCGTAAATTAATAAAAATCAATGATTTACAATGTTTTGGCATTGGTTTTGACATTGAAAACAGCTGCAAGAGTACGAAAAAAACAAATGTAACGGCTTCCCCGTTCATTTTAGAGGCCAAAAACTTCCGCCAACGCCTTGAATTTCCGCCCGCGTTCCTCGAAGTTCTTGTATTGGTCGTAGCTCGAAGCGGCGGGCGACAGCAGCACGACATCGCCTTTTTGGGCATGGGCGGCAATGTAGGCAAAGGCTTCCTCCATCGTGGAATAATGCGTTAGAACCATGCTCTGAAGGGGCGACACTATTTCATCAGGGATTTCAATCCCCGCCCCCTCACCGAAGCCAGCCATCAAGCGCATCATCCTCTCCCCTGCCTTGCCCGTAAACAGCAGATGCGGCACAGGGTTTTCTCTTAGGAAATTCGCCAAAGGCTGGTAATCGATGCCACGGTCGAAGCCACCGAGCAGCAGGAAATCAACGCGCCCCAAGGCCTTGCAGGCTTGGATGGTGGCCTGCGGAATGGTGGAGATGCTGTCGTTGACGAAACTGACGCCGCCAAAAGTGCCCACTGGCTCCAAACGATGCTCCAACGGCTTGAAGGTATATAAATAAGGTATGAGTTCGTGATAATCCACGCCGTAAGCATCGCAGGCCAACAGCGCGGCTTTGACGTTCAGGAGGTTGTGGTCGCCTTTGAGGGGCAGCGCTGTGGAGTCAACAAGGTTGGATATATCGAATTGGGAGAACACCCTAGATGGCTTTGCTTCGCTCGCAATGACGCGACGCGCGTCGAGGGACAAACTCTCATGGATGATGGCGGTGTCGTCCTTGTCCATAAAACGCAAAAGGTTGAGTTTCGCGGATTTATAGCGTTCAAACGTGCCAAAATGGTCGAGATGCTCCTCGAAGATGTTGAGTAACACGCCCACATGCGGACTTTGGTGGACATACTCCAACTGGTGCGCCGAAAGCTCGTAAACGACAATGCTTTCCGGCTTGATGTCCTCCATCACGTCGAAACAGGGGATGCCGATGTTGCCAGTCAAAATCGCGTCGCGACCTGCCGACTTCAGCAGATGGTAAATCAGGCTCGTCGTCGTGCTCTTGCCTTTGGTGCCGCTTATGCCGATGGTTTGCTTGCGGAACTGGTTGAAAAACAAGTCGGTCTGCGAGGTAATCTCAACCCCTTTCGTGTCGAAATCCTTCAACGAAATGCCTGGTGTCTTGATGACGATGTCATAGTCGTACATGGCCTCAAGATAACTTGCGCCAAAATGCTTCACGCCATCCATCTCGTTTTTGTCGGCCACGGCAACCACGGCTTCGGGCAAATGTTTCTTGACGAATGCCAAAGTCGACTTCCCCTCGCGACCGAAGCCCAAGATAAGGATTCGTTTTCCACGCAACCGATTGAGTATCAAATCAAACATTCAGCTTTGTTTTTAGGATTTGAACGAACTTTTGGGGCAGGAAATGCTCGTTGTTGAAGCGATTTAGTATCTCTGTTATGGTCGGCCCTTCGACAAGCTCAGGGACCTTGGATTGAATGGCCATGCAAGCCCTAACCTCTTCAACGGTTCCCACACACTCGAAAGGCTTGACGGCTGCCGTGCCGTTCAGTTCCTCGAAGATGGGACGCAAAGATTCGTCGGCCATCATGTCCTTGCCGAAAATGGCGATCAGTTTCTCCTTCGGCAAAAACGGCGAAAGGATAATCCAAGTGAACAGGCACTTGGGGCAGTGGCCGCACCACGAGTCGGTCTTACTGCCCACGTTGCAGCTGCGAAACACGGGATGATAGACCTCACATTCGGCAAACAGTTTGGCAATCTGCAACTCGCTCAACGGGCGCAAGAAACTGAAATACTGCACTTCATCGCTCAGGTTTTCAGCCACATAATTGCGGAAATCGCGCTCAAACTCGATGGATTTGCTGTATTGGTGGTTGATGTTCGTGCCTGGCACCGTTGCTTCGTTCGCGCTGTTTTCGTTGGACAAGGCGATGTATCTCGAACGGCTTCCGAAGGCCACCAAAACGCTGATGAAAGCCAGCAGAGCCGAGAAAGGCGTATGTCCGTTGAGATAGCCTTCCGCGTTGAGTTTCAACATGTTCTGGTCGAGTGTACGGTTGATGACGATGAAGTCGTTCTCGCCATAACCCGCCACTTTCACGCAATTCAAGGTTGCCCCTCTTGGGTTGACAATCATCGGGATGACGGGCATCTCGTTGCGCAGACATTCCAACGTGACCACCGAGTCCTTGCCGCCACCGATGGGCACCAAAACTTTGTCCTCAAGCATCGTTCCTACCCTTGCAAAATGCACGTTTCCAGCCGATTCGATGTGCATCAGTTCCGCTTCCGAAACCGTGATGCCGTTCAGATAAAGAAACTCGCCCAAGCCGTTGTAATACAGTTTTTTCCAGAACTTGATTTGGTTTTCCGTCAAGGCGAAAGGCTTCACAATTACCTTTTTCGGGCAGGCGATTTTCCAATAGCTCACCAATTCGGTCATGCCGATTTGAAAGGCCAAAAATTCCAATTCATCCATCGGGATGCTGTCCCAATCGAAGAAAGGCCGAGCCGGGATTTCGAGCGTCGGTCGGAAATGGTAGCGGTCGTCGAGGTTGAAGTTGAAAGACAAGCGCAAAGTGCCGTTTTCCCTGGTCACCGTTTGGCTTTCAAAGGTGAAGGTGGAAAACGCCTCGCGCAAAGCGTCAAACTTGGGTTGGTTGTCGGTGCGTTTCAAGATTGTTGCGATTTTATGCCACAAAATTACGAAATATGGCTTGAATATCGGCCAAAAAGACTAATTTTGCGCTATGGATTTAGGAGAAAAGTTTGTCATCAAGAGCAATTCGTTGGATCCGAAACAAGGTAACATCTTGATTTCTGAGCCTTTAATGAACGACTTCCACTTTGGGAGGTCGGTCATTCTGCTCATCGACCATGTCGAGTCCGAGGGCAGTTTTGGCGTTATCATCAACAAGCGGCTCAATGCCAGCGTCAGCCAAATCGTCGACGATTTCCCCGATTTTGAGTCGGCGGCCTATCTTGGCGGTCCCGTGGCCGACAACCAGCTTTTCTTTATCCACACGCTTGGCGACCTCATCCCCGACTCCTCGCCCATCATCGACGGTCTCTATTGGGGCGGCGAAGTAGAAACGCTCAAGACGTTGATTGCCACTGGAATAGCCAACGAGGAGAACACACGCTTCTATCTCGGCTATGCCGGATGGGATGCGGGGCAGTTAGTGACTGAACTGGTGCGCAACGCATGGGTCATTGGCAACATCACGGTGGAGGAATATCTCAACACGCCTGAGGAGATGATGTGGTCGGCTTTCGTCAGGAAACTTGGCAAGCCTTACGAGATGTGGGGCCGCTTCCCGAGGAATTTCGAGGACAACTAAAACGCGAACTCATAGCCGACGCCCACCCAGCCTCGGAAGCCCTTTTCGTATGTATAGGACTTCAATTTGGTGCCTTCGGCGTTGGCATCCACCACTTTTTCCATTAGGTAATCCGCTAAAACATAGAAATTTAAAGTGCTTCTTCGAGTCAGCCTGACATCCATGCCCAACGCTCCACGCAAACGGTTGACGTAGCCTCCGTTGAAGCCCTTGAGGAACCAACCCGCCTCACCCGTTTCGGAATAGCCGTCGAGGGTGTAATACGTCGTCCCATCAAAGGCTGCCTCAATGACAGGCGCGTTCAGGTAGTTGCGCACCTCGAAATTGGCGTAAGGCTCCACCCTGCCCATGCTCTTGTATCTGACTGACAATCGGCTCTTGAGCGTCAAAGCGGTCTGCGGGTTTTGGTAAACGTTGTAGTCGCCCGTGCGCCGCGTGGCTTGGAAACGCTCTTTCAAGGCGAGGTTCCAGCGGCCAAGGTGCAGTGTGCCAGTCACATCGGCGATGAAACGATGGCGCATGTTCTTGAACGAATTTGAATTGGCGCCATAGCCGTTAATCATGGCATAGCCAACGCCCAACTTGATGTTAGGGTGGACCTTATAGCTGACGCCGAGCGTGGTTTGCAGTCGGTCGAGGCTGCCGAAATTGTTGTCGAAGCGCACCTCTTCTTCGAGTTCGACATGCAGTCCCCTGACAATCCGCTTGTCGACGGAAACGGAAATGCGACCGCCAAATTCGGGATCGAGGTTGGTGTCGGTTTGGGGAAATGCCCAAATGGGGAAAAACAACCCAAATATCAAAATGAATGCTTTTATTCTATTCATAACTCATAACAATTAATTTGCTCATCTTTTTTTGCAGGGATTTCGCTTCGCTTCATCGCCTGCCTAATTTCCACCGTCCCTCTGGGACTATTAAAAGGGTCCATGGCCTCCGCCGCCTGGGCCACCGCCGCCACCATTGCCGCCCGAATAAGACGACAAGCTGACCGTTGTACCACCGCTGACGGTCGGGTTTTCCACCAACCAATCGGCGAAACAGGTGGTGCCGTCGGTCACTGTCACGCCCGATTGCAAGGTCGGGGTTGAGCTGCCCGAGACGACCAAAGGCGTGCCACCGCTTGAGGGTGACTTGAAAGCATAGGTCGAGTTGCCGACCGTCAAGGCATACCAAGTGTTTTGCGACCATGACGAGGCTTGATAGCAGCTTTGCGTGAGCGACGAACCTTGCTCCAGTCCGCCAATGGCGATGAGCGTGCCGCCTTCCACATAAAGTTTGTAGCCTCCCTCCGTATTGGCATCGAGGGCCACCTCGGGCGAGCTTGTGCCGATGGCATACACCACGCCACCTTTAATATAAAAGTTGCCGTTGGCATCGAGGCCGTCGTTGGACGTGGCGCAGCCCACGATATAGCCGCCACTGATGGTGAAGTCGCCGCCAGAGTTGATGGCATCGTCGGATGAGGAATAGCCGAACACTTTGCCTCCCGTGATGGAGATCGTGCCTTTGGCTTCGATGGCTTCATGCGAATTGCTTCGCGCTACGACTTGTCCACCAGAGAAAAACAGATTGCCGTCGCACTTGATGGCTTTGGCCGACTTTCCGTCGGAACTGCTGCTGCCTCCACCAGGGAATCCGCCTCCACCGCCGCTGTTGCCATAGTTGCTGCCCGTCACGGTCACTTCGGTCGTGCCGCCATTGAAATAGCCGTTGCCGTCGCATGAGATGCCTTTGGCGCCCGTGCCCGAGCTGGCAATGGTCAGTTTGCCCGACTGCATCTTGACGTAATCGTTGGCCTTGATGCCCGCCGGACTCTTGTATTCGGCATCGGTTTCGTCATAATAGGCGCTGCTGGTCACCGTGATGTTCAGGTCGCCTCCGTTGACGGTCACATAGTCGTCAGAAACAATCCCCGACTTACCCGATGCGTTCACCGTGAGGCTGCCATCGCCGCTAAAAATCAGCTGGCCTTCGCTGAAAAACGCTGCCTTTTCGTCCTCGCCATCAGGCGTTTGCGAATAGGAAGTGCCATCGGCGAGCGTATTCTCTCCGTTCAGAATGACGAAAGTCCGTTTGCCCCTGTTCGGTTCGGCCACCGTGCCTTGGATGTTGAGGGCCGCGCCATTGGGATTTGTCAAGGTCAGGCCTTGCAATGTAATCGCTTGTCTTCTAACTCTATACAGCTTGAAATAACCATCCGATGCCGTGCCCGACAAGGTGTACATGACATACTCGTCGCCCGTATAAACCAAGGTCACGCAGTTGCCGCTCACACTGACCGTGAAGTCATCGTTTGTGCCGTCAACCGTGGCATTGCCATTCGTAGAGAACACAATGTCAACGAATTGCGTAAACGTGGTATTGTTCACATCGTCGTCGGTATCTTCAACCGCCATCGGGTCGATTTCCACAATATTGTCCTTTTGGCAACCCGCGAAAAACAAGCCCGCGAAAGCCAAAAGCCAAAATAAATGCAATTTTCGTTTCATAACACCTTGATTGCGTTTGTCTTCTATGAATTTCGGAAATAACGCGGCAAAAATACAAATGTTGCCCAAAAGTGGACTTTTTTTCCACTCCAATACAACATTAATGGCTGTTAAACAGCCAATGAATGAATTAAATACGTAATTTTGCAGCCTATAAGTCCTTCTTAAGATGCGTACCAACCATGTAACATTTAGAAAGAAAGCAATCTATTGTATTTCAACATTTTTCCTTGCCATTCTTTTGTTCTTTCAGCCTTTTGGAGCAAAAGCGCAAACGACACGTAGCGATGATTTTCACCAACGTTATACCTTGAAAGAAGTCGTGGTATTGAGTCGGCACAACATCCGTTCGCCGCTTTCGGGGAAACGGTCCACCTTGAGGCGTATCACGCCGCATGAGTGGTTCCAGTGGTCGTCGGCACCGAGTGAGCTGTCGTTGCGTGGGGGTGTTTTGGAGACCATGATGGGGCAATATTTCCGCAAATGGCTCGTCAGCGAAGGCTTGATGAAGGAAAACGAGATTCCAGAAGAAGGCGCGATGCGTTTCTACGCCAATTCGATGCAACGCACCATTGCCACTGCGCAATACTTTTCGTCGGGGATGCTGCCCGTTGCCAACATCCGCGTGGAGCGCCATTGCGAAATCGGCAAAATGGACCCTGTTTTCAACCCACAATTGACCGACGTAACCGACGATTTCCGTCGGCAGGCCATGCAAGAAATCACGGCCATGGGCGGCGAAAGAGGCTTGAACGGCATCAGCGAAAAGATGACCGACAACTTCCGTCTTCTTGAACAAGTCCTTGACATGGAACAAAGTGCAGCCTGCCTGCAAGGCGACACCTGCCATTTCCGCACCGACGACCTGCAAATTCACTTGGTTCAAAACCGTGAGCCCGCCATGGGCGGATCGTTCCGTTTGGCTTGTCAGGCTGCCGACGCCCTCGTCTTGCAATATTACGAAGAATCCGATGCGGTGAAAGCTGCGTTTGGCGACACCCTAAGCCCTGAAGAATGGGAAACGATTTCCGAAATCAAAGACTGGTATGGCGACGTGCTGTTCACCGCGCCCGTGGTGGCCAATCAGGTGGCCGCTCCCCTTTTGAAGACCATCGCTGAGGAGCTTCAGACCGAAGGACGCAAGTTCGCCTTCCTTTGTGGTCACGACTCGAACATCGGCAGCGTTTTGGCCGCCATCGAAGCCGAAGACTACAGCCTACCGCAAACCATAGAGAAAAAGACACCTATTGGGTCCAAACTTGTTATTGAAAAATGGCAAGACGCTGAAGGACAATACTTTGTTTCCATCAGCCTCGTCTACCAAAGCACGGAGCAACTGCGACAACTATCGCTCCTTGACCTCAACAATCCGCCTGTTGTGTTTCCGCTTCAGCTGAAAGGCCTGACGACGAACCATGACGGCCTTTACCCCATGGACGACTTTCTGCAAAGATTCAAATAATCACATCATAATAATTTAAAAATGAAGCATTTGAACAAACACTTTTCGAAAAAGGCATTGCTGCTTGGAACAGCGGTGCTGATGCTTTTTTCAGCTTGCAACAAGAAGCAAGAGGAAAGCAAGTACAAATTTGAGACTGTGAAGGGCGACCTCAGCGAAGCCCGCATCTACACGCTCGACAACGGCCTGAAGGTCTACCTGAGCGTCAACAATGAGGAGCCGCGCATCCAGACCTACATCGCCGTGCGCACCGGCTCGAAGAACGACCCCGCCGAGACCACTGGCTTGGCCCACTACCTTGAGCACCTGATGTTTAAGGGCACCGACAAGTTCGGCACCACCGACCCTGCCGCCGAGAAGCCTTTCTTGGACGACATCGAGGCGCGTTATGAGAAATACCGCACTCTCACCGACCCCGAGGAACGCCGCGTGGCCTACCACGAAATCGACTCGGTGAGCCAGCTGGCAGCCCAGTATTTCATTCCCAACGAGTACGACAAGCTCATGTCGGCCATCGGTGCGGAAGGCACCAACGCCTACACCTCCAACGACGTGACCTGCTACACCGAGGACATCCCGTCGAATGAAGTCGAGAACTGGGCCAAAATCCAGGCCGACCGTTTCCAGAACATGGTCATCCGTGGCTTCCACACCGAACTGGAAGCCGTGTATGAAGAGTACAACATCGGCATCGCCCAAGACAACCGCAAGGTGTGGGAAGCCTTGAGCGCCATGCTCTTCCCCACCCACCCCTACGGCACGCAGACCACCATCGGCACGCAGGAACACCTGAAGAACCCGTCGATCGTCAACATCAAGAACTACTTCAACAAGTGGTACCGCCCCAACAACGTGGCCATCTGCATGGCTGGCGACTTCAACCCCGACGAGGTCATCGCCATCATCGACAAGTATTTCGGCGGTTGGCAGCCTGGCGCTGACGTGAAACAACCCGAGTTTCCTGCTTTGGCTCCCATCACCGCTCCAAAGGACACCACCGTCTACGGCCTCGAAGCCGAAAACCTGATGCTCGGCTGGCGTTTCGATCGTGGCAACTCGCTGCAAGTGGACACCTTGGACGTCATCGGCGAAATGCTGAGCAACGGCACCGCCGGTCTCGTCGACCTGGACATCAACCAGCAGATGCAGATGCTCTATGCCTACGCTGGTAGCCAGACGCTGCGCGACTACACCAGCTTCATCATGGGTGGCTCGCCGCGTCCCGGCCAAAGCCTCGAAGAGGCGAAAGACCTGCTGCTTGCCGAAATCGCCAAACTGAAGAGCGGCGACTTTTCCGACGACCTGCTGCCCTCGGTGATCAACAACGCCAAGCTCAACTATTACAACTCGCTGGAAAGCAACGCCGCCCGCGCCAACATGTTTGTCGACACCTATATTAATGAGGTGCCGTGGGACCAAAGTGTTGGCCGCCTCGACCGCATCTCCAAATTGACGAAGCAAGACATCGTCGACTTCGCCAACAAGCACTTCAACGGCAACTATGTCGTGGTCTACAAGCGTCAAGGCGTTGACGAGAACCAAAAGAAAATCGAAAAACCCGCCATCACCCCCATCCCGACCAACCGCGACCTCGTGAGCGACTTCGTGAAGGAAGTTCAAAACAGCGAAGTGAAGCCCATCGAGCCTCGTTTTGTCGACTTCAAGAAGGATTTGACCTTCGGCAACACCGAGGCTGGCCTGCCCTACATCTATGTACAAAACAAGGAGAACGGCCGTTTCATCCTCTCGTTCCGCTACGACTTTGGCGAAGAGTCTGACCTGCGTTATGGCTTGGCTTCACAATACCTCGAATACCTCGGCACCGACCAACTCAGCAACGAGGAAATCAAGCAGCAGTTCTACAAGATCGCCTGCGACTATTACATCAACGTGGGCGCACGCAACATCACTGTCACCCTGCGCGGTTTGGGCGAGAACATGCCACAAGCCTTGGCCCTGATGGAAAACGTGATGCAAAATGCCCAACCCGACCCAATGGTGGCCGAAATGTGCATTCAACAGCTTGAGAAAGCCCGCATGGATGCCAAACTCAACCAACGCAGCAACTTCAGTGCCTTGGTGAACTACGGCATCTATGGACCTTACAACCCGACCCGCAACCAACTCTCCATTGCCGAGATGCGCAAGCTCGACCCGCAAGTGCTTCTTGACCTTTTGAAGAACCTCAAGAGCTACAAGCACACCGTGTTATATTATGGCCCGATGACCGCTGAGGAGATGGCCAAGGCCGTCACCGAAAATCACCAGACCGTGGCCGAGCTGCAAGCCGTTCCCGAAGGCAAACACTACGAGATGCAGCCCACGCCCGAGAACGAAATCGTCATTGCTCCTTACGATGCCAAGAACATCTACATGCGCATGATACACAACGAGCAACGCGAGTGGAACCCCGAAGAGGCCGCTGTGAAGGCCCTCTTCAACGAGTACTACGGTGGTGGCATGAACACCATCGTGTTCCAGGAAATGCGTGAGGCCCGTGGCTTGGCCTACAACGCCTTTGCCGCCTACATGGAGCCGAGCTACAAGGACCAAAAGGAATACTTTTTCACCCACATTATCACCCAAAACGACAAGATGATCGACTGCGTGACCCACTTCCTCGAAATCCTCGACGATATGCCTGAGAGCGAACAGGCCTTCGGCATCGCCAAGGACGCCTTGACGAAGCGTTTGGCCAGTCAGCGCACCACCAAGTTCGGCCTCATCAACGCTTGGCTGAGTGCCCAAAACCGTGGCATCGACTACGACCTCAACGAACGCATCTACAACGCCTTGCCCAATATCACCTTGCAAGACATCGTGAAGTTTGAGCAGGAGCAGATGGCCAACAAGCCCTATCGCTACGTCATCCTCGGCGACGAGAAGGAACTCGACATGAACGCCCTCCAAGGCTTCGGTCCCATCAAGCGTGTGAGCACGGAGGAGATCTTCGGTTATTGATATCGATATGGCTTATGACTATGGCCTCTGGCCAACGTCATAAAAACAATGGCCGCTCTCACATAATGTGGGGCGGCCATTGTCATAGGCAATAGGCCATAGTCAAATTACTCCAAGCTATCGCCTGTCTCGCTGCTGCCTTCCTTGGCCTGGCGCTCGAGTTCCATCTTACCGAAACGCAACGTGAAGCCTGCAGAGATATAGCGGCTGTTGAGCATCTTTCGGGTGCTGTCGCTGAGATAATATGGGTTGGTGTTGGTGGAGCCGGAGCCAATCGTCGCACCCCAGTTGAAGATGTCCTGCACGTTGACGAACACCGACAGGCGGCGGTTGAAGAAGTCGCTGCGGAGACCCATGTTGAGGAAATAACGCGCCTTGCGCTCGCTCATCAGGCCGATGGTGGGCGAGTTGTAGTTGGCCGAAGCCGTCACTTGCAGACGGTCGAAGAGCTTCGCCCAAGCGTTGACGCGCACGCTCCACGAGAGCTTTTCGTTCTCGGTCAGCTTGTGCTCAATGTTGCCAAACTCGTCGACGCGGTCGTATTCCATGCGGTAGCCGTAGTTGTAAACGTTGGCAAAGAGGCGCACGTTAAAGAAGCCGCTCGGGCGGTAGGTCATGTTGAGCGAGGCTCCGTAACGCCACGATGTGCCCATATTGTAAGGTACCGAAAAGCTGACAATTCTGTCAAGATAATTGTCATATTCGGCATCGGTGAGCGAACTGATTTCGTTGGTGCTCAAGCGACCGTAGCCTTCGATGCCGATATTGCCGAAACGCTCGAAGAACTTCTGCCAGCCCGCCTCCACGTTGTGGGTATAGCTGCTTTTCAAGCCGTTGGGATTGCCCACCGAATAGCTGTTTTCGCCATAGCTGCGGAACTTGGAGATTTGGTTGTACCTCGGGTTCGACATGCGCATCGAGTAGTTGAGTTTCAGGTTGTGCATGTCTTCGGTGCGGTAGGTCAGGTGAATCGACGGACGGACGGTCAGGTAATACAAGGTGCTGTCGTCAGCAAAGGGCATGTCGCTGATATAGTTGTAGTTGATGCGCTCGCCACCCAATCCGAGACCTGTACTCAGCGTGAAACCGCCCCAGCGGTGCGTCCAGTTGACGTCGGGGCTGATGGAGCTGTTGCTGCCTTTCATGCGGTAGGTGCGCAACGTATCGACCAAAATGCCCATGGTATCGTTGAAGCGGTCGTAGGTGTTGTCCATCTGCGAATGGTCGGCGCGAAGGCCGTAGCTGAGTTCGCCGTCCTTGCTGTAAGGCCGGTTGTAGCGCACATCGAGGCTGCCACCGTAATCGTAGGTTTTTGAGAGCATGTAGCGGTGCTCGTCCAAGTCGGTGTAAACGTCAAACATCCTGTTATAGAACTCCTCGCCGTGGTTGGTACTGATACGTCCGTTCAGTCCAATGCGCAAGTTATGTCCTTCATTGTCAAACTTTTTGGTGTAATCCGCGCCTAAATTGCCAAAAACCGACCTCATATCGTTGCTGTTGGTCGTGTTGTCGCTCAACACGGAGTCGATAGGCATGAGATCCAAATAATAGAAGTTCTGCTGCTCAGAGCGTAACATCTTGTTTATGTTAGCGTTATAGAAACCACCCGCGTTCACCGAGAGGTCGCTCATCGAGTCGATTTCATAGTCGACGTTCATGAACAGGTTGCCGCTGTAGGAACGGCTTTTGTCGGTTTGCGAAACGGTGTCGGTCCATGTGGTTTCATATTCGCCTTCGGTCGCGGCATCGCGGCGGCGTTGCGCCCAACTGTCGGTGGCATTGTCGCGGTTGCTGTAACGCCCGGAGGCAAACAGGTTAACGCTCAGTTTCTCCTTTTTCCACATATAGCTCACCCAAGGCGAGACGAAAGGTTGGTTGGAGCCATTCACGCCAAAACTGATGAACTGGTTGCTCTTGATGTGGGCCGAAGTCACGATGTTGATGACCGCCTCGGCATCGGTGGCGTATTTTGCCGAAGGGTTGGTGATGGTCTCGATGCGGGCGATGGCATTGGCGGGCAAGGTCTGAAGATAGGTCTTGAGGTTTTCCTCGGTGAGTTTCGAGGGCTTGTCGTTGACCCAAATCTCCACGCTCGAAACGCCGCGCAATGTGATGTTGCCTTCCACGTCGACCTCCACGCCGGGCGCGTTCTGCAAGGCATCCTCGGTGGTTCCCGTTTGGATGGACGGGTCTTCGCTGACGTTGTAAATTAGCTTCTCGCCTTCCATGGCATAGAGCGGTCGCTCGGCGGCCACAGTCACTTCGCCAAGGGTTGTCGTCCCGGGATTGATGCGCAAAGTGCCAAGGTTGACGTTGTTGGTCACCTTGAAGGGATGCGTGTAGCTCTCGTAGCCGATGGCCGACACGCGCAGCACGAACGACCCTTGCGGCACCTGGTTGATCTCGAAAGCGCCGTCCATGTTGGTGATGCCGCCTTTCACAAACTCGTTATCAACAGAGTCGAGCACGGCAAGGTTGACGAAAGGCAGGAGTTCGTTGGTCTTGGCATCGCGCAGCAGTCCGACCACGGTGAAGGTATCCCCTTCCCTCACCTTTTTCTTCTGTTTCACTGTGGGCATCTGGCCCTCGGTCTGTCCCCACTGGCGGTCGCCGCCGTATGGAGGTCTGCCGCCTGGCGGACGGTTGCCGCCACCGGGAGGACGACCTCCAGGAGGTTGCGCCACGCACAAAATCATTGAAAACACCAAAGCCGTCAAAAACGAGGCTTTCAACAAAAAAGACTTGTTCATGAAAGTAATAGATTGGAAAAAAAAGGGCTCAGTATTATTTGCCGAAAACGTTATGGCTCACATTTTCAGGCTTCCATTTGTCCTTGGGCGCAGGTTGCTCGTTCGGATAGCCCATCACGATGACGCCGAGCGGGATGAGGTTTTCGGGCAGATTCAACACGCGGCTGACATTGGTCACGCGCTCTTCGATGGGATAGCAGCCTGTCCACACGGCGCCGAGGCCGAGGGCGGGGGCGGCCAAGAGGATGTTTTCGGTTGCGGCGGAGCAGTCCTGGATCCAGTAAGGCTGTCCGGGGCCTTCCATGGCCTTGTTCAGGTCGCCGCAAACCGCGATGGCCAACGTGGCTTCCTTCCACATCTGGCTTTGGCGGCCATTGCCGCCCAACGAATCCATGACTGCCGGGTCGTCGATGACCACGAAATGCCAGGGTTGCTTGTTGACGGCGGTAGGTGCCGCCATGCCAGCACGAAGCAGCATCTCGACGGTGTCAGCCGATACCGTCCTGTTGGTGAACGAGCGGATGCTGGTGCGCGTCATGATGGTCTCCATGGCATCATTTTTCGTGTTGTCGGTCGTGGTTGTCGTCTGGTTGTCGTTGCAGTTGCAGCCCGTCATGAAAATGGCAGCAAGCATAAACAACAGTGCTGATTTCATTATTCTATTCATTGTCGTAAAAATTTAGGCTGCAAAAATAAAAAAAATGTACTTTTGCTGGGTATAACAGGCTAAAATAAAAGATAATACAGTCGATAGTGCGTAGTATCGTCGCGACATTTAACCATTTCATGTTCGGCTGTTTTTGACGAAACGATGTATGTGCAATCGAATTATTTTGTAATTTTGGAGGCTGAATTCAAAAGAAAATGGATGAGAGAAAGAAACAGCTTGTTCTTGATTTGTTGAGACGCTACAAGGAAAAATTCTTAAACGTTTCGTTGGATGCTCCTTTCAAAGAGGGAGAAAAAGCCGACGAGCTTTATAAATGGCAACTGATTACCAAATGTCACGAAAAGACTGATGCTGAGATTATCCGCAATTTTAAGTCGAAAAATGTTGTTCATGTTCAAACTGTTTATCCTGTATTGACTGAATTGCTCAAAAGCAATCAGCAGCAATTGGTTGATTGCTTTAATGGGTTAAAAGACGAAAACCTCTCTTTGTCGGAAAGACTATCCATTTTCAAAAAAGAGATGGGAAACTTATGTGGCGATAAATTCAAATCAAAAGCCAATGATGAGCGTACGGCAGCCGCATTTTTGTCATGTTGGAATCCTAAAAAATATACATTTTTCATAGATAAAAAAGTCTATCAACCTTATTGCAATTATATAGGCGAGCAACCTCATGAAACTGGTGAAAAATACCCCCATTATCTTCAATTGATTGCAGAATTAACCAAGATAATCAAACAAGACCCCGAATTGGATGACAAGTTTCGGAACGAAACAAACGGATTGATTCAAAGCGATTTATTGACAGCTCAAAACATACTTTGGCAAATGAAAGACATGATGAATATAAAAGAAGAAAAATACATCAGCTTCAAACATCTTTTAGAATACTTTGTCTCTCATCTTGAATGGTGTAATAACAATGACAAAGGTTTTATTGGATATGACAAATATATCAAACCCCTGTTAGATGCAAACAAGTTTAAGTATTCTGGACAGGGTTGGAATGGAGGCCAAATACAAGAACAAATAGAAAAATGGGCTCATTATGAAGAAAATACTATTTGCATAAACGTTTATGCAGCAAATTATCAAAGCAATGCCTGTTATTTGAACTGGAAAGATACATGGATAAATGTACGCCCTTTATGGGACAATAACCATATTGCCAAATTATACCTCAGCAAGGAGGAAAAGTCTTCTGCTAAGGAAGAAAGGACCAAGACTATCCAGGAATTAGGTCTATTCGATAACAAAGAACCAAATTCGACAATAATGTCATTTTTTGACGATTATGAGAAAATGATTTTGGAATATAACGAATTGTACTATAACAAATTAATGATGGAACAGATTTACAACTTGACCAGAGTTCTTACCTTAAAGAAAAACCTTATTATTCAAGGCGCTCCAGGGACAGGAAAAACCTACACTACAGCAGCTTTGGCATTGAGCATCTGCGGTGAAATGATACCCAAAACCCATGAAGATGTCATGAAACGCTACAACGAACTTCAAAAAGAAGGACGCATTGGTTTCTGTACCTTCCATCAATCAATGGACTATGAGGATTTTGTAGAAGGAATAAAGCCAAAGACAATAAACGAGCAAATAACCTACGTAATTGAACCGGGCATTTTCAAA
>Ga0247609_10000722_pt1 | contig 43368 bp, 83 predicted proteins | sample 172DNAGHGlowgp2_FD_193487 | JGI IMG/M metagenome (GOLD analysis project Ga0247609, IMG submission 193487) | Sheep rumen microbial communities from Palmerston North, Manawatu-Wanganui, New Zealand - 1728 DNA GHGlow gp2 | ecosystem: Host-associated > Mammals > Digestive system > Stomach > Rumen ... | reverse complement strand
AGAATCAAAAGCGTTTTTGGGTAAAGGTTTACGTTCGGTCCTTTCGTTATCCATAAAAAATCACTCCTTCAAAATACGAACATTAATCGGAATTTTTTAAAAAATGTTCGGTAAAAAATTTTTGGGGGTTCTTTCCCCTTACGTGTATTTTCGAATGTCCACTTTATTTTTTGGCGGTTTTTCGGCCTGTTATTTAAGTTTCATTAAGAATCAGCCTAGAGAGATTTGACGAATGAAGCAAAGCGGTTTGAGTTTCATTAACGATGGAAACAGAGAATGCAGGAAATAGAAGGGGTTGGGGAGATTGGAGAGGGGAGAGAGGGGAAACGGGGATAGGAGTTGGAAGAGAATATATATGACCTTTATGGGAGTTTGCGCAACTTTTCGACGTAAACTCCCCTTTTTTTATTTTCATGCGCTCAGCAGTGAGCTGGTCATGCCCCGAGCCGGAGACACCGGACGGTAGCCAAAGGAGGTGTAAAGCATGACTTATATCGATTTTCTGCAGGCTTGCCCGCAGATGACAGAACAGGATGCGCGTGACGCCGTGCGGTTCCTGCAGTGGCTCAATCAGCCCAAAAAGGTCACCCGGAGAACTGTACGAGTGAACTTGATCACCAAGGAGGAATGGGAACACACCCCCATCGACCTCCTTGATGGTCGAGTAATATCTGCCATTAAGGCAGAGCTGGCCCGGCAGAACCGGGAAGTTTATTGGAGTGTCATCTCCGATAAACCGCTGGCAAGGGCCAGCGACGCCGTGGATCTTTCCAAGGCGTATCAGGTCATCATCTGATGGCCTGATTTTTTTATTTTTATGCGGACTATCCCGCTCAGTAGTCCGTTACAAAATTATATGAGCAGTTGCGGTTTGATCAGCCGCAACACAGCGCGAAGGAGGCGCAAAAACAATGTTCGAAAAGCTGAATGACTTTATCCCCGGCACGCACAACTTTGAGTTCACCATTGAGACTTCTGTTGGAAACTATATTGGCTACACGCGGTGCCTCAGCGATGCGTTTGTTGAAGCCGAATCCCTTGCGGCTTTAATGATCTATCCCCACATTGAAATTAAGTATCTCAACGGGGATTTGATCAAGGCATACGATCTGTAATCTTTCTGAGCCCTTCGGGGCTCTTTTTTTATTTTAACGAACGCCGAGAAAGGAGGTGCGAATCATGGACCGAGAGGCCATTGAGCTTGACGTTGCTCTGGAGAGCTACGTCGATGCATGGTTTGACTTCTCCGGTATCGAGCCGGAGGAAAAGAACCACAAGGAGACCGACTAAGGTCTCCTTTTTTTATTTCAATGCACCAGAAAGGAGGTGTATGAAGATGGCTGTGTTAATCATAGCTATCGTTCTGGTAGTAACCGGCCTGCCGGAGCTAATCCGCTACTACGCGGATTATTACAGACGGTGAACAAAAGGCTCCTGTCCCTACCGAGTTCCTTGTATACTCGCTGGGGCGGTTGAGCCTTTTTTATTTTAACGGCCTGAGAAGGTGGCTAAAATCCTAGCCTTGAACATGGGTTGGCTCAGACGCTGAATAGCAAGCGTCCGTGTGGTTGCTACCAAGACCACGTATCAAACATAATAGGAGGAATCCCAAAATGAAGAAAGCAATCGAAACCAAAAACCTGGCCTGCGCCATCTACCCGTTCGAAGTATTTCGCAAAATTTCAGATCTTGCATACTGGGGCGAGGATTTGGACCACATCACCGCAATCGACGGCGAGCTGGCGGAAAAAGTTGCCGCCAAGGACAATGTCCAGATTTCTGGATCATTGACCTCCGGTGTACTCTACATATTCCACTGGAACAAAGCAGGAACCAAGCTGGTTCCACTTCATGTGTCAATGAAGCCGAAGACGGCTGCAAACATAGAAAATGGAAGTCGTCGCTATGGCAGCGGCGCCATTCTGAACGAATTGTTCTAATCCACAACTAGGAGCTCCAGAAATGGAGCTCTTTTTTTATTTTAACGGCGGCTCGGATAGACGAGCATATTAACCCTGCAACTGGGTAATAATAGGTTGCCACCGTCCTGCATCTGGTACCGCAGGATACGGTTGAATAAGAAAGGAGGTACCATGAAAAAGTCTTATGAAAGTTTCCGCCACAGCTTCAGCTTTGAGGAGGCACTGGCCCATACGTCCTGCGCTTCCGTGGGCGCTATGATGGAGACGTATGATGTCTCCGTCAGCGCCCCCTGGGCTGAGGCCGTGCTGGTCACCCTGACGCCCCGGGAGGGCGTCACTGAGGACGACCCCGTCCTTGGAGCTGGTTGGGATACCGTCGAGGAGGAATTCCTCGGTTGTGTAGCCGAGGTCAACGCTGAGCGCTGATCCGGCACGTCTTTGGAGCAAGACGTTAAACATGCTCCTTTTTTTATTTTTACGCGGACTATTGGTCATAGTTCGACAAAAAAGAAGGAGGTGTTCCTATGAACATCACGACCATCGTTATCCTGCTGGCGCTGTTGGAGGAGCTGCCGGAGCTCCCCGAGCACGCGCGTGCTAATCGTCGTGCCAACCGGGAAAAAGCCATCCGTCACAATCGTAAAACATACCACAATCTCGTAGGAAACGGGATTTGGTATGAAAACCAGGACGAAAATGGTGATTTTGTTGCATATCACCGCAGCAAGGTTACCAATAAGTACCAGAAGGGACGTTGGGAAACTGAACGCCTTTCTGGACACAGAAGATTTCAGAAGTGGAGTCGGGATTACTATCCCAGCTTCACAGACGAAAAAGCCACACGGCGCTGGAATGAAGAACTGAAAGAGTTCTTCGATTAATCAATTAAAGGAGAGTTTGCTGGCTCTCCTTTTTTTATTTTTTACGGCAGCGGAAGCTGACCAAATAACCCGCATAGCGGGAACGGAGGTGCCATATGTCTAAGATTAACTCTTACACTGTATTCAGCAGCGAACACGGCGTCACCACCATTGCGGAAATTACCGAATACTTCCGCAACGGAGACATCGTCACGGTAGAAGAATACCATTTCTGCCGCAACAACGTTGAGTTCGGCTGGGCTCGTGTCCAGTCCGATGATCAGCACCGCCGCGTTGTCGGCGACAAGGAGCTGCTGGAGCGGTTCCAACTGATCGCGTAACCCTTTTTGAAACCGGCGAGCGTGGCTTGACCATGCGACGACCCGGTTTCTTTTTTTATTTTTTATGACCACAAAAAGAAAGGATGTGATTGTATGTGGGTGGAACCCATGGTTATTCAAAGGGCAAGAGTCGACTCCTTAGCAACAAAATTGACTCGTCCGCACGACTTCTACGTCAACTGCGGCGGCCACGCCTTTGGTGTGGATGGCTGGTATATACCGGCCGATAAGGAGGATCTGTTTCAAGACTTCTACACAGCCCGCAACAACAAAGGCGGCTGGAGAAGTCTTGAAAGAAAGTTCGTAAAGAACATCCTTCGCGACTTTCCGGGGCTCAAATTGCTGAAAAAAGAAAGTGTTGACAACGTGTCTGTCGATCTGGACAGATACGAAATCATCGCCTTTCGTATCCGGCGAACCGCCGTTTTCGCAGATTATCATTTTATGAGATGCGAAAAGAATGGAGATTGGACGGAAAAGCGAGGATCGAGAAGAGACATATTCCGTTATAACTACGAAGACATCTACGATGTCTGGGGAGAGTATGACGGTAAATTATACTTCTTCGTAAGGGAGCGTCGTTAACGGCGTTCCCTTTTTGTTTTTTATGGCAGCCGGAAAGTACGGCCGGGTTGCTGGTGGACGCTAAGCATCAGCCGGGGTAAGGCACGGAAGCCTGTATTACGTCCTGCTTGTAATCTCCATATGCAAGCAGAGAAGGAGGTACATTTATGGAGAAGTACACCATTATCGTCGACGGAAAAGAAACCGAAGTTGTCCTGATCGGGCGCGAACTCGATTGCAATCAGAGAGACCTTGAAGAATACCTGACGGGTTACCGGGGATCTTTCTTCGACGAGGTCTGGATGGACCCCATCACCAAAAAGTGCTACACCGAAGGATACCTGCGCGGTTGGCACGAGTACGACGGCAAATACGCCGTTCAGTACGTTCGCTAACCAAAGAGCCAGTCTTATGACTGGCTCCTTTTTTATTTTCTTGACGGCATAAGCCGATCAATCGTCCACGAGACGTTAAAGGAGGATTCTTATGAGTATCGAGATCACCATGGAAAACGTATTCGACCTGTTTATGGAACACGACTTCCCTTGGTTTGAATTCTTGAACGACATGGAAGAGCCAAAAGCTTTGCTAACGATCAGCAGCGTTTCGAAAACAATCGTAACTACGATATTAATCGTAGACTCTGCCGACATCAGCAACAACGCATATACTTTCTGCTTGGAAACTAGAGAATATATGAAAGCAGGAGAACTGAAAACAGTAGATATACCGTAAGCATTTCAAACTGGAGCAAAAGCTCCAGTTTTTTATTTTTTATGGCGACTGTGCCGAAAGGCTAAATTCAACAGTCGTCAAAGAAAGGAGATATGAGCTATGACTAAGGAAATGACGAACAAACTAACAAAAAACTCGAAGTACCTTGAGGTAGAAGATTTTAGTTATGACATCTTTACTGTATCAATCTTCTATTTCTGCGGAATGTTTTGTATTGACGTGTTTGGCGGTCGGGACGACGAAGAAGTGTATTTCTTCGGCACTGGATTTGACAAAGACCACTTCTACGGAGGATTTGAAACGGCCATAAAAGTCGCCCTCGAAGACATCCGCAAAAGTAATGCAGAGATCAAAATCAAAAAGATTGCAGAATCTGCTTTAGCCAGAGCCTGTGTTGAATTTCATCTGAAACATCACTCAAAATGAAACCTAAAACGACCAAAACTCGGCCACATCAAACAGGTGTGGCAGAAAATGTAAAAGGAGAGTGAAACAAAAATGACTCGTTGGTGGAACGCAGACGACCAGCTCGAACAGAACTTGCTTGACTGGTTCGGCAACGAAAATCTTAGTAGCTGGCTGACTAGATGCTACGAGATCTTTGTAGGATCGCAGGATGTAAAAGAAGTGACATTCTGCTTGAAAAATGGCGAATGCAGCTGGAATATTCATTATTCTGATCATTGGTGTTTCCCGGCCGGTTCCCATAGCTGCAGATCGGCATACGATATTCTAATCGGCTTCAAATCCATAATGGAAGATCCAAAGAAATACAGGCAATGGTGAATCACCAAAAAGGAGAGTCTTTATGGCTCTTCTTTTTTTATTTTCACGGAACGGCTACCCGGCCGTCTCTTGGCAAACATCCTGCGGTTGACCACGCAGGTAGGGTGTGGTGTTGGTCATCCGTCGCGCTCACGAAACGAGCGGCATGCTAGTCCGGCATGACAACCTACAACAAGACTGAAAGGAGACACGACAATGAAGGAACAGATCATGGAGACAAAAGCGCAGGCCCTGTACGGTACTCTGAAGCTGAAGATGGCGGAACTGGAGACCGCCAAGGAAACACTGACCAAACTGACTGCTGACCGTCAGCCCGGAGAACATGGTGCCCGCCGGTCTATCCGCCGCGCAGAGAAGGAGCTGGAAGCGGCTCAGGCTGCTTACAACGACGCTTACAAAGCCTACAAAGCGGAGAACTCCGCCGCGTGGGCTGAGTATAAGAACGAGAAGGAGGACAAGAAGATGAACGACACTGGACTTCAGAAGATCGACAGATATGTCGTGGCTGAAAGCAAGACGGAGGAGATCACGATCTTCTCCAGCGCTGCCACCCGGCATATCATCGAGATGGGCCATGCTGTGAGAGACAGCGTGGTCAAGATCAAGTCGGAGTGCAAGGACACTCTGGCTATGGACTATGCCCACGCGGAAATGGTGCATTATTGCGCCAAGGGCTTCAGCAAGGACGGAAAGCGGTTCGTTCCGCTGATCGTGGCCGCGTCCGACCATCGGAAGGCGACAGCCACATGGATGGATGACCAGATCGCCGCCGCCTACTGGAAGTGGTCGATGTGCGGACTGACCCTGCCGGAGATCTCCGGGAAGATCGCCGTCAATAAGTATATGGCGTATCAGGGTCTCATGTGGTCGGCTTCCAAGAAGTTCAAGGAAGTGTTCGGCATCGAAATCGACCCGGCCCGAATCGCCGTGGTGAAGGACGGCTTCGTCGAAGTCACCGGCATCATGGACGTGGTGCACGACGACGGCACGGTCGAACACGCCGTGGAACGCACGATTACGATCAATGCGTTCGACGGGCAGGGTTCAATGAGAGCTACCCTGTCCAGTGGTGAGTCCGTGACCATCCGGGCTCCGTGGATGAAGGCATTCGTGCAGGCCTGCAACTGGGATGAAGTGATTGAATACTTCACGAAGGTAAAGGGCGATACTAAGATCCAGACCATCTACGGAGAGAAGGACCTGCAGGACATCGATATCGTCCTGACGGTGTCCTGCTTCAAGGCCGCCAAGCTGTACGACTCTTGGGAGAAGTACGAGAAGGCTTTCCGTGAACTGGGACACGAAGTCTGCGTCTGTGTCCGGGAGCATCAGCCGAAGCTGAAGGGCATGCCCTATCAGCAGGGACAGACGCTGCAGGGAACGGACGAAGACGTTGAGAAGTTCGCTCAGCACAGCCTGATGACTGTCTCCAAGTACGAGAACCAGAAGGAAGCTGTGAAGCTCCTTCGTGGGTATCACAGGGCTGCGGCAAAGCTGTATCCGGCCATGATGAAGGAAGGATACACCGCCCGGACCATGCAGGAGAAGTACACTTCTCTGAAGATGGAAATGCTCGGTGGCCGCATCCCGGAACTTGGCTACAATGCCTTCGGTGCAGCTGACATCAAAGCGTTCTGGGAACACGTGGCTGGACAGCCGATCGTTGGCTGCCTGAAGGCCGGTGAGTGCAGCCTGCTCCTGCATAAGGAAGGGCTGACCGACGTGACGCGGTCTCCGCATCTGGACAACGCCCACGTTCTTCTGTACAACGTACGGAAGATGCCGTTCGTACCGGAGAAGAGCCCGACACTCTTCGTGAACATCTGGGATCTGACCACCATTCAGCTCAGGTGTGACTACGACGGCGACCACTTCTGGTACAGCCAGAACGCCAATCTGCTTGATCTGATTAAGAGGACGTATGAAGTCCTGAAGAACCTGCCGATCGACTGGGAGGCACCGGAATCCACGAAAGGTGTCATCAACAGGACGACGATCAGCGAGTTCGTGTCCAACCTGCTGAAGGGCAGCGAAATCGGCCTGTATGCCGATGCACTGACCAAGATGTGGGCGAACGGCTATAATCATGACGTCTGCTGCTGGCTGACCTATGCTGGCAACGTGCTGATCGATGCCGCAAAGCACGGTAACGTAAAGATCGAGAAGCCGGACGCTGTGAAGGCCGTGGACTCAATGTCTCTGCCTGAGTTCTGCATGTACGCGAAAGCAGACAAAGAGCATCCCGCCGGTTCCAAGTACTGGACGGAAGAGCGCTTCGTCTGCGTCGACGAGCAGAAGCACAAGAAGACCGTGTATGCTTCCGAGTACAACGAGAAGAAGCACGGCACGATCAAGACCGTGCTGAAGCCCCGGACGCAGTACTCTGGCAGCTTCCTCGACAAATTCAGCCGCCGTGTGAAGGCACTCGTGCCCGACACTCTGGTGGTGAATGGGCTGGACGAGGAGATCTTCGACGTCACAGTCATGCTGATTAACCCGAAGCGGATAATCGGCAAGCTGGCTGGCCTGTCCAAGAAGGCGTCCAGCTACAACGACACCACCGGAAAGTACGAGGATGAGGGTGGCCTGTTCCAGCAGATCGCCTTCCGTCAGTCTGCCGAGTGGAAGGAACTCATCAACTACGACGAGTTCAAACTCGACTACAAGGCGTGGGAAGACGCCAAGGCCGAGTCCGCCCGTCAGGAGATGATCGCATGGGCTCGGGCGAAGTACGAAGGCAACGCCGTTGTCGCGGGGTACAGCGATGAGCAGATTCTGGAAGGAATCTACGACATCGTAACCCGCAACATGTTCGGACCGGCCAAAGTATCCGATGGATACGACACGGTCGTGAAGAGCGCCTACTGGCGGATCTTCGGCAAGATGGCCTGCGACGTCATCGCCGACAATCTGGGTGAAGAAGCCCTGAGCTTCGACCCCCGGCTGGACGACGACCTCGGCGATGTCGATGGCGCCGAAGACTGCTAACCCAACCGACAGGGAGACTGGTTTCGACCAGTCTCCTTTTTTTCACGCAAACGAGAGTCTAGCAAAGAAAGGAGAACGGAACTATGTACAATATTATTTACAAAAACGACGAGGGGATGAACTTCGTCTACCGCTGCTCCGACGAGAAGCAGCGTGACCACTTCGTTTCTATCCTAACGAACGCCGGGATTGAGTACGATGTAAGGGAAACGACCGACGAGATGTATTACCAGATCTGCGGCTGCCTTTTCAGGTCTGACGGTCAGATGTACACATTCGTCAGGCACGAAGGAGACGCAAAACCCGGCATGTCAGCCGCTGCTGTTGTCAAAGACTCCTACGGACATGAATCCACCAAGGAAGTAATAATCGTTGATACGAGAAAAGCTTCTGAGTCTGAAATTCACGCCATTGCGCGTGGACTCGGGTATAAAGAGCTCGGTAGCATTGAGCGTGTCTGGCAGCGCAAATTAGCATAACCAAAATCTGAGTCAGCCGAAAGGCTGGCTCTTTTTTTATTTACGCGACCGCTAGAGACGCTGCTCTTTAGCGATCCAACACAATGGGGCCCACCCCATTTTTTGCGGCCCCACCTTTTTCTGCGGCCCCCATTTTTTCACTTCGTTCAAGTTACAATGCTCTAAAGGTCGCTTACGCTGGCTTGATAAAGATGAAACTGTTTCTCCAATGTTTCGGGTGCTGTCCCGGGGCGTGGGGTTCCTTGTTTCTTGAGCTCGTTTGTGCGGTTCCCGGGGCTCGGGACGGAAGTTTCTGTGCTTCGTGGCCGCTGACGCTCGCTTGATACCTATGAAGGATTCGTCCTTCCGCAGAGTGCGACTGCGTTACAAATCGCATATCAGGCGTCGCTCGATGAGTTTATGCGCCGAGTTCGTCTGGGTACACGTTACTGCCCACCATAGGGTCAGTCCGTCATTTGCACGGCGGCTGACGGCTTGACGGTAGCGAGCTAAAACCGTTCCTACTGACGCGGAGTCGAAAAAGGAGATACAGCCGATTGTGCAATAGGCTTGTATTGAGTGTAAGTAGCCGCGTGAGGCCAGCCAGTGCCGCGAGTAAGAAACTGGCATTCCCATAGTTGGTCTAAGCCGGTCGCTGACGCTGGCTTGATATTTATGAGACTGCGGTCTCGACAAATTTGAAAGGAGACTTTGTCCGATGAAAACGATGAAACAGATTGCTCAGCTCGAACGTATCTATGCGGAGAAGGCCGCGAACGCGGAGGCCCTGATTAAGATTGTCAAGCGCGAGGTCGACTACGTGCACAACCACCTGAACACCATGTGTCTGGAAGAACTGCAGGAGCGGCTGGACAACATCCGCGACATGCGGAAAGAACTCGCCGCAGCGAATCAGTGGTGCGAAGACACCAAGAAAGAATTGGCGGAGTTCTATGCTCCTGCTATCCGGTAACCCCACATATTGAACATTCCTGCCCCGGCCGACTGCGTAGCAACGTTCGGGGTGGATGCAGTTCAACAACGAAGACATTCAACTCAGCCGTCGCAGGTTTCCTCCTCCTTCCTGTGGCTGGCTGACTTGAGTACCTTCCTTCCGGGAACAGCCCGGCACCTCCTTTCTTTCAGGTTGACAGGTCTGGACAACCTGTTGACCGACAGGCATACGTTGTGGTGGACGTATGCCTGTTTTTTTTCTCAGACATCATCTGGGAGAATACAGCCCGAATTTCGCTTCCAGACTTCTGGATGAATAAATACTCATCCGAGACCTTAGAAGCGGTTTTTCGAGAAAAATTTCCCAGTTGTTAACTGTAATTTTTGTGCGGCCCCATATTTTTTCGCGGCCCCTTTTTTTGGGACATTCGAAAAATTACGTATGGGAGATAAACGGCTTACGCCTGCTGAAACAGATGAAAGGAGTGATGCCTGTGGTGCCCAAGAACAAAATGTCCAAGAAAGCTCAGGCTGAACTCAACAAGCAGAAGCGAGTGACCTGGGACTTCTCTCCTGTTTCCAGAGTAAAACAAAACGGCAAGATCTACAACCGCAAAAGGAGGACGTATGACAGTTACTAATCACGGAATGAATAAGTCCGTCAAGACAATCTATCAGAACCAATTTCAGGTCATCGGTTATCCGCCTTGGCTAAGTAAATGTCAGTTCGAAACCTTAACCGAGGCCGAGAACGAAATTCGTAACTTGCACTTTACCAACGCAATGAAAGTCACCACGACCGTCCGCCGTGTTGTTGTGCGGACACCGAAAGGAGAATAAAAATGCGTAAGGTTATTCTGAATAAGTGCTTTGGAGGGTATAGCTTCAGCCCAGAGTTTATAGCTGAGTATCTGGAGCGCACCGGAGCCAAGAACGTCACGTACCAAAAGACCGTCTATGCCAAACTCGGAGAACGGGAAGACATCCCGATGACAAGAGACCAGTTTGTCGAGCACAGTGCTGGTTTCGACGCATACGCTTGTGTGGACGGCGAGCGTTTCGAAGACCGCGATATCGAACGTGATGATCCTGTTGCTGTTGAAATTCTGGAAGAACTGGGCTCTAAGGCTTGCTCCGGCCGTTACGCATTACTTGGAATCGAGAAGTACAACGAGACCAAGTATGCTGCCCGCATCGAGGAGTACGACGGCGACGAAACCCTTGTTCTGACCCGCCTGCTCACCCCTGACATGATCCGCGAATGCAAGAGCACGGACGAAATTATTGATCTTCTGACAGAGGTCAATGCTTTTGTTACGCCGGATAAAGATTGTTTCACAAGAGATGTTTCACTTTGAGTCAGCCCGCTTACGCTGGCTAAATGCTTATGCGGTTTGTCCGCACAGAAAGGAGAATCACAATGGAACTCATGCCTGTAACTATCTCTACGGATGGGGCCTGCTCCGGTAATCCCGGCCCCGGTGGATACGCCGCTATCCTGCGGTTCGGCAACAAATTCAAGGAGCTCTCCGGTTACGAGTCTCAGACGACCAACAACCGGATGGAGCTTCGGGCTGTCATTGAATCCATTGCGATTCTGAAGAAGCCCTGCCGCATTTTGGTTCGCACAGACTCCACAATGGTCTGCAACGCTATCGACAATCTCGACTCTATGCCGGACAGGGGTTGGAAGACCAGAACCGGCGCAAGAAGAGCTAACTGCGATCTCCTTCAGAAACTCTATAAGATCAAGCAGGATGGACATCACACCCTGCAATTTGAGCATGTGAAAGGTCACAGCCTTGATCCCGATAACGAACGCTGCGATCTTCTTGCAAGAGCGGAGATTGCGAGGCACGTATGATCTACGAAAGAAAGAGGACTCGCAAAGCATGATTAGTACAAGAGAGATCTACGAGGCCGCGAGATCAACCTTTATTATGGATTATAACTATCAGCGCAAACAGGTTCAAAAAATGAACAGAAAGGCAAACGCCGATATCGAACATGCGGCACAGTGGAGAACCCTGGCAACGATTTTTGATACGCTTGCGGATGTGACCTATGACAAAATCTTGTATGTCACGGAAGAAATAAAGCGCATTGCAGAGGAGGGAGATCATGAATCTCGGATGTGAACCGAGAACGACATACGAATGCTTCGAGCCTGATCCCAGCGATGAGTTCTACGATCAGATGTGTACAGCCGCCTATTCACGATTGTTTTCTGAAGGAGTTGATTACAGTGCCCAAGACTGTACGGAATACGATTCTTGCGACATCAGCCTTGATCGGGCTGGTTGACCTTGTGATGGCCGTCATCCTGTTGGTGAGGTGATCCCTATGGTCAACGTATGGGCGATGTCACCCAATGGAAAGAAAAGCTTACTATGCGAGCCGGATACGAAAGTACCGGCCGTTTTTAGTGAGGATGACGCATGGGCCTTCATTACGAAGGTCATGCGCATGGACAACGCGCCACGTTTTATGTGGACAAAGGAGGTACCTGATGCTGGATGCCCTGATTATCTTGGTGATGAACATTCTGACCTTCACGGCCGGGATGCTGATTGCTAACTACTACAACGACAAAGCTGAGCGCGAGAAGAAGGACGCGCTCGAAAGGCAGTTCGTCCGGCTCCGTTGCAAGATGGATGCCGATGACCCCTGCAAACCCTACGTCTCCCGTTTGGCCCCGCTCAACACTGGTGACTTCGACGGCGATAGAGGGCCCATTACCGAAGAGTTCATGAAGAACTTGAAGGAAAACGGCTCAGCCAAAACGTCGTTCCGTAAGTCCGACATTGCTAAATAACCGCCCTGGCGGGCTGGTTGATGCTTATGAGTCATACGTCGGTTGGCTCCGCGATCTCAAATCCGACGCGCCGCTGTGGACTGGCGTTAACCACGGTCGTCTCTTTACAACCCCACAACACAAAATATTGATTATTTGGAGGTATTAATTATGACTATTTCTGTGATTGGTAACATTGGTAACGGTGCGGAACTGCGTACGGTCAACGTCAATGGCGTGGAGACTTCTGTTTGCTCCTTCTGGATGGCTGAGAACTTCAAGAAGCGGGACGGCAGCACCAAGACCACTTGGCACAAGGTGACCGTCTGGCGGAAGTACGCCGAAGTGATGGCGCAGTACCTGACCAAGGGCCGGAAGATCCTGGTGACGGCTGAGAACGCCGAGGCCAAGACCTATACCGACAAGGAGAACCGCATCCGCCCGTACATCGACATTCAGGCCAGCAAGATCGAACTGCTGGACGGCAAGAAGCCGGAGGAGACTGAGCCCGAAGTCGAAGTCGAGGATGAGAGCACCCCTTGGGATTAATTTTGTAAAGAAAGAAGCGGTCGGCTAAAGATAGTCGGCCGCTCTTTTTTAATGTCTGCTATAGTTGCGAATCAGCATAAGTGGCTCTTCACCGTGAGACTCGAAGACGTCTTTCTCGATGTGCCAGCGCGAGTTTCCGATGCGCTTTAGCAATCCAGCATCCTGAGCCGCCTTCATTGCATGGACGACTGCCGTGTAACTTGTTCCTGCCCCTCTGGAAATCTCATCGTACGAACCGTTGAAGTAATAACTCTTTGGGTCTGTACGCTCCAGAACGTAGAAGATGATTCTCAGCCGACAGGTATCAACATTGACCGCTTCGGCCATCTTTACAAAGTCATTCGTTGTCATCATGCTCGTCACCTTCTTCCATGTAGATCTCGTGAACTCTTCTCAGCAGGTCCGACAACTCATCATCTTCTCTCCGCTGTTCCCTTTGCAGTGACTTTTCACTGACCGGCAATCTAGAGTACTTCAACAAAAGCGCGTTGTCCATATGCTTGCCGCCGCCATGCAGAATCCGTGGGTTGACCATCCACGTCGACATCCTGACAGGACGAATCAGATCATACGTCTGGAGCCCGCTAAAAACACGTGCGATTGTCGCAGGCTTGCAGTTTGTTGCGTGCTCGATCTCCGAACGAGATCCTGTGAATTCGTTGGTTGCGTACTTCATGTTCTGGATCATATACACAATCACATCGAAGCTACGCGACTTAAGAAAGTCTTGCAAAAGAGGCAAAAGGCGAGGATACAGCTTCAGCCACTCAAACCGCGACTGGGTATTGACTTCGTCTGACACGGCTTCGTAGATCTCACTGCCCGTCAGTACTTCGCCGGTCTCCTGATCCACGAACCGTCTGTACCTCAGACTGTCCGACATTTATCTCACCGTCCTATTCTGTATCATGTATGATACAGGTAATATCTTTCGCTATCATTATAGCATAGTTTCACACGATACACAACGACAAAGTTTCTGCCGACCTGTATCACCTATGATACAGACCTGTATCATGTATGATACAGGTTCTCCGAAGCAACGAATCGTCAAACACGTTTATTTTCAATGGTTCAACGATTTTTGGTGCCCGAAAAAAGTAAATTTGCTCTTATTCTGAAAATATAAAATACTTTATACTTATGCATTCCGAGGTGATGCTCAATGTATGTATCCGCCAGATTGATTCCAGACGGAACAAAAACACCAATGAAAAGAACTCTGTTTCCCAAACTGAAAGACGAAGAGCTGAGCGACAGTGCCCGTTTGATTTGTCTGGCCGCCAAGAAGATCCCCGTAGATACAACGGAGCTCGAAGTCGAAATCAACGGACCAATCGAACTACTGCTTGCCGTTGTTAACTTCTGTCACGAACACAGCATTTCGTTGTATGTGAACCTACCAAAGTACGCAGACAACAACAGTTTGAGAGCAGAAGACCAGCACATAACGCTTTTGAGATTTGACTACTGTCCGCACTGCAAAGGACGGTTCTCAAGTGCTTTCCATCATTCCTGTCCGTTTTGCGGAAGTTGGGGATACGAGCCGTATTTGTCTGCCGAAGCAGAAGCTTACAACCGATACATAATGAAAGACCGAGAAGAAGAACACTAAATTAAGGAGCGTGATTGTATGTTACCCGGAAAGACCCTGCAGGAACTCGCGATTGAACTTGACCGTCAGAACAGCGCCAAGAAGGACTACCTGCTTGATACCCGAAACCTTGTCATGGACGCCGACGAGAACGGCGCCATGCTTACAATGATCAACGACAGAAACAACACCAGCACCCTTTTGGGAATCAACGAAATTGCACACTCCCAGATCGGACAGGCACTTGGAATCCCTACACGCTATTACGACAAGATGCGGCAGGAGAACCCCGCACTCTTGGCCGAGAATGTGAATACATGGTTCGCTACGGAACCCAAGGTGCGTATGGTGCGTACTCTTGACGGCACAGCCCGTGCATTCCTGAGCGACAGGTATCGCCGCATCGACAACTACGACATCGCACAGAACGTTCTGCCGATCCTTGGAGAGCTGAACGTGAAGTTTGAATCTACCGAAGTGACCGACCAGAAGATGTACATCAAGGTCGTGAACGAGCGGCTGACAAAAGAAGTCAAGCCGGGAGACTACGTACAGTCTGGAATCATTATTACCAACTCCGAAGTTGGTATGGGAACCGTAACGATTCAGCCGCTGCTGTATCGGCTGGTATGTACCAACGGTATGGTAGTGAACGACTTCCGTGCGGCTACCCGTCGTCGGCACGTTGGCAAGGGCAATCTTGCTACGGAAGACTACACCCTGTATGCCGACGATACACTGCTTGCTGATGACCATGCTCTTATGCTGAAGATCCGGGATACAATCCATGCTTCTCTGGACGAAGTACACTTCACCAATCTGATTGACCAGATGCGTGCAGCCGCTGAAGTCAAGATCGAAACCAGACACATCCCTGAGATGGTGCAGATGGCGGCTCCTGAGTTTGGGTTCACCAAGAAGGAGAGCGAAGGCATTCTGGATCATCTCATCCGTGGAAACGATCTGACGATGTACGGCTTCGCTAATGCAGTAACCCGCTACGCACAGGACGTGCATTCCTACGACAGGTCTACAGAGCTTGAAGCGATCGGCTACAACATTATGACAATGCCTGAAAGGACTTGGCACAACCTGCAGAAGGTTGAAGCTGCGTAAAGGAGTGATTGAATGTATATCGTGTCTCTTTTCTGCCGGAACAAGAAGTACGAAGCACAGTTTGCTACCGAGAAGGAAGCCTGCTCTTATGCAAACATGTTCTGGCATCTCTCTCCACGGGTGACAGCACCCGACGGGAAACCCATTGTCGAACCAACAGAAGATAGTTGCGAGTCTGAGTTTTGATTCTTCCCCTATACGTCATTTTTCGAATGTCCCCACCAGATAAGACATCCCCGATTTGTCATATCTGGTCAAAAATTTGTGACCATTCGAAAATACACGTATAGGGGAGAGAGAGTTCGCCTTTTTCTCCCACTTCAAAAAAAGGGAGATATTCTATGAGTGAACTCAAAACAGTAAACACCAGCTTGCCATCAACAGTGGAAGACCTGAGCAAGTTCGTCCTGATCGGAAGAGAAAAACTGATTGCTGTCAGAGCAGAAATAAGAGCAATCGAGAAGGTCGGGCTTGCTCAGGAAGTCCGGGAACAGAAACTCCGTGAGGCACAGGACATCAGCGAGGCTGTATTGGACGCAGAAGTCCGCATCGGCGAGTTGATGAATCAAGTGCCGAAAGCAACGGCATTCAACAATCCGTCCGGTAAGAAAAAAACAGAACCCCAAATCGACAGCGGTGTCGAATTGGGCTATGAAAAGAAACTTAAACTTGAAGACGTATACGATTTTGATGCTGCCGTTGAGCCAGAAGAAGACTGGTCGTTTCTAGAAACAGAACCAGAACCCGTGACCGAACAACCAAAAACAAAATCAGAAATCATCAAAGAAACAGGCTTCACACAAAAACAAGTAGAACGCTTCCAAACCATGGCCGCACATCCAGAAATTGTTGAAAAAGCCAAGGCAGAAGCACGAGAGAACGACGACATTGTTTCCAGATCACTTGTATTGAACATGGTGAAGGAACACAAAAGAGCCGAAAAAGAAGCCGCAAGAGAGGAACAACGGCAGGAGAACGCAGAGAAAATCGAAGAACTCGCTACTCCGCTTGACGCACAAGGGTTGTTCCAAACAATCGTAATAGACCCGCCGTGGGACTGGGGAGACGAAGGTGATGTCAACCAATTCGGAAGAGCGAAACCCGATTATCACACAATGCCTATCGAAGAGATTGAACAACTTCCCGTTGGAAAGATAGCCGACAAGAATTGTCATCTGTATCTCTGGGTAACAAACCGAAGCTTGCCGAAAGCTTTCAAACTGATAGAAGCTTGGGGATTTAGATACATAACGTGTCTGACATGGGTTAAGCCGTCTATCGGCATGGGAAACTATTTTCGCGGGAGCACCGAGCAAGTGTTATTCGCAGTAAAAGGTTCTCAGCCGCTTAAAAGAAAAGACGTAGGTACGCACTTCGAAGCTCCGCGAGGAGAAGGGCACAGTGCAAAACCGGATGAATTCTACAAGCTCGTAGAATCGTGTTCATACGGACCCTACATCGACATCTTCGGCCGCAAAGAAAGAGCCGGTTGGTCTGTGTGGGGTGAGAACGGATGATACACGACTTCAGGGAAAAACTCGAATATTCTCTTGGCGAAAGACAAAAATTTGATATTAATATTTTAAAAAATATTATTCCTGGATGTATCAGCATTGAAAAAACAACCACTGAAGTAGATAAAACCGGTATTGACTACATAGCAACTCTTCGAAAAGGTGCAACAATCAACATAGACGCGAAGACAAGAGTGCCCGGAGTTTCAAAATACTGGAAGTACGGAGAGCCAGAAGTCGCATTAGAAATATGGAGCAGATGCGAAGATCGCGGGATAAAACCCAAGATTGGATGGACTTTGAATGAATCTTCTCAAGTAGATTACATTCTTTATACGTGGGATAGATCTGATACAGACAGATTCTATTTTTTACCATTTCAAATGCTTCGAGCTGCTTTTCGAGCAAACTTCACTAACTGGTGTAACAAGTATTACAGAAAATATGAGCCAAATAAAGGATATCGTTCAGAAGCTGTGTTTGTCCCGGCTTCTGTTGTTATTGCTGAAATCAATCGGCAAATGACAGGAACGGCATATTATCAGTTAATGGTTTGAGGTGGTTTCATTGGAAACATGTTTTAACTATTGTGATCCTAAGAAAGCGTTCTTCAGCTCGGATGAACGAAAATGGATAACCCGTATAAAGAAGTTGATTGAAGAGTATCCTGATGACATCCGCGTAATTGCCATGCCGGAAAACAACGACGGCTGCATTTATGTCGAGCTTCCTGCTTCGTGGCTAAGAGTTCAGCCGAAGAGAAAAGTGGATATGACTGAAGAACAAAAGAACATCCTGAGAGAAAGACTCGCAAGGATGCGTTCCGAACCCCAGGATAATCTGGGAGAAAAATGATCAAATTTGCGTTCCAGATGACTGAATGAACAAATTCTCATCCTAACGTCTAAAAGCGAAAATTGATCCATTTTTGCAAGGATTTTCTGCAGGAGTCTCATTCGGAGATTTGCCGGCAGGTGAATACCCTTTGTGATTTGCAAAGTGACCAATGATGATTTAAGAACGTGACCATTCGAAAAAACACGTAAGGGGAAAGACTACTTCGCACGTACAGTGCTTTACCGAGAGACCGGAGCAAAACAGAAAACAGTTTCCATTGGATTTCCAACGTTCATATTGTTGTGCAGTCATTCTTGTTGTGAATCGCGCATTGCATGTGACTGTTCTCCTTTCGCAAATAAGGAACACGGCTCTGTTTTGTAAAGGTCCTGCTCTTCTCTCGCTCCGAATCCGTGCCTGGCTTTCGTGTTTCTGCGGCTGAAACAAGTGACTGCCGGAGAATCTGGAAGAGCATTCGGGTCTACGTCTTCTACTTGGTTGGATGCGTTAAGGGAACCAAGTCTGGGCAAGCAGCGGCAAACTGCTGTGGGTGTGGTAGTCAGGCACACCATTTTGGGGCATTAGTTTAACGGTAAAACAGTTCCCTTGCAAGGAACAGTTAGCGTTTCGACTACGCTATGCTCCACTTGGGGAGAGCGTGTTCAGGAAGCACAAAGACTGCAGTGGAACTCTGCGGCTCCCTGCTATTTGCGGCTGCACGTAAGCATTAATCCAGAGCTCGTCTCTCTGGGCCGTATTAATTTAATAGTCAGGCTGAAGAAACAAAACATATTAACCGTATGTTTGGCCGGAACCGGCGTGCACCCTTCAGTCTGACACTCTTCAATCAGAGTCCGGCCGGTAACTCTTAAATCTCGTACCGGCTATATGCGACTGAGAATAGGCTCGGCCGGGTTCAACTCCCGAAGTCGTACTTGAAGATCCGGAAAAAGTACATATCAATTCTTCAGATCTGGTCAATCCTTCTGTTGATGTGTGACCTTCGCCTGCTGTGGGTAACAGCAGGTAATTTTAATATTATGGAGATGACCGACCATGATAGATTTAAGCAATTACCGTATCTACGAAAACAAAGATGGCCGATTACGGGCATACAACAAAACCACACACAAAGTAACTTCTTATCCGCGAGTACTGATGGAAGCTATACTTGGTCGGCCTTTGTTGCTGACGGAAGACGTACACCACAAAGATGAAAATCCTCGCAATAATGATCCTGACAACTTAGAAGTTATCGATCATTGCGAGCATGAACGTAAGCACGCAAAAAATAAGAAAGAGTCTGGAAAACTTAAATACCACAACAAAGAAATGATATGTCCAGTCTGCAAAAAGACTTTTATCTGGACTGCAAGACAACAATCATGTTACAACCGCAAAACAAGATCAACTGCTAATAGCAGAAAATTTGACAGACAGCCGCCGTGCTGTAGTAAATCATGCAGTGGAAAATATGCAGCAATGATTCAGTATGGCAATATTGATTCAAACGGTAATCTCAAACCAAAGAAACGGATATGTCCTATTTGCGGAAAAGAATTTATCTGGAAGCAACACAGCCAATGGCGTTTTAAGCACGGCTTGAATGAAATTCCTGAACCTTGCTGTAGCACGAGATGTATTCATGCGCTTCAAAGACTAATAAAACAGAAAAATAAAGATGTCGCATAATATATTGAGCTGATTCCGGCAGCTCTTTCATGGCCAATTAGCCCAACGGGAGAGGCATGCGGTTTAAGCCCGCATAAGTAAGGGTTCGAATCCCTTATTGGCCACCAGCCCCCAAAGGGGGCCGATTTCTGACAGCCGGGAAAGACCGGCATACTAACGGTTGATTGGCACTCTGGAAAGACAGAGACTTGCAGGTGGCGGAATAGGTAGACGCGTGAAACTACACCGGGTTTACTAAGGACTCGTTATGATACAACCACGATAGCTGCTGTGTAGTGCTGAAGGCTATCATATAAGGTGCAAATCCTTACCCTGCATACATGCTTCCGTAACTTAATGGTAAAGTTTGGAGTGGTCCCTGAAACAATGGGATACAACCGGAACACATGTCAACGGTATTCCAGGTTCGAATCCTGGCGGAAGCAAAAGGGGAACAATTTTCTTTCAGGTTATGCAACCCCGCAAACGCATAACCTGGACGTTGCAGGGACTCGGACGCCGGAGAAGCTACTTCTCGATAAAGCAGCGAAGACGTGCAGGCGTGACATTCGGAGAGAGACGAATGACAGCCGGGAAAGACCGGCTGCTAGCGCGGTGGCGGAATAGGTGTAGACGCTTCGGTGGTTAAGTCGTTATAGTGTAGTAACTATGTGACCGGTGGCCGAATAGGCAAGAAAACGACATGCAGGGTGCAAATCCCTGCCATGCGCTAGTTTCGGAGCTTGGTGTAATGGTAACGCAGCTGGCTTATATCCAGCCTATGGAAGTTCGATTCTTTCAGCTCCGACGACTGAATTTTTGAAAGGAGTACATACATGACAAAGGAAACCTACGACAAGTACAACAAGGTTGGCAAACACGAAAAGAAATGGTACTCCGTTTGGAGAGTCTTAGGCCCTGGTGGCCCTGAAGATGCAATGTCCGTTTACGGGCTGGAAAACGCAGCTAAGTATACTTCCGGCTGCTGGGACTATACTGTTCAGCGTCCTGATGGAACTTTCGTTCCTGAGAACATAATATCTTACTACAGAAAGGTTGGTAAACATGCATGCACTTAAAACTGAAATTCCCCCTGAAGGCAAAGCTGTAATCGTTTCCTACAAGTTAGACGACGGTTCCTACAAGCACGACGTAGCATACTACTGCGGCGGCTCGTTCTATAACTTGGCCTACGACGAGCACTTGGGCGTACTCAGAAAGCAATTCGTCTCAGAGCCTGTTGAATCTTGGACTCTGGCTGTAAAGGAGTGACTGGTATGAAACAGCGGCTGAAGAACGTTAAACGAATGCACAATATCGTAACTCGGATGAACAACGAAGAAGCCTACGCTCTGTGGATAACATACGTACCAGACGAACCTTCCGAGCAGGATCTTATCGATATAGCTGAAGATGTGGATAATTACGACGATGTTGTAACGCTGTTTGTTAAGATCATCTACCATTACGGCCATGACGGCATACTTCGGCTGGAATAATACTGAATTCTTCTCCTATATTATATATATAATAATATAGAAGATAAATTTACTTACTCTCTGAAATAACTAGATTTTGTAGTAATAATGTGTGTTATATTCTAAATGATTTCTTTTAAATATATCCACACATTATAATGAGTAAGTCACCTTTATGAATCTCATTAAGATGACTGTAGTCATTATTACTACAGTCATCTAAACTATCACATCTGAATGACTGGTTCATTGTAATTAGTGTTGGTATTCTTTTGTGTGTATGATAGTCAATAGAACTATTCTATTCAACAAAAAGAAGTAGTAGTAATGTGTGAAAAGTAAACAAATATATTCTATTTCCCAAATGAGAGTAGAAATAATGATTCATTACAACTATTCTATTCCACAAAAAAGAATAGTAATAAAGTGTGTAATGACTTATCATAACTATTCTATCTCCCAAAGTGAGAGTAGTAATAAAGTGTATAATGACTCATTATAATGATTCTATTCCCCAAATGAAAGTAGTAATAATGACTGATAGTAACAATAATTCTATTTCCAAAATGAAACAGTAATAATGTGTGTATAATAGTAATAAAGATCTATTCTCAATATAACTAGATAATAGCGAATACAGCCGCCAGTAAAAACAAAGGGCACGAAGGAGACGATTGACTTGGCAATTGACAGAAGCAAGGTAGAAGTTCATGTAGTTGATATCGATCCGTTTGTGAACGATAAGTTCTGCGGCTTCAAAATCCAATGGGCGGGCAATATTGGTTTCGGCGAATACACAATTTATAAGGTGGCCGGCACAAACTGGTGGCATGCCGATTCAGAGTGTATGGATGACAAAGACGATACCTGGTTCCTTGATCTTCTTCTTAAGGATTTCAAGGCACATTTAACTATTGATTAGTAGATAATAGCGGATACAGCCGCCGGGAGAAAAGAAATGTTAATAATAATAGTGCCCCTTGTTTTCCTTGCAATATGTCTTATCTGCCTTGCTTTTATGTTCGGCACGCTTTACGGACTGGACGGCGCCCCAAACTTTCGAGAGTGGGTAAAAGAGCGAATAAGACTCAACCGAAAAGAAAATCAGGAATTTAAAGCAAAGAAACAATATCTTAAAGCCAACCCTTTGTGTACTGTATGTATGCAGGAAGGTAAGTTTGTTAAAGCGACTCAGGTATGGCAGGAAACAAACGGTAATCTACAGCCGAGATGCGACAAACACGCTGAATCTGAAAGGATAGAATAAATGCGAAACGATTTCTTTGTCGGATACGACGACAAGCACAATGCTATTGTTGCCTATATCGAGAGATACGGAGAAAACAACGGCCGGATAATCATCGAGTACGGAGATAAGAGTACAAAACTTTTCTCTGAACAGAGATACGAGTTCGATACACATAAAGCATACAAGAGTTTGATCGCGGCCGGGTACAAGGATCTATATCTTATGTGACAGGAGAATCAAACAATGTATTTTGTATCTTGTATTATCCAGAACAAAAAAGACGAAAGAGCTTGGAGATGCTCTGCATACGAAGGATGCTCCACCCTGCAAGAAGCAAAAGAATTAATCGAAACCTATCGGAAAACGAATACTGTATTAGCCGCATGGATAAAAGATGCAGCAGGCAAAAGAATAAGATTCTTTGAATGTTATGTAGATATTACAGGACATGTAAAACCGTATAGCGTGTAAATCTTGTATAAATGCGGCTCATGCGGCGCAGAAATCAAAAAGACTGATAAAGTTTGTCGTAAGTGCGGACAGAAGGTGAAATAGGAATGAAAGAAATCATCATAGAAATACATGATGAATTTGGACAAGAGTTGAACCCAGAGAAGATAAACAGTGAGATCAAAAGGGAACTTGTCCGGTGTAAGGATTGTAAACACGGTTATGAGGGCTTTGTTCCCAGTGACGATTATTACTGCTATTGGCATGACCAGCGCCATAACAAAGACTGGTTCTGTGCAGATGGTGAAAGAAGGTAAAGTGGAATGATTGACAAAGAAAAGATTATCAAAGAATTTGAATTATTCATCAAAGAATTTCATCCTGCTTGCACAAGCGAAGGTATTGAGTTGGATATGTTTAAAGAAGTCCTTGCCCTGCTGAAAAAGCAGGAAGCGAAACCGATGACGGAATACGATGATGGATGGGATTGCCCCAGATGCGGACTTAAACTGATCGGAAAAACAGCAAGTGGATATCCGTGTGATGTGCTTGATTTACCAAATGATGAAATTGTGAAGTATTGCCCAGTATGTGGACAGGCGGTGAAATGGAATGACTAAAACGTTTTGCGACAGGTGCGGTAAAGAAATAACGAAAGAATACGGATGGATCACACATAGGACGCTGTTTGCAAGTATAAGACTTTTATCCGGGAAACACACCAAATGGTCTGAACGAGAAGATCTATGCATATGCCCGGAATGCGAAGATAGTTATATTCACTGGTTTATGAATCCAGAAACGGAAGACGGAAAGTAAAGACGGTGACTTGCGGCCGTCAAATTGGTTCTGTGTCGACAGGGAAAGAAAGTGAGCAAATGAAAAAGATTGTTTTTATTGTGTTAATCTTAATCCTGTTGCTGACGTTATGCAGTTGCAACATGATGAGCAAAATAGATGACAAGTCATATGAGAATAAAGCCGAAAAGACCAGATTTATGAAAATTGAAAGCTATGAGTCTGGAAGCATTATTGTAGACAGTGAAACGAACGTTGAATACTGGATATCGGAAGGCGGATACAATTGTGGGACATTAACAATGCTTGTTGATGAAAACGGAGCCCCAAAGGTAAGAAAATAGGAGTATGCTGAAATGAACTTCTACTGTGAAAATTGCGGACAGTCTGAAATTGGTATGTCATCAATCGTGTGCGATTACAGTGGTTGCAGAACATGGCGTGATGGATGCTGCGAGATGGATGGTGATGAAATGAACAGAAAAAGGGTGACGGGAAATGAATAACAACGAAGCTATTACGCTGCTACAAGACGCCGCCGATCGTGCAGATGCATTTCTTGAAATGGCACAGCTTGCGGCAACAGACGCTCGTGCGATCGCAAGATTGCTGAAACAACAGGAAGCAGAATTGCTCCAACAAGAAGCAGAGCTCGATATCCTTCGGAATATTTACAAACAAGAAAACCAAAACAAACAGGCGGTGAATTGGGATGGTTGACAGGGAGAAGTGTATCAAAGGATTGCATTGTTGTGCACATACAGACGGAAGCAACTGTAAATACTGCCCATATGATAACATGGACGAAGATTGCACAGCGTTAATGTCAATGGATGTACTTGCTCTGCTGAAAGAGCATGAAGCAATGGAACCAATTGAAGAATTCAGAAAAGGCGCAAATTGTTATGTGTATCATTGCAAAAGATGTGGGAATATAGTTGGAACAATTGTGGGTGGCAAACGTCCTATAGCAAAACTGTTGATTGAACATTTTTGCGATGTTTGCGGACAGGCGGTGAAGTGGAATGAAACTTGAAGCAGGAAAAGAGCTGGACAGAAAAAGTGTATGGGATTGGCTTAACGATGTTCATCGTAATCCAAAAGTTGCATTCAATACTTATTCAAATGCTCAACAAATAGAATTTGCACATGATGCCATCATCCTGCTGAAAGAGCAGGAGTCTGTTAAGCCAACAATAAACGAGTATGGAGAAGCATACTGTATTTGCGGTGAAAACGTTGGGATTATTCCGAGAAGTAAGAATCTGCCGAGTATTCGTTCGAAATATTGTCCGGAGTGCGGAAAAAGGATGAAATGGAAATATGATTGACAAAAAGAAGGTTATCAAAGTACTTGAGTATTGTGAGCTTGGTGGTTCCGATCCTTGTTGCGAAAAAGAGTGTCCGTACTATCAAATTCACAACTGCACAGACAAATTGAAATATAACATTCTCGCCTTATTGAGAGAGCAAAATGATTGTGAAAACTGCGCTATCGCCATTGAAGACAGACAGCCTGTTGTCAGATGCAAGGATTGCAAATACGGAAGTCTGTATTGTACAGAAGATGTTTGTGGCGAAACACTGATTGAGTGCAATCGACCAGACCTTGGCGATGTAATTGAAATTCATGGGTGGAAGTGGTTCTGTGCTGACGGAGAAAGACGTTAATTTATTGTATTGCACAAGGAAGTGATGAAATGCAGGATAATAGCAACCGTTGGTTTGTTGATAGCAACGGAATTCCTTATCAGTAATTATGAGCGGTGATGGAACAGGTAGACATTAAGGGCAAGGCAGTATGGGGAGAACAGCTATTAAATTAGCAGTATTGCTGAAACATACTAAGGCAATATATTGGGATACTGGGGCTGTCATGTAAGGTGCAAATCCTTACCCGCTCAAATATGACTTTGCAAAGGACACAAATGTCCTTAACAAATACGGATAAAGTAAAAATGAAAAAAGAGTATATCGTTGAGTTAAGAAAAGAAGAAGCAGACAAGCTTATGGACGAGCATTGGGTTGGCGAGCTTGTCCGCTGCAAGGACTGCAAGTATTTGATTGACCATTATGGTTTTATGGATGACGGATATTGTAAAAAAATGCAAGAGAATTACAACGCAAAACTCAAACCGAAAAAGGATTGGTTCTGCGCTGACGGGGAAAGACGGTGAAATAGAAATGAGTGCAACGATATATAAATGGATTATTGTATATGACGATGGCACAACAGAAGAAAAATTGGGAGAAAGTCCGTATGCTTTTGCAGATGATTTGGTAGAAGTACCTGTCGCAATTATCCGAAACGGGTGGGAAAGGTAATGAGTAAAAAATCGTATAAGCGCAATCAAAATCGTTTGTATAGAGAAATTAAAAGAAGAATCATTGCGGAAGACAGACTGCTCAAACCTGTTCGATTTGGAAAATGTGAGCAAAAGATTGATACGATAAAGATTAGGAGTGCTGTGCCAGAATATATCGAACAGACAAAAGAATATATTGAATTTGTAAAATTGGATATGACGAAAGAAATTGCAAAAAAACTAGTCGAGGATGGTTATGTAAAGTTCAATTATTCTGGCGAATATCATCGCATTGCTGACGATGAAGAGGTCAAGAACATTTCAGAAATAGAAGCAAGGATTTATGTTGTAAAACCAATATGGGAAAGTTGGTAAAGTGAATGAGATTGATTGATGCAGATGCATTGAAAGCAAGAATCATGGTGGATGCTCCAGATTTTTTGGACGGCGGTAGCTCGATCACAAAGGCGTTTATTATGGCTATGCTTGAAACAAGAAACGTCACGCCAACGATTGATGCGGTTCAGATTGTCAGATGCAAGGATTGCAAGCATAGATTTAATGGTTGTTGTTACAATAAAGAAAGCGACCGAGTAAATTTCGGAATATATGTAGGAGATGACTGGTTCTGTGCTGACGGGGAAAGAAGATAAATTTGGATGAAAGCTTATGCCGTCAATGATCGCGAAGGATATTCGGAGTTTATAGTTGTCGTGTTCGCAGAGAGCCGTGGCAAGGCTATCGTAGCCGCACTCAGTACAGACGAGTTTCCTTCCGGAGACTGGTCGTATACGGAACTCCGGGCGATCAGGAAGCCAGAGTTTGATAAATGCTACCGAGGGAATTGGCGCATGGAATGGGACAACCCCGATGATCGTCTGGCGATGGTGCGTGATGGCGGTTACTGCTGCGACGAAGACTCTTTTAACCCAGATGATTGTATGAAATGCAGCGGGAAAGATTATTGCAGCCGCTACAAAGAATACCTTGACGAGGAGATTGAAACAGATGGCTGACATAGAAAAGACCATCAAAGGATTGGATACCTGTATCAAACATATAGACCATGAATGTCCAATCGATTGTCCGTATTATGAAAAATGCACAAAATATGAAGGACGTGTTGTGTTCCAGCCATTGCTCAGAGATACTCTTACTTTGCTGAAACAACAGAAAGCGGTTGAACCTATATTGGAACAGGACTTTATGGTTTGTGGAGTATGCGGACACGAGGTTATTTGGCAGAAAATGCTCGGAGATGGAATTTGGTCAGATGAGAAACTTGATTATTGCCCACATTGTGGACAGAAGGTGAAATGGAATGAATAAAAAGATTGAGTTTATTGAAAGACAATAACGCAAAAAGGTCGGTGAAATGAATGACAGATTTGCGACCATGCCCGTTTTGCGGAGAAAGTGCGCAAATAGAACAACTTCCATCTTACCCGGAATACGTCAAGAGTAAAAGTTGGGTTGTCGGATGCGACGGGAAGTACGGGATCCTGTGCCCTGGATATATTTGGAAATGCACACCTTTCTACGTAACCAAAAATCAGGCTATGGATTATTGGAATCACAGGGCACAAATTGCAGAAGAAAGGTGAAATGGGAATGACAGCTTTAATCGTTTCAATAATTGCACTTACTATTGCTATATTGAACTTGATTCATGCCATATTGAGGCGGTGAAGTAGAATGGATAGTTTATTAGCCTTTTGGATTTTAATCGGTGGCTTTATAGGCGGCTTTTTACAAATGATGTTTGCATTAATCGACGTTGACGAACTGTCTTTTAAAACAGCATTTTATTACGCGACGGTGTTCTATGAAAACAATGAAGACAAACTTAATCCTGTTGGATTAACTATAATCATTGTTGTAATGTCATTATTACTTTTACCGGGTTATGTTTTGATATTTTTCATAACGTTCATACGTAAAGTGTTTTGCAAATTGTGGGAAGCATATAAATACGTATTCAGAAAAAAGAATAGAAGCAACGTGAAAGAACGGGACATAATTTGATGACAAACAAAGATGCTATCAAATAGATTGACATTAAAGGAGAGCAAGGAAAATGAATGGATATCCTATGTACGGCTGTGGAATTACATTTCAGGAACAAAGAAACACAAAACCTAGTATTCCTGTTCATGCTTGCCCACTTTGTGGAAGTTCAAATATCGAAATCAGCATCGAAAGAGAATCTCAGGGAATGGATGGCAGCAGTTATGATTGGGAATTCAGTTGCAAAGAATGCAACATCATAAAGATTGCATTTGCTGCTGATAATTTTTATGGACGAAAGTATTTCAAAACGGTTGATGAAGCCGTTGAAAAATGGAACGAGACATGCGAGAAATATAGCAAAAACAGATAAATATGACTAAGATTCAAGAACTGCTAGAAGAATTTATAAACCACAAACTCGCCATAACAAATATCACTAACGAAGATGAACTCAAAAGACTGGACAAGCTCGTCAAAGAACAAACAAAGGTAGTCGACCTTCGGATAGATTTTTCGTTAAAATTTACTGTAAACGCGGCATACTATACCTTCAAAGACAAAGCAGCCATTGTGTTTGATCCGAAGATTCACGGGTTTATGTATTGTTCTACAGACGACAACAAATATCCTTATGTTCCGCTGGATGAGTTTCTAGATGCAGTTGAAAATACCAATATTCCTACAACTAATCCTGAAGAATGGATGTGTTTACTAAATGTGTGAACTATTACGTTCGTTTATCAATAAAGAAATTGCGTTAAAAAACATAAGAAACGAAGACGAACTTGAAAAATTGGATGAACTTATTAAAGAACAAACAAACGTTGTAGAAAAAGACCAAACAGGTAGGATAAGCTATTCACTAAAAAAAGTCGCAAAATATGCATGGTACACATTTGCAAACAGAGGTGTTGTTGTATTCGATCCTAAACTTTGCAGATATTTTTATACTACCGACAACGTATATAAAGTTATTTCCCTAGACTCTTTTTTAAGAGAAGTTGAAAAAGACGAAGCTCTTACAACCAACCCTGAAGAATGGATGTGTATGTTAAATGCCTGATACGTTGGAGTCCAAATCTTTACTGGATGCATTTATGAACTCTAAGTTGGTTGTTTCTTTACCAGAAGATTATCTGCTGCTCGTCGAAGAACTGCGCGAATATGTATGCGACGAGATTCAAGGCGATGGAATAACAGCAGAAGAAGGAAAAAACAGTGTAGCATGTTACACAGACTTTGAGTTCGTAAACCAGTGTGCCAAGAATGCAATGAGAAAATACGGCCCTGAAAAAGCATGTCTATCCTTCGACGAAACAGGCTTTGGCTGGTGCTGGAAAGAATGGTATGAAGATCGTGACATACAAGTAGTTCCTATTCAGGAATTGCTTAACAGCATTCGAGAAGAAGAACACAAAAAGGAAGATTGGATGGAGTTACTTGCATGAATCTTGAAAACATACCACCAAATACGAATCTTGAAAACATACAACCGGCTATCAATATATCAATAGATAGCAATTCTCTCAGTGGTATATCGACAGGCGAATATTCTAGCTGGGTAGGAGAATTGCCGAATGTAGAGGTACATGACTCGATAAATAACCTTGATTTTGAACGAGTAATACAAGAAGCCGTAGCGCAATACGCCGAAAGAAATCCATGGTTTGCAGCAAATCCAATGCTTGCAACAAATACAGACGGAATCATTCATATACACTACGAAGACGTACACAGTCAAGAAGAACAACCCAATAACTCACAAGAAAAACAACCTAATAACTCAGAAGAATGGATGGAGTTATTGAAATGAGCATTGAAAACATAAAAATACCACTAGACTATACCATTCCATGGTTTGACCTCGAAAATGTTACAAATGTTAATCCTGCATGGACTGCACGACTATCCAATTTTGATCAAATAATCAGAGAAGTTGCAAGCAGCTGGAATACATTAACTACACCGCAGGTAGTACAACAAACAAAAAATCCAGATGTTCAAATTCCTGAACAACCTACCAATCCAGAAGAGTGGATGGATCTCCTGAAATGAAAACGGCCGCAGATTTCTCTGCGACTGTTTTAAGGAGTTGACCTGCTGATCACTATTATTGTACACAAAAATGCCTTAATAATCAAGGAGTAGCTATGATTTTACCTAAATTAACAAAAAACGAAACCAAGCTTGCAAGCAAGGCTATCGGACTAAAAAGCCGCAAGTGTAAATGTTGCGGCAAACATATTGATGTTGGCCCCAACTATGCCTACAAGAAGCGTAGGGGAGAAACATACGACTACTATTGCTCATATTCATGTTTCAGAGATGCAGAGTAAAGGAGAAGAAAGATGGAAGGATTGCGTCCGTGTCCTAAATGCAATGGAGAAGTTGAAGTTATCAGAATGCCCGATTTGAAAGGTCAGAAAACCTATCGCATCCAGTGCCGCCGCTGTGGCTATACCGTAGGACGGGGGCTGGGATATAAAGAAGAATCCAAAGAACAGCAGATGGAAAGAATCAAGCAGTATGAAGCCTTATCCCGTTGATGTTTGTTGGTCTCTGTGCCCGCTTGCGCTGGCTTGATGTTGATGGGTCCGGCCTTCTCGGTCGGGCTTTTCATTCTGCTTTTTAAGAAAAAAAGCGGGAATTCTCCCTCATTCATGCGGGAGATGAAAGCATAATGAGGAGTGTTACAGGATGAACAGAACAATCACTTATAGACTGTATCCAACGGATGAACAGGCTGTCTTGTTTGCAAAGACCTTTGGCTGTTGCCGAAAAGTCTGGAACCTGATGCTTGCAGATCGGGAGCGGGCGTATGCCGAGGAAAAACGGACAATAAAACCTACACCGGCCCAATACAAGGCAGATTATCCATACCTGCGCGAAGTGGACTCTCTGGCCTTGGCTAATGTTCAGCTTGATCTTGAAGGCGCATACAGGCGTTTCTTTACAGTTAAAGGCACAGGACATCCACGGTTCAAATCCAGAAAGCACGGCAAGGAATCCTATACAACCAACAATCAGAATGGAACCGTTGCAATCCGGACAGACATATCGACGATACGTCTTCCGAAGCTCGGTTTTGTAAAAGCTGTACTACACAGAATGCCAGAGGATGGGGCGAAGCTTAAATCTGCCACAGTCAGCAGGACCCCGAGTGGAAAGTATTATTGTGCTGTACTATTCGAACTGCCGAATCCTGTCCCGCAAGAAATTGAAGACCATACAGCAAACGCAATTGGTCTGGATTACAAGTCAGATGGATTCTATGTTGCGTCTGACGGCACTTGCCCAGGATCTCCCAAATTGTATCGAAAGGCACAGAAAAAGCTGGCTCATGCGCAGCGTGGCCTGCGGCATAAGGTAAAAGGCAGTCACAACTACGAGAAGCAGAAAGTTCGTATTGCCAGAAAGCATGAGAAGATAGCAAACCAACGCAAGGATTTCCTGCATAAAGAAAGTACCGCGATAGCCAAGCGGTATGATCTGGTAGCAGTGGAATCTCTGAACATGCGAGCAATGGCAAACAAGGCATTCGGGAACGGAAAGGCAACGCTCGACAACGGATGGGGCATGTTTATCGATATGCTGGATTACAAAATGTCCGAAAGAGGCAAAGTTCTGGTCCGTGTTGACAAATGGTTTCCATCCAGTCAGGTATGTGGTGATTGTGGGTGCATCAACCCGGATGTCAAAAACCTGAATGTTCGCAAATGGTCGTGTCCGGCATGCGGCGCCATTCACGACAGGGATATTAACGCAGCTAGAAACATCCTGAAAGAAGGTGTAAGGATGTATAGAGAAACGGTAAACACATAAAAGGCGTTATGGTAGGGCGGGAACCGTCCAAACCTATAACGCCTGTGGAGCCCGCGGCCTCTATTGATGGAACTCTGTTCTGTCAGCAAGTCGCAGCATTGAAGCAGGAAGCTCGGTCATTCATGGTCGAGTAGATCACGAAGAATCGGAAGTAACCGAGTAGTTCACGGAGTTGTGTATGACGGAGAAAACAAAACAGATTATATTCGGAATGTCCAAGATTCAGGAAATTCTGAACAATATTCGCCCAGGTAACACTTGGGAAATTGCTTATGACAATCCCGAGCGTGTTCCTTTGTCGGATTGGGATAGGAATTATCACAACCTGATCGACGGCGAAGACTATTTCTTTATTTGGCAGGACAAAAAGCTGTTATACACAATCGACGTAACAGGAGACAGTGTACTAACAGCTCTTTGGGAGCTGATGGAAAAGCTGGCAAAGAAGTTTTGATGTGAAAAAGATTTACAAGGAGAGATAAATATGGGTCTGGATATGTATCTGACGAAAGTCAAGAAAGAAGAAATTGGTTACTGGCGCAAGGCGAACGCCATTCATCGGTGGTTTGAAGATCATTGTTCCGAAGACGGCATTGAAAACTGCCAGCCAGTGTACGTGTCCAAAGAAGATTTAATCCAGCTGAGAGACGACTGTCAGAAGGTTCTGGATTCTTCTAAGCTTGTCTACAAGCCTATAACAGTACGCCGGTGGAACTACGACAAGGGAGAAAACGAAGAAGTGCAGCAGATGGCCGAAGTTTTGGAAGACACCAGCGTTGCTCAGGAACTTCTTCCTACACAGGATGGTTTCTTCTTCGGTGGAACACTTTATGATAAGTGGTACGTCGAATCTTTGAAAGAGACTATTTCAATAATTGATAAAGTTCTTGAAAATGTCGACTTTGATGAGTACGGAATCCAATATGCTGCATGGTGGTGATTAATATGGCTAAGAAAAAGACTGTAGAAAACATTGAAGAAAAATTTGATGAGCTGACGGAATCTGAAGTTAAGAGCCTTGAAAACAAGGATCGTCAGCCTGAAAGAATCGTGATCCGTAAGTTTCCAGTTCGTAAAGCAAGGATCAAGATTGTTGGAGATACGCCGCTTCTTGTTCATGCCTGGTCTGCAAAAGCCAAGCGTCAGATGCTGGAAGCCCAGCAGGATCCCGATCCCAAAAAAGGCAAAGGAAAAGCCAAGAAATACGAACTTCGTGAGCCGTTTGCAGACTTTGTGAATGCAGCTTACTGGATTACAGAGAAGCCCGAAGTTGATGGGCTTCCAGATGCGGACCAGAAAAAGCTGTTCGAAGAAGCTTGGGAAAAAGGTGCTAAGTTTGGATTCCCGACAATTGCATTCAAGAAAGCTGCTGTCTCCGCTGTTCACTCAGCAGGTTTGATCACATCTCAGCCATTTATGAAGCGTCTTTTCCATGTTCATGCTGTAGGCGGAACACATGTCGGCTCCGGTCAGGAACTTGCGATCATCAAAACGGAGAATCCGCCAGAACTTTGTGAAGACATGGTAAAGGTTGGCCCGCAGAGGGTTGCAGATCTTCGGTATCGTCCTGCTTTCAGGGATTGGTCTACCGAACTGGAGATCGAGCTGATTGAAACCGGTACTTTCACAATGGACGACATTGTCTCCGCATTTGAAATGGCCGGATTTATGAACGGTGTTGGCGAATGGAGAGTCGAAAAAGACGGTGAGTTCGGCTGCTTTCACATTGAAGATGTAACAGAGGTGAAGTAATATGTCAGAAGCGGCTTACTCTTATTCTTATGGAGAGATGAAACGTTTCTTCAAGAACCCCGCAGAAGTAGCAGGAAAAGTTTGTCAGCAGCTTGCAGCAAGCGAAACGGGATTAACACCAAAGGCGTTGGTTGATGCAAGCCGGGACGAAAACGCTCCTCTGCATAACGAATTTGAATGGGATGATAATATTGCAGCCGAAAAGTATCGCGAATCTCAAGCAAGCAACATTATCCGACATCTGATTATCATACGAACAGACAATCAGGAAATTCGCAAACATAAAGATCGATCTTTTGTGTCAACCGGTGAACAAAACAATGCTTATATTCCGCTGAAAGAAGCATTGAACAACGAAACCTGGAAAGCCAATCTCTTGAAAGCAGCACGGCAGGACGCAGAAATCTTTATTGCAAAGTATCGTCGCCTTTCTGAACTCACAGGCGTAATTACTGAACTTAACAGATTCTTGGACGAGGAAGCGTCCTAATACTTCCCTGAAGGTGAGAAGCCGTACGTGGACAGAATCTGGCAGTCGAGTCGAGTAGGGGTACGTTGGGCCAAGGAAGCGTCAGGTCTGGCAGTCATGGTGAGCTGTTGTAAGTAGAGTAGTGGACTGGCAGTTGAGGCGGGTCTATGCCCGGTAGCGCTAGGATAGGAATGGTAAGGCAGTCAAGGCAATGTCGGTAATGGAATGACACGCAAGTGTGCGGCAGCCTAGGCAGCGTATGCCACGTTCCGTAGTGCCAAGTATCGCTTTGGGAGTTTCCGGTCTCGTTAAAAACCGGACACGCCGCCATAGCTCAATTGGCAGAGCAATCGCCTTGTAAGCGATAGGTTAAGGGTTCAAGTCCCTTTGGCGGCTCTCTTTATAATTGAAAAGGAGTGATGAAATGACAGCCTTGGATTTGATTTACGATAAACTCAAAGCCGGAGAATCTTTTGGCAAAATTGAGCCGCACAGACAAGGCGGAACATACTTCTGGCAGGTGCTAAGCGCAGACGAGAAGTTTATCCATTGGAACCATTACGGATCAAGTGCCAACACAACATGCCTGACAAGTCTGTACTGGATTATCACGACGATCTTCAAAACTACGCCGATAGACTTCTTATATGAGTATACAACCTACAGTGAATGGAACAGGATTAACGAGTGTTATAAAGACATGCATGTTGAATAAAGCGTTGTTTGGGCGGACCTGAGACAACCGCCCGGACAACGTGTAAAAGGAGAGATTATGTTTATTAAGCTTGAACAATATCTGAGGCCGGGGACATACAAATACTACAACGTCAACGACATTCGGTCTTTTGAAGAAGGGCAGGAAGGCGGAACTTACCTGCACCTGACATACGGTGCAGATGCTGTAATCGAAACCCCTGAACAGATTAACAATTTAATTTGGAGGACAGAGAATGCTGTACGACACGAAGCTTGAAGCATGCGAAGAATGGGTACGCGGCATGAATTATATTCCGACTTCTGTCGTGGAGAAGCTTGGAACAATTGGTTGGGTAAATGAGATTACCCCGCCTTCTTTATATGACCGTGTTTATGTTTTAAACAACCACGAATACGGGGAGATTATCGAAACACAGTACAATGGAGATGACAATCTGTATCTTATTCGTCTTGACTCCGGTGAAAACATCGTGCTTCCGGTTGACGAATTTCAGGTAGACTACGAAGATTCGATGCCAATGTGGGGAACTATGTTTGAACCAGAAGAGATCGACAAAGAATGGATTACCGGAGAATACTGTGAACCGCATCTGCAGGAAGTTGCGGACTGTGGTTTCCGTATTTACGACACAGAAGACTTTGGTATTCTTCTTGGAATCGACGGAGCTGGTTATAGCTTCTACGGCACAGAAGACGACCCGGGACACTGGCTGAAACTCTACGACGCTCGCGGCCTGAAATGGCACAAGGAGAAAAAAGCATGACAGTACAGGACATGGTTGATGAACTGGAGTTTATTAAACAGGATAACGCCAAGTGTATGACTGTAATTGCCAGCCGTGATTCCACAAAAGAAGAAAAAGGCGAATGCAGAGCGAGAATGATGGAAAACAACCATCAGAAAATGCACTTGGAAAGCACGTTACTTTCGATCAAATACGATCCGTATTTTTAAGGAGAACATATGTGGTGGGAATTATGTGACGGCAGCAGCGAATTCCTTGTTGACCTGTATGGAAACGGACAGGCCACGTGGCAGGCTGCCAAGAAATGGTTTCAGGACAAAGGCTATCATGGTAATTTTCTCCTGATTCATAAATTCAAAAACAGTTTCAAACTCTATAACATTAACATAAAGGAGAAGAAGAATGACAAGTAAGGAACTGTACGAAAAGCTTAGGCCCCATGAAGTGCATTATTTGCTGGCTCAGATGAACCATGATGGGCTGAACGTCAACGTCTCTGACATCTTCTCCGACCTAGTAAAAGATGCCGCGAGATGTAACAACTATAATTCGGACGTGTACTACGATATGTGCGCCATTGACGACGCACTTAAGAACTACAACCCGGAAGAAGGTTTCGATCCAATCTGGGTTGGTTTTCGTAAGATGGGCGTAGACGGCACATCCTATGTCTTACTGCGGGCTGAAGAAGATAAGAGCTGGCCGCAAATGGCACTATCAAAGAACTACTTTGCGCTGTACAGTCTTAACGTAAGAGAAAAGAGCGACGGACTTTACAATGTTGTATGGAGTGAATACGCAGTATGATTATTTGGACAAACGATATTGATTTTGAAAAGGACTGGAAAGACGATCTTCTGGAAGAATATCCAGACGCCAGCGAGGAAGAATTAAGAGATCTTGCCTATGAAATTAACGAAGATTATTTCAATGATGAAAAGATCAATCTCAATAAGGAACTACATCGACCTATTGTTGTATTCGCGGACCTGGGATTGTGGTACGGCCGCCGGTCGGCGTATAAGTTTCTGAAAGGCACAAACCTGAACAACTGTCTCGGTGGAACATGTGGAGATTATATCACTTGGTACACTGAGGATGGCGAACTGATGTGCAAGGATATACACCACGATGGTACAAACTATTATACCTATCGTGTGCTGAAGCCGGACATCACAGAATATGAATTTGAAGAAGAATACTACGACAACAAGAACGCCGTCGAAGAAATGACAGAGCCGCTTGGACGCTATGTTGAAGAAATATACGGAGTGGTATAATGATTTATCAAACAATTCTCACAGAACACAACACAATCGTCATGCGTGTGAAAGCCAACTCGCGGGAAGAAGCAGAAGAGATTATGAATCGAGTGCTCGACGAAGAAGCCGAATACATTTCCGAAGAGTTTGACATGAGCGGAACAAAAGAATGGAGCCGCACACCGATGGAAGAAGTTCATCCAAGCACATTTGACGAACGGGCCACAGTCACAGAAAACGAAGACGGCTCCCTTGAGATCCAATACGAAGGTGGAGACGAATGAAGAAAAAAATGTACGGTTATATGTATCTTGAGGATTCGGTGAACATTACTGATCCTTGCTACGATGCCAACGTCTGGTGCCGTATTAATAACTTTCCGGTTTCTGAAGGTGTATACGAATGTTACGCCGTAACAGCATCTGATCGTGAAACCCACGGCTGGGGAAAAAGAATTGCCAAGTGCGGCATCCGAAAAGAAGGCTCAAACCCCACACAATATGAGCAAAAAGGTTCTATCGGAGTAGACGCTGGCATGGCAGGCTTCTTTGCTTGTGACAATGAAGCCGTTTTTGAAAATGAAATATTAAAAAATAGATGTAAGGATGTTTATCATGGCAAGAACTACTTCTGCACGTCCTCGGGCTACGGGGACGGGGCATACCCTGTATACGCTGGTTACGAAGATGGAAAAATCGTCGAAGTCTACATCGAGTTTCTCTAAGGAAAAGAAAACTTCGGAAGCTAATAAGGCCGGTTGGCAGCGTACAGGCGAAAGAATTCGTAATCCTGTATTCAATGACTTTCAAATGATTTCCCCAAAACAGGTAATGTTCTCGTACTACATCAACTTGTATCGTAAGAAGTTCAACATCAGCCAAAGAGAAATGGCTGATGTTTGTTCTTTGTATGGCAAACCCCACAACGTAAAGGTTACAGCACAGGACATCTATTTTTACGAAAGCTACAAAAGAATTCCAACCCCACAAAAATTTCAGGTAATTATGGATACCATGAATCTTGACCCCACATGTCTATAAAGGAGAATAACAATGATTGACGCACGTTTGATTGCAATTTACAACGAATACCTTGGAAACAATCAGGAAGCTGAATTTATCAATATGCTCTATGAACTTCTGGATTCTGTGACGCCCGATCTTCGTGTAAACGTAGCAAAGGATCGCCGCGTTCAGAAGATGAAGGAAACAAAAGCCGAGCGCAAGGCCGCGAAGCAGCGGTTTGAGGCTTATCTGGATGCTATGACTCCGGAAGAGCGCATTGCATTCCTGAAGACGCCTTGGGAAAAGATGCCGGATTGGATTAAGGATATGGGTCTCGTCCGGTTCCCTGAAGAATTTAACTTCCTGCGCATTGCCGGAATTGTCAACGAAAACGAACGCCAGAAGGAAACGTTCGGCTGCCGCCTGATTCGGTATATGGAATCTCACGGCTTTATCACTTCAGACGAAGAAGGAACGAAACTGCACTACGATCATTTCGCAGAAGTCTGCAACAAGCTTGCTGAGAAATACGATCTTGCATGGCGGCCGGGACACAAGGCGCAGAAGACACGCATTACAACGTCGGATCTTAAAGGATATACCACCAAGAACATCACACCCAAGAAAGATAAGCTGACGGCTATCTCTGTCGCAACTGGCGTGCCGATTGCATATCTTGGCGGATACTGTGACAACGAACCGCCGAAGACGGGGCCCATCCCGGACGACTTCAATCCTTTTGGTTCTGTAAAGTTCCGTAAAAAGCGTGGTCATGCAGCATGATCTACGAAGACTTTCTTGCTACATTCACAGATTATAAACCCATTACTTTGTACTGGCAGCGCTTTAGTATTGCAGAAGAGCACGGAAAGCCGGAAATAAGGGCCGTGTATAAGGAGATTTTCAACGAAGCCAAAGATGATTACAAGCTGCTGACAGAACTGGTAATGGTGCTCAATCATAAGGCTTGGCAACATTGCGAAAGTCTTGATAATACAAAGTTTTGCAAGATCTATACAGAACTGTATAACACCGCGAATGAGTATGCGCATTCTCATCTTAAAGGCGAGGAAATGGATTACTTCTTCGATGTTACGGATTAGTCCACGCTTTCGCGTGGAAAATGCCGTTGGTTTCTGCTGTTTTTGCAATCCCCGTTGGGCATTTCTTAAATGTCTTCCGGCGTTTTCTTAAACGACCCTAGGCAAATATTACAAAAAAACGATAAATTTTAAGGAGAGATTAATTAAAATGACTGGACTGAATCAGACTTCTATTATTGGTAATGTGGTACGTGACGCCGAGCTGAAAATGGTGAACATTGAAGGCGTGCAGACACCCCGGTGTAAGTTCTCTGTGGCCGTGAACGAAACTCGTGCCAATGGAGAACCGATTGTGACTTACTTTGATGTGACTGCGTGGCGGGAATATGCCACAAAGATTGCTCCCTGGGTACTGAAGGGCCGTCAGGTGTTTGTTACCGGCAAGGTGCGGCTGAATCAGTATGTTGATGCCAACAGAAATATCAGGACTTCGCTGCAGCTGCACAGCCCTGAGGTGATTCTGCTGGGCAAGAAGCCCGAAGTGGAAGTGCCGAATGTTGAGGAAATCGATGACGACGAGCTGCCTTTCGGTTAATTAAATGACCACGCCCCGTGGAAACTCGGGGCGTGTTTGATATAAAATTATAAAGAAAGGATGCGAAAACCCCATGCGAAAAGTAGTCCTTACGGACGAAAACGAAGATGAAAGTAAGACTTGCTACATCTCAGAAACGGAAACCCCGCGAAAAATCCTTGAACACTTTAATATTTCACCGGACACAAAGATTGTCTACGTCAACGGAGTAATTATCTCTAATGAAAAAATGAAAGAACCTATCAGAGCCAGAGCGCCGATCTTTATGTCCATTCATAACAAGACCGTTATGCGAACTTGATTCGCTTGCCTATATGCCGGTCGGGGACAGAGTAGTGGGGTCTCTGTTCCCGAATTTCTTTTTACCCCATTGATATAGATTTGAAAGCATATGCTTTTAAATAAAAATAATTTATTTAAGGAGATTACTATGGTTAAGATTACTCTGATTACCAACAACCCCCGTGAAGTGGACATCGTTCCTGAGACTATGACGGTTCGTGAGTTCCTTGAGAAGCACAATGTGAACTACGGTCTTTCTTCCACGTCGATCGACGGCTCTCCGCTGAATACGGCGGGTCTGGACGCTACGTTTGCTGATCATCAGGTGACGGAGCGAGCGATTGTGACTTCTCTGCCGAACAAGGATAACGGAGCGCAGGCTGTCGTTGTGGGTTCGTCCTGCGTGATTAAGTCCACACTGACGCCCGAGCAGATCAAGAAGGTTAAGAAGCTGCATCCTGAGATGCTGACGATGTATGACGAAGATGAACCCTGCTTTGCCATCGATATCGATGAGACGCAGCCCGGTTCCATCAACGAGGTTGGCGCATGCTTCGGCAGTGCTACCAGTCCCGACGGCAAGGCGACGATTACAGTCGTGATTGATCCGGCTTCCGAAGATCCGGCTGAAACTGTGTATAACCGGCTGGGACAGGCGCTTCTGCTGCTGGATGAAGCCGAGAAGAACATCGTAGAGGCTCTGCCTGAGATGGACGAAGAAGAGCGCAAGGTGCGCGCTATGATTATCCGTATGTAAACCTTCGGAGAGGGAGAGAACTTCCTCTCCCTCTCTTAATTTGGAGGTACAAATGTTTAACAGAACAATTACAAGATTTGATCCTTTTACAAGCAGCCTTATAAATAAAGTATTCGAAGCTCGGCCGCTTTATGCGATTGACGACACAATTAAGATGACGTCCATTGTTTTGCTTTATAAGCGGGTTGAAAATCTGAAAGTAAGCAGCCAGCGCCTTAACCCCGTTCTATTCCCTGCAGAAGGAATAGAACTCAGTACAGATCCGAATACTTATTCTCTGTACTGGTTTGAGAAACAAGACCCCACAACAATTCTGAAGCCGTTCGAGAAGAAGTTTCAGAAAATCGAATCGCTTCCGCCGCAGGAAAAATATTATACAAAGACTTTTGATCAGCAGATTTATTTCAGGGTAATGCCGGAAGAAAACACTGTGTGTATCTTCGCCGAAGAAATCACAACACAGTTGTGGCATGCCGTGCAGTTTCTGTTTCCGAAGTTCTTTAAGGTGTTCAAAGAGAAACCTTTAAGCAAGGAAGAAACTGATTTTCTGCTGACCCTGACACAGAAAAGACCCGACGATTATCTCCAGAAAATTCGTGAGCTTGTAAATACAGAAGAGTTTCAGTCTTACGCTCTTAAGGATCAGCTGTTTGCCTTGGAAAGAAAGCTGTTTGACCGCAAGGTAAGTGCCGCCAAAGACAGGCTGAACCAGCTCGAACAAGCAATGGAACAGGCAATGCAACAATATCGTAACGCTTGTTCGCAGCGGTTCGAAGCAGTCGCATTGGTGTCCGGTCTGGAAGCCATGCGCAATCAGAAAGAAGAAAAGACGGAACTTCAGGAATACCTGACCAACAATAAAAGAATCAGCCATATCATTATCGACGGTAACGATATCAGCTTTATCGCAAAGACAGAGCTTGTACCGTATCTGACAGATGATTGGGAAATCATAAGCAAGTCCGAAAACTACTTTTACAAATTCGAAGAAGAGTCATCTCTGCCGTTAGAGGATGTCAAACTCCTTCTGAACGCAATCTTTTCTGAAGATGCAATGTTGAAACTGAAGATGTGTGCATATTTCCAGATGGATTATTTCGGAAGCGGCGTAAGGACTGCTTCGCATTATGATTTCGCCGGAATAGATAAAACGCTACAGGACTATATTCCGAATCCACATCTGAATTTGCATAATTGTTTCGGACAGAACGCAACTGCTATCTTGGACCAGCTGAAATGTGGAGACGTAATCGGAGCCATAGAGTGCTGTATTGCTTGTGCGCAAAGGGTTAACATTCACGAAGGCATTTCGTTCAATCCGTTTGTCCACGACTTGCTGAATTCCAAAGGAAAATGCTTGGTTGCCGACGGTCGGGATATGACTATCGAAGAAGCAATTAATTATTTAAAGGAAAAGAATAATGAATAAGTTGGAAGAATTGGTGGCTTGGCCAGGGAATTATGGATTCACAGCCCCGGCCGACAAACTCAAGATCTATTATTCGGCTGACGCATATGCAAAAACCGTTGCCTTGGTTCAGGCGCACACTGTTGAAGTGGGCTGGAACATGGTGATCAAACCCTACAAAGATGGCTACAAGGTGTACGACATTCTTGTTTATCCACAAAAGGTAAGTCCATCTTACATCTCTGTGGATGTTGCCAACTGGGGCTTATGGAAAGCCACGCTGACAGATGAAGAAGATCAAAATCTGTTTGGTCACGGGCATTCTCACGTAAATATGGAAACCTTTGCTTCAATGGTAGATATAAATCAGCAGCACGATGAGATCCTTACAAAACAGACTGGATTCTATTTCTTTCAGATCTGGAACAAACGAAACAGTATCAACTCATTCTTTTACGATATAGACAATAAAATATGCTACACGAATGACGATATCGATATGATTGTGGAATGTGAAAATGAAAACTTGGAACAGTTTATTGCTGACTCATTTTCAAAAGTATACAACCGCAAAGATACGTGTCCGGTAGAGACGGGAGAAGATTGGAATGAATCTAAGCAAGTCATTTGAGTTCTTTGACCCAAACACATGTAAAGGCCGAATCAATATTATCGGCTGTGGATCGGTTGGTTCTACGGTGGCTGAGCTTCTTGCAAGATTCGGTCTGGAAAAGTTCAGCCTATACGATTTTGATATCGTAGAGCCCAAGAATATTGTCAATCAGATGTTTACCTGTGAGCACATTGGCATGAAAAAGGTTGATGCGGTTGAACAGATGCTGAAAGCGATCAATCCGGAAATATCCGTGAGAAAGTACGACAAGGGTTGGGATGGGCAGAATCTGGACGGATACATCTTTCTTGCCGCTGATAATATCGAAGTGCGAAGAAAGATCGTGGAAGCAAACATGTACAATGAATTTGTTAAAGCGGTTTTTGACTTTCGCACAGGTCTGACTGACGGCCAGCACTATGCTGCTGATTGGTCTGAGTACAAGAACCGCAAAGATTTATTGGGAACAATGAACTTTACACATGACGAAGCGAAGCAGAACGCTCCTGTATCGGCCTGCAACGTGGAATTGTGTGTAGCTCCTACAGTAAGAATGATCTGCAACGTAGGAGTAACAAACTTTATTAACTTCCTAAAGGGAAAGAAGCTGTACAAGATTATCACTCTTGACGCTTTTGACTTAGAAAAAGGAATAGACGCAGTATAATCATGCAATGCATATAGGGAAACCTAACTTCTAATGTGATTAGAAGTAGCGACTTGTTAGGCGAAGGGATGCGCGAAGGCATCGCACGGAGAGGATCCCGGCGAACAAAACTTGGATAATCGAGGCTCGTGACAGACAAATAACAAGTCCGATTAAATTATAAATGAATGGGAATTAGAGTTAAAAAAAAAAAAAAAAAAAAAAAAAAAAAAAAAAAAAAAAAAAAAAAGAAAAAAAACAAAAAAAAAAAAAAAAAA
>Ga0247609_10000719_pt1 | contig 43493 bp, 58 predicted proteins | sample 172DNAGHGlowgp2_FD_193487 | JGI IMG/M metagenome (GOLD analysis project Ga0247609, IMG submission 193487) | Sheep rumen microbial communities from Palmerston North, Manawatu-Wanganui, New Zealand - 1728 DNA GHGlow gp2 | ecosystem: Host-associated > Mammals > Digestive system > Stomach > Rumen ... | reverse complement strand
ACCCAGCCGTTGTATCGGTCAATCGGTTGATTTTTTTCAATCGGTCAATCGGTCAATCGGTCAATCCCTTGTTGATATTCTTGTTATAATAAAAAGCAAGAAAGAAAGCAAGATAAAAATAACAAAACAAAAAACAAAAAGAGTAAAACAATGAAAGTATATAGAATCAAAACTAATGATTTCTCAAAAATCACAAGTAATAAAAACTTGCTATCGGATACACAAAAAGAATTGTTATCCAAGTATGAAACAATAACCGGTTGTAAGGCAAAAAAATTCTTGCCCCGCGGGAAAGATATTGTATTAATAATTGGTCAAGATAATAAGTATTATATTACAAGTAAACCGGTCTATATTGATTCAATCGCAAAAATTCTTGAATCGGTCGGTATTGACCAAGATTCAATCATTGTAATGAATCGCAATACCGGCGGTCAATCGCAAGAATTGACTCTTGACCAAGTCAAGAATTTTTTAACGGTTGACTAATAAAAAGCAAACACACAAAACAAGCCCGGCGCAATTGCGCCGGGTATATAATAAAAATAAAATAATAATCCATTATAGAAAAGAAAGCGAAAAATGATTTTATATTTACAAATTGATTTTAATACCGGTAAGATACAGAAAAGAAAAGAAAAGCAAGGCGCGTGTATAGAATACGACACAGAAAAGATAAACGAAAACGAATACATAAAAGAAACGATGCGAAAAGTTATATTTATGTATGAAAACAGAAAGCCGAAAAAGATAGAATACACAGGACCGAGACAGAACAGAAAACTGTATAATAAAGAGAACACCGAAGAGCCGTATGAGTATACACCACGCGCCGTCGTCGGTATTATAAAGAAAAACGAAAACACAGAAAAACAATTGAAAGTTATTAAGATGTTATTAAATAAATAAAGGATAAGAAATGAAAGATATGAGTTTTGACGAAAAAGTAAATTCGGTTATAAGTAAAGGGCTTTCAAGAAAAGAGCAAGATATAATCATAACCTGGTATGGAATAGAATCAACAGATGAAGATATATCGACAGAAAAACTTATGGCTTTAACCGCAGACGAAAACAATGTAGATATTGACAGAGTAGTAAGCGCAATGGTTAAGTTTCAAAAAAAATACGATATATTATTTAAGGAGTAATTACAATGACTTACAAAGAAAAGAAAAGAGTTATAAATACTATAATATTAGTAGTGATAGCGTTCGTGTTAGGACGCTGCACGATGTAGAATTTGGCGAAGTGATTTAATTATTACTGAACCAAATAAGAGCGACAGCAGAGAAATCTGCCGTTAAAACTAACAGGCCTGATAGAACCAAAAGGAGTAAAAAATGGCTGAATTTACACTGTTGAGTCCGAAATGGGACAACGATAAAATCAAAGAAATGTTCGATGTATGCGATAGCGCATTAGAGAACGAAGACAGATTTTATTATATTACCAGCGAGGACAAGTTGGCGTATTTGGAAACGAAAGCGACCAACAAAGCGGCAACTATCGCAAAGGTATTTTATACCTTGGGTATGTTGGACAGCGACCGCACAGCGAAAGAACAGATTGCTTGTGGAATCGTATGTAATAAAAAACATATGGAACAAGTAATGGGAGATTCGTTGAAAGCGGAGACCATTAAAGTATTGGCAAACGACATCAAATCATTGGTTGATGAAATCAACGATAAATTTGAAGCACTGTCAAATTTAATGGACTAAGAAAAGAAAGCCCTGGGCCGTGAAAGCGGCCCAGATACAAATAAAAGGATAAAAGATGAGTAATAAACAGAAAAGAAAAACCGAGAGTCTGTGTTATCGCTCGCGGTATAGATGTATGTCCACGCCAGAAGATAGATTGTTTCGGATTCTGGAATATAGAAACAAGAGTCACGGTTATAAGAAACAAAACTACTGTGATAACTTTTATTATATAACAACGAGCAATGAGTTGGGTGTTATTAAATCGCGCGGACACGATTCTGGAAAAAATCTAGGGAAAATGTTGCAGCGACGAAATGTAATAGACCGCTGGCATCGAGCAAATAAAGAACTGAACGGTGATAAAGACACTTATGGTGTTAAAGGTGTTATTATTAAACATAACCGTGTGCTTGATGATTTGAAGAAAACGCTCGGAGAAGAAGACGCTAAATATTTATCGGTATTCTTCGATAAAGAGGCGAAATGTAGTATGATAATAGATAAAAACTTTAAGACCGCATACGAACCGAGATATCGTGGCAGCGCTGTGTATCAAGGAGACTTGTGTGCCAGCGGCAGTTGTATGAGTTGTCGAGGCGAAGGTGCTGAAAGTTTTTATGGTAAGATACCGTGTTGTAATGTAGTAAGATTTGAGCAGGATGGAGAACAAGTAGGACGATGTATTATGTATGAATGGAAAGGTAAGAGACACTTCATACGCATATATGGTAAGCCGGAATATCTGCCAAAGATGTATAAGTTATTAAAAGCAGAACTAAAACCAGGCGATTTGTTTGGACGACAGCAATGCTTGGATGATTTGGTAGAGCGAACAAATATCACAGACGAAAGCACGAATATGTATTTGGACGGATGTTATTACGGTATGGTGCGGTCGAAAGATGAAAACGATAACGCAGTATATACTATGTGTACCGAGACCACAAGACACAAGGTTGTGGAAGAGACTGGTGGTGATTATAACGCTATGAAATCCACAAGTGGTGAAACACTTGGCGAGATATTCGAACCAGAAGAAGGTGATGAATACGGAGTTTGCGACCATTGCGGATGTACAATATATGAGTATGAAGAGGACTACTTGTGGGTAGATGATAATTTATATTGTTGTTCAGATTGTGCACACGATGCAGGATATGAGTGTTGTGATAAATGTGGAGAGTGGGGCTGGTGCGACGATGGAATTAGCACGGAAGACGGGTGGTTTTGTTGTAAAGAGTGTGCAAACAGAGCCGGGTATTACGAGTGTGAAGAGTGTGGTAGATGGGAATACGAAGATAATTTGCACGAAGTAAGAGGTATGTATGATTCCGTGTGCGAAAACTGTATAGATGAGTTAATAAAAGATGGTAAAATAAAGCAATGTGATTGGTGCGGTGAATATTATGATGCTTGTGATGGATATAAAATGATAAAGAAAGATGACAGAAGTGTTGTAGATATTTGTGATTATTGCCACGAAAATAGCACATATGTCCAGGCAAGTTATGATGACGTTGAAGAAACAAAGGAGGGTGAAGATGTAGACAAAGAATAACAAACTATAACAAATAAAACAACAAAACAACAAAAGGATAATAAATGATAAACTTTAATGAATATATGGGAATACTCGAGGCAGAGCGTGTGACAATTCACGATTTGATTGGGTATTTTAATAAAGAACAGATGGACTATGACGAACACGGAAATGTGTTCGTTGGGTTCAACAAAGAAAACAAGGGAAGTCCGATATTAGTATCGCATATGGACAATGTGTTGCACGGCGAACGAGTGCCGGTGTTATCATTGGATGGGCGGTATATTATGGGCAAGACAGCAGGTATTGGCTGGGATGACAAGGCCGGAATCATAGCAAACATTGAATTGTTTAAGCGAATGAAAGGCAAGGTCAGAATTATATTCACAACCGATGAAGAGATTGGTGGTGTAAGTGCTGGCAAGTTAGACCCGTCAAGATACGCAGACGCAAAGTATATGATTGAGTTAGACCGCAGAGACAAGAACGATTTGATTCAGTACAGCGGTAGCACTCGGTTATGTAGTGATAAGTTTGCGTTGTTGATTGAGGCGGAGGGATTCAAGAGAGCGACCGGGACATTCACGGATGTGAATAGATTCAAAGCGAAGATGCCACACATAGAGATGTGCAATTTGAGTATTGGATACTTCAATGCGCACAGTGACAACGAATACTTGGACATAAAATATTTCAATGAGATAGTTGACAAGGTGGAAAACATATTGAATACTTTCAACGACACCTATATTGATGACCAAGTAGATAAACCGACGACCTATGATAAGTGGGATAGGTATGATAGCAAAGATGTGTTTGATGATGTAGAATACTGCGACAATTGTGGCGGTGTTATACCACGCGGTGCACATTGGGAAACCGTAACAGGATTCAAGTGTTGTTGCCGTGAATGTCGAGATGAATTAGAAGATTATATGCAAGGAACAGAAGTAACAGCGGAGGATAATGATGTTGACGCTTAAGATGACACCAGACGATTACTTTGATGCAGAGACAGACGAATACGTATTGTACACAGGTACAAGTGTGAAGTGTTTGCAGACAGTAGTCAGAATAGACGACGATGGTACGACATGGGAATGTTATTTAACCAGTGTTGAACTGATTGAGGCAACCGAACGTGGCCGTCGTGATGTGTATTGTTGCAGATATAAGGTATATTAAATGAAACGAATAAGTATAATGCAGTTGAAAAAGAAACACAAAAACAAAAACTTTTTCTTAACAACGTTCTTTGATAATCACCTGCACTGTGCAGCAATATTCGAGGACGATATAACAGTTGCGTTGATAACCAGAATAAATAGAACACATTCGGTTGTAAAACGCGGCGGAACATATTATATATTTTAAGGAGTAACAAATGGAAAAACTTTTAACAAAAGAAAAACTAGAAGCGTGGCTTGATGTATTGAATTACTTTGACAGCGATGTTCAAGAGGCAGCAGAGAGAGAAAACAAAATGTCTTGGTATAAAAAATACGAAAAAGTTCAAGACGAGATTTACAATCTTATAAAAAAAGGTACAACAATGAAAGATGTATATGCTATTACGCCATACGATGAGGACGGATACTCTCAATATCGTGTGTTTGTAAAACGCGACCAGATTTTACAAGAAATCTTGGACGCATTTAGTGATGGATACGTTAGTGTTAACGTGGAAATCGCAACAAAAGAAATGTTAAACAACCAAACAAAAGGATAATACAATGTATATAAAATGGGCACAAGCACCAAGTGGATTCTACATCTGTATGGTAGAATTTAATAACAAACATTACTACGCGTCGGGACGCACAGCAGATATTCTGGAAAAGAATATTAAACGCACACTGTATATGGAGGAGCGAGTATCAGCAAGGCAAGTACATTTGGAACAATCGAAGAGCGACGAAATCGATTTAACATACGCAAGTAAAATGTTTATGTCTAAGTTTGTTAAACCAAAACCAGGTGCTCGACCAGCCGTCGTAAATAAAACACTGATTGCACCACCTAAACCACAGTTCGAATACATCACCGAACAGGATGGAAATGAAATGGTTGTATATGAGTTGCGTGAAGTGGCTCGGTATAAATTACATACCAGTAAATTGGTTGAAACACCGGTGATTCTAACACCCGAAACACCAGTATGCGATACCGATACAGAAAGTCAAGAGGAAAATTTGTAAAAATAATTTTCTGATTGGTTGACTTAAAAAGAAAGGATGGTATGTTATTATCACAGAAAGGAGATACCCCGTGGCAATACAATTCGTACAACTTCAGAATAAATCTCGAGTGAATTCGAAGAAGTATTACTATGGAGACCTTTCAAATAATGTGCTGTCTGGACAGATAGGTACATTGCTGCCTGGGGACTGCGTGGTGTTGGACATAGATAGTGCCGACCCACGCAGTTGTTATTATATAGAGTGGTTGACCGCAAAATACCCCAAAGTATTTGTCACCAAGACAGTAAAGGCAGGCGGATACCACATTTGGTTCAAGACCAAACGCAAATACAAACGAATGATAGGACTTGTATCCGTGTTTGGTTGGAAGTTCGATGTGTTGGTGGGCGCAAACAATTATATTGTTATGCCCGACAACTATGAAGGTCGTAGATATGTGAACGGGTTCAAATCGTTGGCAGAACTGGCCGCAGGTTGGGACAACTATGATGTCGAACTTGAAAACCTGATGGATACAATGCCACATGCCACCAGAATAGACCACCCGACACCATTGGATGCCATCGAAGGCGACCGCAATAGCAGTTTAATTGAATGGCTGGGTGCGTTCTGTGCACGCGGGGTACAAGTAGACCAGATTAAAACTTACACGCGTGTGCTGGCAAATATAACAGGCCTAGACGCACACGAAATCGAGAGCACTGTCCTGTCGAGTTTGGATAAATATGAAAAACGCGACGCGTCGGTGTATGAAACAGGTGACGCCGACAAGATTGGTGTTATCGCAGGCGAGGATTACTTTAGTACAATGATGAAACTGGTTGATTACATTATCAAGAACGGGGTAGCCGGATATGACGAGGCAACTGGCACTGGGTACTTCAAGTACGGCAATGAAAACGCCACCGGTATGACCGTGAAAGATTTGAAAAACAAACTGGTGTTGTTCTTCGGCGACAAATTGTACTATCGCCAGGGCATAGGCGAGAGCCAAAAGTTATCTCGTATCCCAGTGAGCGACCGCAACGTATTGTTCGACGAACTGTTCACGCGCATAACATACAACAGCCGGCACGATATATATAACAACCTGCCTGTGTGGGATAACACACCACGCATACAAAATTTCTTAAAAGAATACTACGACTGCGACACGAACCCAAGATTGTTCTGGTTGTTTATGACCGCAATCGTAGGGAAATTAAAAGACCCGGCGAACGCATACGTGCCATACTTCTTTGATTGGATAGGCGAACCAGGCATAGGTAAGACATATCTATGTCAGTTATTGTCGAACGGATGGATAGAAGTGTTAAACCCTGGACGCAGTACGGACGACGCACTGGTAAACATATACCAATCGAACGCACTGATTGCAATCGACGACGAGTGCTCGTTCTTCAAGGCAGTGGTCGGCAAGGGCAGTGGCTATGAATGGTGGAAACAATTCGTAACCAACAACAAAGACACGTTCAGTCGCAAGTTCCAACAACCGGAAACCCACCCGCGTTCGTTCATCATAGTACGAACAAGCAACGAACCCAAGACATCGTTTTGGATAGACGAACGGCGACAAATTATATTCGAATCCAAACTGCCAAAGGATGAGTGCCGTATATTAAAACTGCCAAAGACATACTTTGCACAGATGTTAGCCGAGGCCAAGGTGTATTATGAAAAGCACGGCGTATACGAACTGACCGACGACGACAAACTGACAATTCAAATGCAACAGGCTCAGTACTTCTCGACCGAAAACGAATACTATCAACAGGCGAAAGAGTACGTGGACTGGGTATGCACCACTCTGAATAAGAGCCGGTACAATTCGTTCGAAGATTCACAGTGCTATGTCAAGACACCAAACGCGGTGTTCGGATACGCAATCACGTGGTTGACGTACGCAAAGTGGTGCTCGCAACGGATGAGAAAGCCAATGTTGTCCGGGTTGTTTTGGAATCAGATTGGTGCCATCGCACGACAGACCGGAAAGGTTATCAAATCAAACAAGCGGTTGCCGTTGGATGGTATTGCGTCAACAGAGTTTGCGTCCGTGGTATATAACCCAGACGACATCCAGTTGCCGGACTACAACACAACGACCGAGGCCATAAACCTGGTTGAAGAATTTGAAAAGGCACAAGAAACCAAATCGTTCTTCGGAGACCCGGCGGTGTATGAAGAACTGGGCGTTAAAAAGAACTCGGCACTGGCAACAGAAAACAAACTGGTGCCTATGCCAGACATAGACAGGTACCTGCCGAAGTCAGTGATTGATTTCTTTGATACCACAACTGACCGAATCATACCGACCGCACTAAACATAAACGGGTTGGACTTGACCTATGGTTTGGGCGGGTTGCACTATGCCAAGAAAGATTACAAGGCTACCGAACCTGTGATATACCTGGATGTACAATCAATGTACCCGACCATAATGGAAAAGTATAATTTGTTAAGCCGTGCGGTTAAGAATCGTTGGACATTCGGCCAATGGTTGAAAGACAGGTTGGATGCGAAGGCACGTGGCGATAAAGAATTGGCCGACCAATTGAAACTTAAAATCAATTCGGTGTATGGCAATATGAAAAACCCGAACAGCCCACTGTACGACCCGAGTTATGGTTCGTCGATTGCAGTACTGGGCCAAAAGGTTATGACAATTCTCGTGATGGGGTTGCAATCAAAAGGTTGCGACATCGTCAACGTGAATACGGACGGCGTAATGTTCACGGGTCCAACTGACCTGTCGGAAATCTACACGTTCGTGAATAAATGGGAAAAGGCATTTGGTCTGACACTCGTGGAAGACACCTATGTCGAATTTGAACAGGCGGATGTCAATAATTATCGCGCCCAAGACAGTCAAGGCAACTTGATTGTTAAGGGAAAAAAATTTAAGGACGCCGCTTGACATTAACAAAATTGGATGTACAATGTACTTACCAATACAACCAAAGGAACTAATATGACTGATGTTAAGTATGATGACGATAAGCATAAATATCTTATCGATGGTAACGAGTTGAAAAGCGTTACCGAAATTGCCACCGAGATATTAAACCTTAACTTCGACCACTGTAAACACGGTGCGGCCGAACGTGGTACTGATATGCACTCGGAGTTGGCCAGGTATTTTGACCCGGCTGAAAATTTCACTGCCAAAGATTTCACTACTGACGCACCCGAACTCGCCAAGTTCTTAAAGGCTGAGCCTGATATGCGTACCGAAATGATAGTGTGGAACACCGACCTTGGTTACGCAGGCACGATTGATTTGTTGCGCGTCAATGGATTAAAGGTCACTGACATTATCGATTGGAAAACCGGCAAGGTCAACAAGAAGTACTGCACTATTCAATTGTCTTTGTATAAACTGGCATTGGAATTTATGGGATATGATTGCAGTGACGTTCGGCTACGTGTAATCTCGCAGACCGGCATCACGCCTATCGAGGCAAAGACTTGGGATGAGGTGCAGGCTATGCGTAAAGGCGAGTTCGAAACTGACGACGAACAGTTCGCCCGTGCCGAGGCACGGCTCGCAGAACTCGAACCATATGTCGCCGAGTACAATGAACTGAAAGAAAAACTCAAAGATTATTTTGTGCCCACGTTTGAACAGACGGGGACAAACAGATATTCTGGTGCTCTATACAGCATCTCGTATGTTGAGGCGAGCACGAGAACAGGCCTTGATTCCACAAGGCTGAGAGCGGAGATGCCCGAAGTGTATGAGAAATATCTCAAAGTCACCAAGGTATCCCCAACGATTAAAATTGTAAAGAACCAAGAGGACTAATAGATGTTCGATATAATGAAGGCCATCGCAGGCGTGGCATCACAAGGAATCACCTGCATCAAGAACGCAGACAACCCATACTTTAATAGTAGGTATGCCGACCTGCGTACAGTAACGAACGCATTGAAAGAACCTTTGCGAGTCGCTGGGCTTAGTTATTACTTTGCCCCGCAAGAACACACAGATGACGCTGGAAACAGATGGATGACGTGTGACTTGGTTGTGTTAGATGGGAAAACTTCAATGATTTTTTCATTCCCGTTTAATCAATCAGACCCACAAAAGATTGGCAGTGCATTAACATATGCAAAACGCTACCTGCTTACCACGGTGTTCAATGTGATTGCCGAGGAAGATGACGATGGCAACGAGGCATCGGATAACAAACCGAAGGTCACCAAAAAGAAACCATCGGTTATGACCGACGCACCCAAGCCCAACTTTTTTTAACCAAAAGGACTAACGATGAATGATGATAAAGATGTAAAACCACGCGTGTTCTTTGCGCGTAAAGACAACGAAGGTAAACGTTTCGCCAGTGGCGTTTGGGATGATGGCACCAAAGTGTACATCAAGAACTTCCGTGAAACCAACGATGGTTTAATTGCGGATGTTGATTACCAAACCGACGAACAGTATGAAAACAAACAGGGCAAGATGGTATATCGCCATAAGATTTGTGGTGCCCTTAGTTTGTCTTCGACTAAGGCGACTATGGTTATCGAACTCAACAATGTAAAAGAACGCTTGACTTGCGAACCGAGACAGGCTAACTCTAAGAAAACAGGTGAACCACTGTTGATTCTCGACTTCGGTAACGGTGCGTCACTGAACCCATACGTAGATGAGGTCTTGACTGACGAGCCGGACGGTGCTATGAATACATCAGAGCAACCGAAACCAATCGAAGTTGATTCAATCGACCAATTGGTTGACGATAATTTGCCATTTTAAGAGGTAATGATATGACCGCTCAAGAAGGAAGGGAACTTTTATTAAAGTTAAAAGATATCAAGGACGTCTTGGGCGGCCCTGTCAAAGTACGTAGCGTAATGGAACACGGGTTTAGTTTTATCCCAGATTGTATGACAGTACCGGATGCGTTTTGCAAACTGTATAAATCAAACACTCAATACAACACTATGCGGTTATGCGAAACGCCGGCCCACCAATACTGGATAGAGATAACCTTTACGGATGTTCCGTTTCGTAAAACAGAATACTGGAATGGTAAAAAATTCAAAGAGTATAAATAACGGGGGCGGGCATTTTATCTCCCTAGTTCCTTCCTTTCGAAACCGCCCCCACCAAATATAGGATTTACAATGGCTGACTTGTATGAAATGGCAAAGCAAATAATTGATAAGCGCGGTGGCGATGAATACAAACGCGCGTGGTTGGAACGATGGTTGTCAGACCCAGACCACGAGGATGAATTCTTATCACTGATGTTAAAAAAACAATTGGCTGATGCCCAGAAAAAAAAGAAAGACACAAGTAAACCAAAAAAGATAAATCTATGATTGAATATACGACGTGCATTATCAGAGATGGTATGACAGACCAAGAAATATATCAGACCATCGCAACATCGTCAGCATACTACGTGCTCGACGCTCGCACGTCGCCAGACAAACCATTGGATATGATATTCGATGAACAAAAACATAGAAAAGTTTTCAGCGGTGTCGCTGCGGCCATACCAACAGCAAGCCGTAGACCAAAGCCTATTAAAATTTCGTAACGGCGAACGGTATTCGCTTGTTACATTGGCAGTCGGTCTCGGTAAATCGTGGATAATGGTGTTTGTCGCACTGCAATTCAAACGCGTCGTTGTGTTACAGCCGTGTATTGAATTGGTTAAACAGAACCACGAGAAGTTAGCAAACGCAGGGCTCGACACAACAATGATTGACTCGGCACACAAAGGTAATTGGGATGCGGACTATATTTACACTACACCGCAGACATTATGTAAGCATTTGGATGACCTTGAAGAACCAGACTTGTTGATTATAGACGAAAGCAACGTGTTCTGGTCAGGCACAATGTTTAACGCGATATTTAATCGTTGGCGTAAATGTCGAGTGCTTGCGTTGACAGCAACACCACATTACTACGAGCGCAAGACTGTGTACAAACACGGGTGGATGTGCTCGCAAACAACCGTGCACAGCATATCGGAACAGTACGGCGAGAGCGTTATGACTATGACGCGTGACGAAGGGCGTAAGCAAGGGTACTGTCCACAGATAACATTCACGAAGTTGCGTATACCTTTAATCGAGGCACGCCACTTAGAGAATCGCCCGGCATATCAACCTTTGTTGGACGAACACATTAACAAACTGAACGTGTTGTTAAAGACGCTGAACAACGCAATCATATTCTGTGACAGTAAAGCACAGGCCGAATGGCTCAGCGAAATATTTAACATCCCGTGCATCTTTGGCGACACACCAAAGAAACAACGTGAACAATTAGTCGAATGGTTTAACAAAAACGAACTCCCGTTCGTGTTGACCGTGGGCTGTTTGGTTCGCGGATTCGATAAGCCCGACCTTGAAAACATAGTAATGCTGTCTAATTATAGTAATGCGAGCGAGGCGGAACAAATTGTCGGTCGGCTCAATCGTGGCACACAAAATAAAACTTGCTGGTATATCGGCAGGTTAAACTTAACACCTCCAACCGTGGGGGAAACATCAATCGTAAAAATAAAAAGGATGTACTAATGAGAAAAGCGGCATATGAAATGTTAAACATTCAACTCGAGCGGTTGAAAGATGTGGCGGACATTGTCGACGCAACTTCTGTGAAAGAAAAACTTTCAGAGATTGAATCGCAAGTCAGGGCTGTTATAAACGAAGAATATTTAATGGGTTCAACCAATCGTCGCACTTGTAAAACCGTGCGGTCAAACTTCGTAAAGAACAATCCGTCATTGTTGGCGGCGGCACAACAGATTATAAACCAACCAATTCAGATACCGATGAACATATCTGATTTGTTCGACGACAAATATCTGCGGGTTGTTGTCACGTTTGTGAAAGACCAACTGAAAGACTTTCGTTACTTTACATACAACGTGGGCGACCAACGGATGTTGGTTAAAGTTTCGGGCACACCGCTCGCAGACGAGGGAGAACACTTTGACCCACAGTTCTAAAACCGAATGGACATTACAGGTCGCTGTAGTTAAGACGTTGCGTGAACACGGGGTATTAGTTTTCTCTGTTCCTAACGAGCGCAACAGTGGTGTATCCGATATGGCGCGGTTGCGTGCCAGCGGATTGACCAAAGGCGCACCCGACCTTGTTTGTTGGACAACAGATGGTCAGTGTTGGTGGTTAGAATTGAAAGCACCTAAGGGCGTGCGGTCACAAGAACAAAAGTGTTTTGAATCTGTGGCCCAACGCCTGCGGATAAAATATATTTTGGTTCGCAACTTGACAGATATAGAGGTTATGCTATGATAAATATTAAGTACAGTATAGGCACAATTTTGGTTCGCAGGAAGAAGTCGAACATTCGTTGTGGCGATATGTTCGTAGTAGTTGAGGCGGCGCAAAGCGGAAATTGGTATCGACTATTAAGCCTACGAAAGAATGGACACTTCGCATTAACGCCTGTGAACTATGATACGGTTGATAAACTGTATGTTGTTATCGGGCGTACTAAAAGTATTGACGGGTTGTTGGAATTATGCAGGGGGTTAAACTTAGAATGATAACACAATGGATGAGAGAACATATAAAAGAATATCAAGACGCGCTTGATTATGTTATCGAGGCATATCAGGCCAAGGGATTAAAACGAAACACATTTACGGTGGCGCTAAAAGATATGTATGAATTGATGCGTGAAAAAGAAAAAGAATTAGATAAGGCCGCGGCTCGCAGGCGTCGTTGGGCTTTATCGCGAAAGGTTGGGAGAGCGGTTGATGTCTGACCGTGGACAAACATCGCTGACATACCGATGCTCCCAATAGTATGTCTTTGTCGCTGGGTAGAGTACGGGGACTCGCCTGCCTCATAAGCACGGAATATGTGGGTTCGAATCCCACCCCAGCAACCAGATTTGGGCTCGGCAACAAGCGTCTCCGTTGCTATGGTTGAGCCTCTCTGACATACGGAGTGCCCAAATAGTATGTCTTTGCGATTGTGGCGTAATAGTAACGTGCAACCTTGCCAAGGTTGAGTCCTCGGAGCGTAACCGGGCAGTCGCACCAATGTGGGGTACTGGATTTCTCCATTCTCATTTCTTTCTTCATAATACCAGTGCCCCACGCCAAGATTAAAAGGACAACCAATGACCGAAATATCAAAAGCGGTGGAATCCGCAAACAAGAATCTTGATAACGCACTGACGGTGGCCGTGGATGCGCTGAAAAGGATTGGTGCAAATTACCCACGGATGACGGATTTATACAGAATGAAAATAGCAAACGATGCCATTGAAAAGATTGCGGCAATACTGAAAGTTAGACAAAGGGGTGGGAAATGAAATATATTTGGTTTGGGCTTAAAGATTATTGCAAGGATGTGTGGCACGATTGGCTGTCTAACAGATTGCACAAATCACAAGGCGAACGATTATATACATACGACCACAAAGAAGACGAAATTTGTTGGGTCTTTCCGTGGAAAGAAGGCAACCTGTGGCACTACATACACCAACGCAAAATAGCAAAACAAAAGGATTAAACGATGTTCATTCTTATGGTTTTATTATGTTTCTGTATTGGGTATATTATATATCAACGCAGCGAAATTAAACGGTTAAACAACTGTTGGGACGATGTGTTTAACGCAAAGTTAGAATCCGAAGAGCGGTGGCAAAACTTATGCCGCCACTATCTTGACAAAATCACCGAATTGACCGCAGAACAAAAGGATAAGTGATGTCGTCTTGTTGCGATAAAGCAATTGACAACGGGACACTTGTTTATAAGGGGCGTGCCACTATTGTGTGTCCAACCTGTGGCAAAGACCAGATGTTAAAATTGGTTTGGGTTCACGATTGCGGATTTGAATACATAGACGGCAAGGGGTTGAAAAAGATAAAAACAGAACAAAAAGAATAGGTCAATAACCAAAAGGAAAGGAAATGAAAGCATTATTTGTAGAATCTTATAACGGGTTCCTTGCCAAAAATGCGACCGATGATTTGCGTTGGTCGGGGTCAATGGACAAGAAAATTTTTCGCTTGCTCACTTCGTTCGGCAGTGGCGTGTGCGTGTGTTCAAAACACACATACGACTTATTACCACAAAAGATGCTTGACGACCCAGCGCGCACTTACATTGTCGCAGAAAGGGTCGGCAGTAAATCGTTGCCCGCGTTGAACAATGTTTATCCTGACGCAATTCTTATCGGCGGCCCAGCATTTATCAAGGCCGCATACAATATGAGCATACTTGATACTATTGTGGTGACTACAACCAAGAGCAATATCACGGGCGACCCAAAGTATAAAAACCCACTGATTAAAAATTTGCAGCACCCAACAACCCAAATTGATTTTGGCGATATTATTGTTAGAATTTATAAAGCACAACACGGGGCGCAGAAATGAAAGATAAAAAATACGAAAAACAAAAGGATTAAATATGCCAGATGGAAGCGAACTTTGGGTGTGGCAACACATCTATGAACCAACACAATCACTGGACGGTTGGGTCGTCCACTATAAACAAAACGATACGTGGCAACAGAAAACATTTCCCGTCCACGAAAAAGCATATGACTTTTATTGGGCCAAGTATAAAGAACTCAAAACATTTTATAATATATTTTTAAGAGAACTGAGAGTCAAGTAATGGAACTTATAGCAGTACTCTTATACCTGTGGCTCCGGCAATTAACGGACTTGCTTTTTGACTACCTTCGTAGTAAACTGAAAGAACCGCCACCGCCCGTGAACACAACTGCTATCGGGTTTGAAATACTACCTGCGGAGATTGAGGATGACGAAGGAACAACTGATAAAACTAAAACGCTGGGGCGACCGTATAAAAAAAACCGGCCACTGTAAACATTGTGGCGAACGGTGTATTTTACCGCCTATGGAATAAAGAATCGGTTAAAAGACTTAGGGGCGTAACATTGAAAATGTACCCACGGACCGTTTTTGCCCTTGGTGTATTTCGGGTCTTCAACCCATAGGCCACACTCTGCCAATTTTGCCCGCCCAATCGATGTTTGAACCCAACGAGTCAATCCGCCATCCGGGTCGGCAATATCAACCGCACACCCATATAAGTGAGAACTGCCCATAGCAGACGGGTTGATTCTCTTTTGGTCTTTAAGAGACCGCAGACAAGACGACGCATACCGGGCTGGCTGAAATCCTAACTTATTAACTTTGCGACAAAGGTCTTCGAGATTGCGCAGGGTCACCGCATCCACCTCGGACTCTTGCCACTTGTGGCTCCCCGCTTGCAACAATTCTTTCACATCGAACTTCAACGCAAAAACCTCTTGACTGCATATACGATTATAACCAGCGCCAACATACCCGACACGCCTTTCCATTTTATCTTGTCTCGTCTCAATTCGGCTTTCTCTTTGGTACATTCGGTGTCGCACGCGGCCGCTTTGTTCTGTGCCATCGTCACCAAGAAATCTGTCGTCTTAGTCTTGCATTCACTAGGCAATGTTTCATACAAGGCACCAATTGTTTCTATCGCTTCCTGTGCCGCAACGTGGCTCGCCGCTTGTTCCTTGGCGCATGCACACAATACTAACGGTAATATTAAAAACTTTTTCATCTTGATAAACCTCCGTTCCTTATATATTCTAAATATTTCCACACCATCCAATCTTCTGTGGTCTTCCACGTTTCGTATTCTTCCGCGGTTAGCGCACCCTTTTCAGTATTACAACTTTTACACGCGTATACAATATTCTCGGGACTATTATCGTGGAACCTACTCCAGGGTTTTATGTGGTCTTTGGTCGCTTTCTTCATCGGGAACTCTTTGAGACAATACGGACATACAAATGTTTCGTTAGCCCCATATAGTTTCCGCCACTTCTTCATCACGCCCCCGCTGGTATCCAATTTAATAGTTGTAACAAACGCTCGCCTGACATTGCAATACACATTATAAACAGTATTATGAGAACCCAACCTTTCCAACTTTTTATCGCAGACCGCAACTCATTCCAAATAATACCATCCTTGCGCTCTTGCTCCACAGGACTATTTAACCGCTGAATAATTAAATCTAACTTTCCACCCTGTACCGCTTGTTCTGTTTTGATAGCGGCAACTGATTCTTTAACAGAATCTACGTCGTGCTTAAGTGCCATATAATCAACCATCTGGGCCTCCGCCAATTCAACGGCAAACCCGTTGAGTTTACCGGCTTTTTGAATTTTCTTAACAACTGCCTTTTGATGACACATTTTGTCCCTCATTTAACACACTCCATTGTACCACAGGTTGAATTTTTTAGCAACAAAAAACGGTGGCGAGCCACCGTTCTTTTAATATTTTTTATCAGCAGACGCACCACTCATTGAATCATAGTAGCACGCAGCAGATAAAGCCTTGTCCAGTTTCGCAATATCTTTTAGAATATCCGCACCAACTGACATTTGGGCTACGGTCAGGTCGCCAGATTCAAACATCTTCTTGACCTTGTCCAACAGCACAGTCGCGTGACGATACAAGTGTTCGCGCATCTGCATCTTTTCTTCGTGTGACATTATTCACCTCCTGTTGTTGTGGCCGCCTGTGTGCTGGCCAGCGCATCCGCTATCGTGCAACACACATTCGTCAGTGTGACGTGCGTTGTGTCACCGACGATATACCGACCGCGATATACTTTACGCGGACACAATCTGTCCGTCCGTATTGGGAATCCCCAGATGTCAAGGATTGGAACAGCGGTGCCGTTGATTGTCACGGTGTATTCCACTGGTGCGCCAGTAATGATGTTGTTCGGATTCAGGCAAAGGATTAAGCCGAACTCATCAAAGTTAGCCACATTGTTCGGATTGGTCACGGTAAGAACACCAGCCGTAGTAAGGTTGGTGGCTCTGTGTATATGTTCACAATTCATATCAACCTCCATTATTTTAAAGTTTCCGGAGAAACATTTTAAAGTTTCCCCGGGAACATTTTAAAATCCGCAGCCACAGCCACAACCCGAGCAGAAAGGAGATTGCCCAGCATTATAACTGAAAGTTGTCGGATAACGCACGACACCAGCAACAGCACGGTCCAACTCCAGCTGGTTTATGCGCCCACGGAGTGCATCAATCTTATTTTCAGACATTGCATCCAAGACCTTTTGAACCTGCGCTGTCGTGTTTGCGTTGATGGCCGCTGTGTTCTGTGCGTTCGCATAGTTCACACCGTCAATCGCACGCAAGGTCGAGCAGCAACATTGGTTCTGATTCGCCATAACCTGTTGCAAGGTTGAGTTGATTCCCAAGACATCACGGTCTAATTCCGCATACTTGTCGCCAATATAACTCGTCAAATCGTGATAGACCTGATTGGTCGCCGACAACAATTCGCGTTGGTTAGCCATAGAGTTTTGGTTGTCAAAGCCCTGTTGCATTTGGTTTTGTATTGCCTCGGTTCCGAAAGCACCACGGTTGCCAAATCCCCAAGCACCGCCACCGCCCATCAAAAGAACGATAAGCAAGATTGCGAACAGGCCGCCGTCGCCACCACCAAAACCGAAACCACTGCCACCGTAAGGATAGCCCCAACGGTTGCCTAACACCGCGCTCATATCAGCAGGTGTCATAGGTGTTGTTTCTGCCATTGTATTTCCTTTTTAGTTAGTCAACCCCGCTGAACGCAGAAGTTCCGGGGGGAGTTGATTCAAGTCAAACCCACAAGACTTGGCCGTGTTAAGAACGGTTTGACGCTGTTGTTCTGGCGTCTTGCCGTCCATCATTTGTCGCACGGTTGCCATCAGTGGGTGATTCGCGAATTGTCCTTGCATATACTTATTCAGTAACGTCGATAACATTGGATTCATTTGTGACCCCTAATTTCTTTTCAATCTTTGTAATACGGTCCAGAATTTCTTGTGTATCGGTCTTACGCGTTTGGTCCAGTTGTAAAGAAAAAGTTTTCAACTCAACCAACCCATCATTATTCATACGGCGCATAAAGATTTTGCCGTCACGGTTGTTGATGCCGAGATATAAAGTGTTCGGCATTGGGTTGATAGTTGATAATTGCTCGGCCGTGTCAACAAAGTATGATATGACCCGTGGGTCTACGTGTTGCGGCAACTGCTGTATAGGCTGTGCCACCGGCTGTTGCATATAGGGAGGGGTGTAATATGGATTCATAAAAAAACTCCTATGTTTGTACATAGGAGACCGTAACAAAAGGAGTAACAGTTTTGAAGTGTAGTAATTATAGTGCCAATTTAACAAGAAATCAAGCGTTCTATTGCCCGTTTGTGGTACTTGAACATATTAGATTGGTCCATACCAAGTTCAATTGCGATGGCGGCGAACTTCATTTTTGTTGTGCCGGTATACCGCATCATCAAGATGCGACGTTCTGTTGGGTTTTCAATATAATCTTCAATCCAGGCCTTAAAAAACTCGGGGTAACGCTTACCAATACGGCGTAAGAATATATGAATGAAGAACAGATATACAACTTTATTTTTAATAGCGTCCATTTCCTTTCCTTTTAGTAACAGATTAGTTTGCCGAGATGTCGTGAACCGTATCAAGCGAACCAGATTGATTTATTTCAACCCGCGAGCCCTGGGGTTTGAAATATATAATAGCCCACACGACGTTTGTTACTATAAATATAGCCAAAAAAATCTTAAAACACAGAGAGACGACTTCGGCAATCAGATTGGGAGTTGGGACAGATTTATTTTTCATATGTAAATCCTTTTGTATATTCGATTGTATATACACACTACCACACGAATAATCGATGTCAAGAAAAAAATAACCCCCTTAAGGGGGTTACATTACGCAATCGCTGTAATAGTCGTGACGGCTGTTGTTAAGCGTTAGCGTTTGGTATCTCAAGGACCGGCGCAACAAAATAATTGTAGTTCTTGTTGACACTGCCATTGGGACCACCGGCGGTGTTGTGCCAACCGTTGCTTGAACTATACTGGCTGCTTGACCATATACCTTGGTTGTTTGGGATTACCAATGTTGGATTTGCGGTTACTGTTGGGTCTGCTGAATTTACTTCTACTCGCCATTCTAACACCTTTAACAGTTCCATCAAGGTCGGTAATTGCCCAGCGTAAGAATCTCCGGCAATAGTAAATGTTTGGGCACGACAATGGCTAACTGCTGTTGATGTTAAACCGCTTGTTGTAGCCTGTGCTAATATCTTATCACAGTTAAAGGTTGCCGTTTCCTTCGCGCTATATATGGCTGCACTTGCATAATTAGGCAGATTGGCAACCGCCGTGTTAGATGACAGGTATTGTCCAGATGCCAAACGATATGCTGCGTCCAATGCAACGATAGCGTATTCAACATCGTTTGCGTCATAATGAAAACCGACAACCGTTCCAATAGAATCTCCATTTACATCTTCATATACCCTGTCAAGCAGTTTGTATTTTTTATGGCTCGCAGGACCACCAGCAGGGACATTTACAACAAAGTTATTAAACCCTGTTTTGTTCCCGCTGGCGACATAAGTACCGTTTTCAGTGATTGTTGTGGTGTCATAGTCCAACATACGCAAAGCCGCAAAGTCGTCAACAATCGTTTGCATTGGGGTTGTGGTCGTTACACCTGGCACACCCTGTGCCGTCAAGCGGTCAACCATTGCTTGTTTCATTTGTGCCAATGCACTAGTCAAAGTAGTTAAATCTGACATTATATTTACTCCTTGTTTTAACTGTTATTCGTTCCATATAAGAACATACTTATTTGGTCGCACGCTGTCGCAATCTCTGTTGATTCAACATAGGTCGTGCCTTTTATTGCGTTTTCAATGGTTATGTAATTTGCGTATTCGTCAACACCACCACCGCCACCACCTTTTACAATCTGATTTATAATCATAATCAACCCCTTTGGTTATAACATTACCACATTCACGGACAAGTCCGTCGTTGGTGTTGTTGAACACGTAAACGTAAGTGTTCCCGCCGCTTGTGCCGAACAGATAATACCCGCATTTGTGTACGCGCTTTGGTCTGTCGGGTCTGGCGATACCAACACAACACCTGTCGCTGTCATACCCGTCACATTGACCGTTTGCGTACCGGAACTCCAATCCGCCGCCGCAAGTGTGACTATCGTGTTGACCTTTGTTAAACGGGCTGTTGGAATCGTGCCATCATAATCTAAAAGTTTATATGTGGCACTAACACGATTTTTTTTCAAAGCAACTGCCATCGTTCCAGATTCTGAATTACTTGCTAAATCTGAAGTGTTGTTTCCAAACCCAATAAGAATTGTATCAACAGCACCACCCGACAAAAACCCACCGACCAGAATGGTGCCATCTTTATTTGTTGTTATTTTACCGCCAACACACACACTTCCTTGCCCAGATGTTATTTGTGTTCTGTCGCCAATAGCAACACAATTTCCTTCTGATTTTGTATCATATCCAATGGATATGCCGTTGCCAACAGCATTATGTCCAATAGCAACACCATAAGCACCAGTTGCGTTTGAACCATTTCCAACATTCACTGTTCCATATTTTGTTGAAGCGGTTCCAGCAATACTAACTGAATACGTTCCAGTCGCCGTGTTCGTCAATGTCGGGCTTGTCACGCTGATAACACCACTTGTGATGTCAATACCTGTGCCTGCGGTATAACTTGAACCACCGCCACCCATTGACACTTCTTCCCAAGAATATGTCGCTGGGTCTTGTCCATCACTCACGCATTTATAGAATCGCCCATTGGTGTATGTTGCGTCTGTAGCACCGACGAACTGATATATCTGTCCTTCTAATGTGGAATCCGCTGTCGTCATACTAGACACTTGAACCGCCATAGAACCTGCTACTGTTGGAACTGTTATATCGTTGCCATTGTTGATTTTTTCTGTGTAAACATTTCCCCACTTTGCGTTTGCTTTACCTAGTGTGGCAATACTGCTAACATTTGATGGCGTCACGTAGTGTACTTTAAGGGTAGCGGGTCCTGTTGCAGCATAAAAACCAGCACCAGTATAAATAGCAAGTGTGTCGTCTGTCTGACAATACATTTGAACAAACCTACTAGCATTGGTGCTTATAGGGAATCCAAGTGCTTTTGAACCATATTGTTTACCTTGTAATTTAAGGTCAACTTTAATAGAATCGCTCCAACTAGCGTCTGTACCATCTGTGGTCAAGAACTTTCCGGCGTTCCCTGTTTGGCTTGGCAATTCATCTGGAATAACAACCGCCCCTGTTTGCCCATTGACAGATGTCACCTGACCCTTAGTGTCGGTGTCTTTCCAAGCCATTGTGCCTGTATCCCAAACCCAAACTGTATCTGTTGACCCCAAGATAGCAAAGTCACCATCCGCACCTGTCGGATGCGCAGTTTGCAGAGCCGTCAAGTCCGCATAGAACCCAAGGTTATGTGGGTCAGAACCACCGCCGGAACCTTCGCCCGCTTTATGAAATAATTTTGTGGCAATAAAAGTCATCTTTGTCCTCCTTATTCGCCTTCATTGTTGCCTAGGTCTTCTGACCCACTAGAATCTCCACCGTTATCAGGTTCTGGTTCTGGTTCTGGTTCCGCCGGTTCGGCAACCTCTTCCAACTTAAACCCAGCAACATAAATTTCTGCCGAACTATCAGAACAACTAAACGATAAAAATCTAACAGAACGGGTCAAATCACATTCGTATATTTCCCCTTCAACTGCTTCCTCTGTGGACACAGGCAGGTCAGCATACCCGCCAGCATAATCGGGATTCGTTGTAGCACGAATTGTGACCGCGGAATCCGCATCAAATATTTCAACCGTTGCCGGTGTGTAATGTGCCGGGCTAGACTCGCTCGCCATCTCGGTTTTATATAATTGGTTAAGTTTTACTTTTATTGCCTTGCTCATTTTTTCTCCTTTTTATTATTCACCATTTTCCCACAACCACGAATATTTTTCTATGTATTCTTGTAGTGTCATTTTATGTCCTCTTTTATGCTGCCATACCACATACATACCAACAAAGCGGGACTGCGGTTGTCCCAGATGCCGCATAATATGCCAACTGTATATCCGTGGTAGTATAGGCCGACACAGATGCAAACTTGTTGCCCCCTTTCGCAGAACAAGTAATCGTATAATGTGTATCTTGCATTTCAACAGGCAACGCTACACTTACAGTGCTTGTTGTATCCACTGTTTCACCGCCTTGTTCAACCCAACCATCAGCATACTTACGATACCAAGTGTAATTGTTGCCTGCTGTTGGTGCTTGGAATGCTATTACTTCATGACCACTTGCCCCTCCTGCATCCAAAGCAATTGTTCCCCCACTTGATTGGTTTAATGTAAATGACCCTTTTGTAATGCCGCCTTGTGTTATTATGATTGTTGAATTATTAACCTTCTCTATTAACGCAACTTTTTCAGCCGTGGCATTCGAGTTAATGGCGGCCCATTGGTCTGCAGTAAACGAAGAGTTATTCAAATTATATTCAAACACCCAAGAATCATTCGCGTATTTGTAACGGCTGTATACAGTATTGCCCGCTTGGTCTGTCGACACAACAAACCCATAATCGTTATCGTCTGCCGTAACTGCCTGCAAATCAGCCAAGGAACTATATGTCCCCCGGAATGTCGCAGTTGACGTAGCAATAGAACTATTTACAAAGTTTTTGTCAGCCAACTGATTTTCGCTTGTGGCTTGTGCTGGGACTAAAGATTCTAAATCATCAATGTCGCTTTCGCACTCTTGAATACGATTTTCGTGGTCTTGCGGGACTTCCCCAACAAACTGAATATAACTATCAATCTGTTGGTCACGCATAACCGCTAAATCAAAATCCTCTTCGATTTGTTCCGGGTCAATACGACCGATAACATAATCAGATAATTGAACCAACGGAATGTTACGAATAATGTCCAAACGGTCGCCGGGTTCCACGGCAGTATCAACAACTATATTCAATCCGTTTCCAGAAATCGTGTAATCAACACCATAAACTAACGGAGTATTAGACAGTTTGTTTTTATAAACTTTTATCTGTGGTGACCCATCGGGATTGGTGTTATATACAAACCCAATGGCGTATTCGGTAACCCCGCTCGCCACTATGTATGTTGATTTTGCCGTTGTGTTCGTAATCATTCTTTTACTCCTGATTTTATGTTATCACTCTTCGTCATTTTTTTCAAGAACTTCTTTCTTAATTCCGGCTCTTTTTGCAGACCGCGATGGTGTAAATCCAGCCAACATTAACCGCCCCGCATAACGCACGTCCGGGTTCGGGTCATTTAATAATGACATACCCAAATACGTATTCCATAAATTGTCCGCGCCAACCGGCATACCTAACGCCGACATCGCTTTTGTTATCACGCGGTCATATTCACCTTTCTTCAAGGCAGAAATACCATCAAGCGCGAAGTTATAAATCGGCACCGACATACCGCTAACCCGTGAATCACCAACCAAATATGATATTGCCGGTGTGATAAACGCATTGCCAGCGACCATACCACCAAACACTTGGTCTAATAATGTATTGCCCAAAGCCTTTACGGTTTCTTCTTGTACCTTCTCATCGTCATCCAACAAGTCCCAAGCACCCGCCGCCAACAATGAGTACAGCGTCATAGAGATGGCGATAGACACAACATTAGCCAAGGCTTCTGACTTTGTGGCCGTTCCCATCTTAACTTCATCAAACGTGCCTAAGATACTCGCCCATTTCGCCACACCTTCAGACGTGAAGGCAAACACTTGCCCCATCAAACTTTTGTTCTGGAGTTTTTGAACCAACGGTTTCATCGCCAAGTTACTGGACGATTGGTGCTCAATGATGTAACGGTCAAGTTTGCGAAACGCCTCGGCTTCACTCATACCCTGGGCCATAAAGTCCTTAACCAAACCATACCCACCATAAACGTTGGCTATCATATCACCAGACTGCATAAACAATTTCAAACCCGCGTCACCCATCATATCCATAACCGCTGAAAATTTTGCCATATTCTGGGTCTTATCTCCAGTCCAGTCCATCTTAGCAAACGCTTTCGATACGCCCTTCATAACCGGCGCAGTACTACCGCCCAACGTGCGTTGGTCTAAGTATTCGTTAATACCACCAGCGGCACCCCAGCGCTGTTTGATTTCCGGGCTATGTTTCATCATATAATCAAACGTGTCCTTGAAATTGCCCAGCCCTTCGGCAAACGAATTCCAATAACGGCTCTGGTCTTGTGCACCACCCCAGAACATAAAGACGTTTGCGATGTTTTTTGGGAACGACATCATCTTGTTTGCCAAAATAGATTTGATGATATTGTTGCCCATCTGAGTCAAAGTTTTATTGCGTGACGCATCGAACATTTGTTCTTGCCCGTCTTGCAATTCGCTTTCAATCAAATTCATAAGATTGCGATACCCGTCTTCGCCAATAACTTGACGCACTTCCGCAGCAACCTGAGCGGACGCACGCTTACGCGCGTTGTCTTGTTCGAGGTCAAACGTATACATCGGGCCCATTTCATTCTTATCAACCCCTGTATAACGGAATATATCACGAGTGCGTTTCATTGTTTGGAAATAGTTGGATTCGTGTGACGCCCAGCGAGATACGTACTGCGAGAAGATACGGCCCGCATCCGTGATAGCAATAGCGTCATCCGTATTCTGACGAGCCATTAACGAATCAATCGACAACTCATCAAACAATTCGTGCTCCGCATCCAAGATTGGGAAATAATGTGCATACTTGGATTTGCCAAACGCTTTCTCGTACATCGACATCAACTGGTCTGACATATGTAACGCAAACGCCTTTTCGTCTTCCGATAACGTTGCAATTATGTCATCAATGTTCGTTGTGGTCGAGCGTTGTATGCGGTCGCCAAAGCCCTGTTCTTTCATCAAATACACATACATCGCTTCCCAACCAGTAATATCGCGCGTTGATGTGATAGCCGGGTTAGCCGGGTCAATCATCTCAACCCCAGTCATCCGCGCAAACCCAAGATTAGTCACCATAGTTTTATATTTGAACATAAACTCAGTGTTAGTCTTTGGGTCGCCGAACAAAGGTTTCAGACGCGCCATAAACTCATCCCAATACCGAGAACGGATATTTTGTTTCGCGGAATACTTGCCAGCAATATCCAATTTCTCAGCCACGTCACGCCCAAGAATTGTAACCAAAATACGGTCAAGCCCCCAGCCCCAAGATGAAGACGATGCCCATTTAACAAATTTGTTCATTGGCTGTTTCAGGCGTTGAGTCAACCCCTGGTTTGCCATATTGATGTCATCGGTCAAATCACGACCATCAATCTTGGTGTCAGCGGCAATTTGTTTCTTTTCTTGCTTGCCCGCTTCGAACGATTCTTTAACGGAATCTTTCGCTAACGCTGCTTTCGCCCAATCTTGTGTTTCGTATTGGATGCCGCCTTTTTCAAACTCTTTGTTTCCTGTCCCCATAGAATTGTTTATTTGCCCACGCGAATACGGTTCGGTCAAAACATCTGTCACCGTAACTGTTCTGTTGCTGTCACTATACTGGAGAGTGACGCCTTTTAATCCGTTAGCATACTTCGGGTCTTGCAAAGCACTACCATATACAACAACATCCATAGATGTTACACCAAGTTCTTTTAACGCTTGTGCTCTATGGCGCCCTTCGTGCTGATTGACGATTAAGGTGTTTGGTGCCGACTCTTCAACATCATGCCCGGACGCTAACAAAAACGGCATCGCTATTGTTTTTCCGTTTTTAATAGACTCTTTAATAAACGGTACGCTATCAGGCGTGTTTTCCATACTTGGGGATAAGGTCAAGTATTCGTCTGGTGTCATAGTTATTATAGCACTTTTCCAATCACCTTCTTGGGCATACCTATTTGTTCCTGTTGCACCAATACCATCGTTATTATCGTATGCGACCTCAGTGCCATCGCCCAAAGTATATGTATATGAACCCACCTCGTGTTCAACTCCATCTTCGTGTACTTGTGAACTGTCGGTCGTTGAGCCCACAATGCCAATCGCCGTACGAACCAAATCCAAATCTGATTTTGCTTCCACGGGTTTTGGAGCCGTTTTCTTCGCTTCGACTCTACGCTGACGGACTTCTTCTACCGCCTTGTCATACCCTTCGCGGAACATCTTGTCGCCCATAGTTACGAAGTTCTCCATCGCATCTTGGTCGCCATCAAACAGGTCGTTGATTTTTTGCATACCTGTCGCATCCGAAAAACTATCCATAACATCAAACAGTTCGCTCAACATATCTTTATTGGCTAAATATTCGGCAAAATCATTAAAGCCCTCGCTGTCTTTGTTGAAATTACGCAACGCACGCTTAATGTTATCAGTGCCATATGCGTCTATAATATCCGCCAAATGGCCCATATTGGCCTTAGTGACCCGTTGTAATGCGTCTTGAAAATCAACAATACTTTGTCTCAATGCCTCGCCGTCTTTGCCTTTGAGAGCACCAAGTTGATTCATCACTATGTTTGCGTAAGACAAGAATCTGTTGGCTTCTGATTTTCCAAGCCCGAACGCTTCCGCAGAACGTTTACCAAGCCGTGCAATCGTTTGAGCAAAATATTCAGACGGGCGCCCCTTGCTTTTGCCTTTACCTTCACGGTCAGTATAAAGTTCACGGGCTTTTTCTTTACCAAATGCCAACGCTATATTGTTGTAATAGTGTTCAAGGAAATCCCCAAACCCTTTCTCACCAACCATCGCGTCCATCCAATGCGACATTTCGTGAAGGATGCTTGCCATTTTATCTGACTGACGTGACGCCGGAACAAAATTTGAATCCAAGCGTCGCGCATAATCAGGCGATATGTTTGTATACTCTGTATTGCTACGACCTTCGTGAATTCCAATTTCGTTTTTATTGCGGTCATAATACGAATAACCTTCCGCGTTTTTAGCCACAATAAACTTCGGTATTGTAAAGCCTTTATATTTCGGATTGTTTGCATTAGCAACAGCCGCAACCACATAAGCCCCACGCACAATACCTTTTATCATACTGACTTCGGCATCAGATAAACCATTGCGGATGCCCGCTAACGCCAAATCTGTTTCTGAATCTAATTGACGCATCGTCTGTGACGAAAACACATCGCCTTGGAAGTTGCTTTGTATTGCCTTTAATGTCTGTGCGAAGTTACGACGAGTTTCTTCTGGTATCGCTTGAATCCCACCTTTTTGAGCCAGCCGCAATTCTTCTATTATCGCATCCGGGGCTTCCGATATTGCCGCGCGTAATATCCCCATACGCTGGCTTTCATCAATTGCTCCCTTCTCAATCATTTCATCTATTGTCGAATTTAATATTCCTAACGCTGATGCGTATTGCGGACCAACCCCTGCCGCTTCCGCTAAAGCCATTTGGTCGGCTAATTTGGCGTGACGAATGGACGCTGGAACACCGAGCAATCTTAACGCCCCGGCCGACACACCCGCAACAAACAATCTATCTATTGGGTTTTCTTGAAAGTCTGGGTCGTACCAACCTTCCACTGTCTCTTGTACATCTTCAAGCCCTGCTTCAGCCAAGACATCCAAGCCTTCTTTTTTCAAATAATGAAGAAGCCCACGATTTTTCCAACTCTTAACTATGTCTTTCCCGGCTTTGTAAGTAAGGGTTAGCATACCCATACCACCCATAATTTCTGCGACATCTGTGGCTATAACCACACCAGCCCCACCTGTTGCATATGCCCGCGCCCATTCTGGCGACACCCCGGCATCTAATGCTTTGTGGCGCAATTCGTTTACTTCCGACAGACCAAATATACTTGCCGTTAAAGCCGGAGCATTTACCCCAATATTTAATCCCATTAACCCTCTTGCGGTCAACACCATACCTAAGGCACTGCCCATACCGCGCCCCAATTCCGCCTTCATCGATGTGTCTGACATATCTGCATCGTATGTTGCCAAAACAGTCCGTTCTATTGGGTCAAGCGTTTTATCAACAACGTCTGCCATTTGTTCCACGGCGACCTGCGTGTCCTCAAGTTTATCAGCGACGCCTTTAGCCCATCTTCCAAAACCTGTATTTGCTAACGCCGAACCTGAATTACTAATCAACTGGAACGGGTTTGCTAATATGTTGGCCAATGTATATGTTGACACTAATCCTGCACCCGAAATCGCTTTTGCTGTACTTGGGATGACGTTCATCAACATTTTTTGTGTTCCGCCAACTAAATGAGACCACCAACTTAATGAACCATCACGAGCCAGCGGTGTGTATCCTATATAATTTTCCGGCTCTCTATTTGCACCGACCGCGAAGTACGCCTGCGCCATTTGCGCCAACGCGTCTTTTTCTTTTATGTTTAATTCCGGCCACGGCATCGCATCATAAGTGTTTGGGTCAAACAACAAATGTTTACCATCTGAGTCTGTCACATAAGACGTATTGTATGTGTTGTCAGGTATCGCCGTCCCTGTTACCGTGCCCATAGCATCCGGCGACATATCTATACCACGACCTTCGCCCGACGCCTCTTCTTGCAATATCGGAGCGTCCTGTTTTTCCAAACCCATACCATATAAATGAGTGGTTGCATTAGTATCTGGCGTAGAGGCCGCAATGTTATCCGCTTCTTGTTGAGCCACGGCTGGTGACGTACCCGTTAATTCATCAATCTGGTCTTGTATATCATTCATTGTTCGCCCTCTTTTGTGCATCCGTTATCGATTTTCTAGTGGTTGACCCACGCCATATAGTATCCAACATATCTTTCGCTGGTTGCAAATACGCCCCGCCCATCTTGAAATCTTGGTCTTCACGGGTATAACCGGGTTCTGGCCTCGCCAAATATGCGGCTAACTGACCTGAATCTCTCGACGCCTGCGCGGTGCTCGCCCACTTATCAACCTCTTTCATTATATCTTTTTCTGCATCAGTTAGCCCGCCACGAAGAAAATTAGTATAAAACACATCTGTCCTTTTAACATCTTCGTCCGTCATCTTTTTATTATAATTGCCATCACTAACCAAACCGTCCATCGTCATCATCAGAGACTCTACATATGTCCTATCGGTCTGCGCTAATCTTGTCCCCTCTAAGCGGCCGGCATCTCGAAACGCCTTTAACACAAATGCTTTTACTAACGTGTATTCCCCAACCGTATCACGTCCCATATCTTTATCGAAGTCACCCTTCCAGGTCTGAATCACATCTTGTAACAACCCACCGTCTGTACGACCCGGCGCAGCGACATCTGTCCCTGAATACCATTCGCCACTATTCAAATACTTGCCTCTAACATACCCGGGCAAAGACGACGTATTTTGCGGTTCTCTACCCGTTTTTATACGCGCCACCAATTCAACCCCTGGGTTGATGTTTGTCGCTTTTTCACCGCTCCATAAGATATTGTCGGCATAAAAGTCTGGCACGTTCAACGCTTCTACACGCGCGTTAATTTCATTATCAATCAACGAATCTATGTCTTTACGAGTGCCTTCCGCAACACGGCCATATCTATTCACGTCTTTTCGCATATCGTTTAATTTTACAATCATACGAGCGCGATTTGACGAGTTGTTATCCTCGGCTTCTTTATATTCGATTGTCATCTTGCGCAAATCGTTTTCATATAAATTTTGCCGTACCTCTTTAGCAACATTATATTTATCGTACGCGTTAGTTAGTTTCGTTGCAAACGCCAAACGTGTCGACGCTGGATACGAATCCATATACAACAGTTTCGGCACCGGGTTACCATCCTTATCTATCTCGGTACCAATAACTATCGGTGATGGGTCTAACCCAACTATCTTTTTATACAACGCGTCCTGCGATGGCTCGTCTTGTTGCATCGAATATGTGGCATACATCTCAGTCAGCAATTTTAAGTTTGGGTCGTCGCCTTCTTTTTTTGCTTTTTCAAGACTTTCTAATTTGTTTTTGGCAGACGCATAAGACACAGAGCGCTCATACGCATTTAATGTGTCATATTTTTTCGGATTGCGTAAATCAGCCATTGTTTGTTTTACGGCCGCTTCACTACCGTTTAACCCATTGTTAACACTTGCGGTATCATATAAATGTTTTGCTTTGAACTGAAGTTTCGATATCGTCTCAGGCGAAGATAACCCTTCCAATGTCTTTGCAATTTTTTCGTTAAGCATCCATTGCAGCCCAGCCTTACCGCGGTTCAAGGCTTCAGTTGTCCACTGCGGAATATTGACTTCAACATCGTTTTCTAACTGAGATGTTTTCTTTTTTAATATCTTGTCTGACACCGCTAATTGCAATTCGTCAAAATAAGTTTTGTTCTCGCGCGTAAAACGTGTACGCGTAGCGTCATCATATCTATAAAACGCTTCTTGAACTTTGCTTAACGCTTTCTCAGACAAATCATCGTAATCTGCTGTGGCAGATGCAGCATCATCAATCAACTGGTTTGCCTCTTTCTCGGCCAAAGATATATCTGCTTTTAATTCATCATCCAAAATATTGCGTTGCCGCTCTCCAATTTCGTCAGCCACGTTACTCAAACGATTAAACGCATCCGCCAACGGCTGATAATCCGGTTTATCAAATGATACTTTCTGTGGCTCTGGTGCTTCCCAACGAATTTGATTTGCGTGTAACTCTGGCATTACTATCTCCTATCTTACACAGATGTCCCATACATTCCGTTATTTGTTACCGGGCCACTAAATGTAGTTCTCGGTGTGGTTTTACCACCTAACATTCCAGTGCCGTATATGTTTGACACCCCTCTTGCTGCAGCACCAATCGTGTTTATTGATGAGGCCAACACCCCGACCCTACGATTGCGCTTTGCTATTTTCGCGTTATACTTGTAATTCAGTGCTGCTGTTTCGTGTGCCGCTGCTTCCGCACCATAACGATAACGCAGTGCTGATAAATCTTCCGCCAAATTAAAATGCGCCCCACGTAATGCAGACTCTGCTGATGTACCAAGATTACCTTGGCCTGTCATTACGTTTAACCCCGCGGCTATTTCGTGACGTACCGCTCTATAATGCTGTGTGGAATTTAACGATTCTTCTTGGTATGCTTGTTTTTGAGCCTGACGTTCTTGTTGTTCGTTGAATTTGTTTTGGGCTTCCTGTACTTTCCCCGCCTGATAATTAGACACGCCAGACACAACTGCCGATGCAGTACCTGCTACCGCCGCTGCTACCGCTGAAACCGCTGCAATCGTCGTGAACGCCATTTCAATTCTCCTTTACATACACATAATACACTGTATCGTCTTTTTCTTCAACTACTTTTGTTCGTTTGAATCCAAAAAATTCTACGAATCTTTTGAACACCGGGTTACGTTCGTCTATCAACACAACAAACCTTGTCGCAACCCTGCTAAATATTAAGTCCTTGCAGAACTGTACCGCTTCTCTCGTATGGTTTTTTATCTCTTTGCTAAAAACACCCCAGACCCCCAACGTATCTACCAGTTCTTCCGCGTCGTATCTTATACATCCAATCGCCATTATTGGTTGCCCATCACACTCCATTACTCTTATTTCATCGCTCTTATCAATTACATCCGGGTCTACCTTACCGTTCTCGGTGCTGTTCGCTAACAACACAACGAAATCAGATGGTACAGCCCGCCTAAATTTACACGTCATATGTAAATCTCCTGTATAGATAATAAGTTCATTGGCTCTGGTGTATCACTCCGCAGGTTAATTCCAACCCCCGCTGTATTAGGATACTTCCCTTCGCCTTGGTTCTGTGCTTCCGCGTATCCTAATGGTATATCTAATTTAATATCACCGGTATACAATCTGTGTGCAGCATCATATTCTTGTTGTGTGTTCCACGCTTCATACTTGAAGTACTTATCAAAGTCCACGCTCGCGCCATATTCGAACGCACCTGTCTTGTTTAACCGCAAATACACAGACAAACTTTGCTGTTGATGGCCTTCGAGTTTGTTCCCAAATGCCGGCTGCGTATGGAGTTCGGCAACCATTGGCAACCCAATCTTAAACAACTTTGACTTTGGCAACACCACGCCGGAGTAAATATCGTGCGATACATCGCCGTTCTCATCCAACATCACTTTTATAAATTGCGATAAATCATCCCCGTATTTAATCCAAACCGTACGGTTGGCGAAGTGCGAGACAGGTTCAAATACTGCCAGTGTTTCACCGTCGCCTTGCGTGATTTCATCAAACGTATATGTTGGGTGTTCAATCGCAAGACGTTCAAATGTTATCTTGCCGTCGTTACGTTTAACCGCAACATACCCAGCGACTTCATCATTTGCGTGCGTGGTAACGAAATCTATTACTTCGTTATCAAAGTTCAATTCGGTGAAGCCCATAACTTTTTGTTCGGCCGCATAATTGAATAACGATAGTTGCTTTGTGTCGTGCAACAAATATATGTTACGGTCAAGATTATTCAACGCTTCGATTCTGTGAATTCCGCGTTCCATAATATGCTGGGTCAGATACCCCATCATACGCGGCGTATAATCGTCAGTTGTATAATCATATGCGATGGTATATAATTCTTTCCCGGTGATACCAACAAACATATTGAGTTCTTTATATTTCAATGGCATCACAGACTTACCGCCCATATTCGAAATATTTTCCACAACAGTCGTCGTTGGTGTATAAACCGCAGACCGACGATTGCTACCACCCGGATTAACAAAATATTCACCTGAATATCCACCCATATACAAACGCGTACGCGCCAACGTCCAGTTAATCTGCGAGTCTTCGTTGTTGCCAATCAGCCCTATAATCGCTGACGTGTCTAATTGTTCGCCGAACTCTTCGGAACTGAAATTGAAGTAATCGTCAGTAACCGACATCGCGTTCCACGCACCAAAGTTTTTGGTGTTGCATACAAACCCTAGGCGACCAGATACCATATAAACTTCTGACGGATGCATTCCGTCTTTTCCCCATATAGACCAAGCATAATTTTTTATAATATAATTGTTGCCACTTTTTGTGTTGCGTGGAATTTCGCCTTCCGGGACAAACACTACGATTGTTTGTGAATTCGGGACATCAACGACTGTTCCGGTGTTTGAACCGCTATGTACATATAACCACGTCACCCCACCGTCTGTTCGTGTTCCAAATGTATGTGATGGCTGTACATTACCGCAAGTACCACTCGTTAACGCTTTATACCAATGCCCGTTTGAATACGCGTAGTCACCAACTGTAACTTGTTTGCTTTGCCACCAAGGTTCTATTACCGTGTCATCATTGAAGAAGAATTTAATTTTACGACCAATCGTTTGTTCTGCGTCGATTGTACCAGTCGTCGTTTCTGTTGGTATATAATGTTGCGACTCATATGTGGCACCAGCCTTTTGAACTTCGTTATTTATTAACATATCGCCCGTCGTAATTACCATATAGTATTCGTCGCCATTTTGGTGCCCAGGTAAACCAAACAAAATTAGTTGAGAACCCGATATATATGCTTGTGGGCAAACCGTTCTTATTACTTGCCATACACGCTCACGAGTGATGGTGTCTTTCATCGTTACGTTACGCATCCGTAAAGAACCAGTTTCTCGATAGGTTTGTGTATTGTTAGCCTGATTACAAACGCCGGTAACAAGTGCTGTTGCTTGATTATTCCGTACACGGAATAATGAAACAGTCGAGTTGTTTGTGGTTAATGTTTTTTGTGACGCACTACCCCCAACGTATTGTTTTTTTACTTCACGAATATATGTGCTCTGTCCCGCTAATATTGACGGGAAGTATGTTAAAATATCACTTGAATTTGTTGGTATCGTCAGCGTTATGTTACCACTAATACCATCCGCCCATAATTCCCCTTTATAATCATCTGTCGTGCCAATTGGGAAATACGGTATCTCTTTGAACGCGACAATATTCGTATCAAATACATATTCGCCAGTCTCGCTGTCGACACCATAAAAATCTATTTCAAATGGTTGTACTGATTGATGACACAATATCAACCGGTCGTTAATCTGTTGCCACCGCAACTCTTGCGGTTTCACGGTCAATGGCATCTCAATATCTAAATCTTTATAATTGTCGCCGTGTATCAAACCAATCTTCAACCCTGCGGCTTCTTCGTCGTGCGTGCCATAAACCACAAACACCATCGGTTCATATTTGTTGATAAACGGAATCATCTTAATATCAAAATCATCTATCGTCTTTTCGGTGATATGATAAGTACCATAAAACTTTTTTATCCCACCAGATACCTGCGTCAGGAAATTACTCGAATAACGCGAAGACGACGCAAACGACTCGAGGTCTACACGACCAGCGAGTTCGCTCGAATACTCACCAGAATTAAATGCGGTGAACCCTTGTAACTTTTTATCAGAACCAGAAGCCATACCAAATCCTCGCGTCTTGTGTTTCAGTCGTCCCGGTCGCACTCGGCTCCATCTGTAATAACTGTTGACGACGCGCGGTCGAAACTTCCTTGTTATATATTTGATTCAAAAACGCTATGTCCGCATCCGCACCCATAATCTTACGCGCTATGCGCAACGCTAATGCCGCCGATATAACATCACAGAATAATGTCGGCCACTTCGACATAGGTACGTCATTCGAAATATACGGAATAGTGTCAAGCGGAAAACGAGTGTATAAATATTCGCTCGTTAAGAAATACGTGTGGCCCAAATCATACTGATTATGACGATACGGATACCGTTCGCCAAAGAAATATTGCGACAACCGACTGAAATCAGCCGGCAAATGATATGCAATATAACCAGAGATATGGGCTTCGGGATGGCTCTCTATATCCACCGGCAGCGCTTTCGTTACCTTGTAGGCAAAGAGCCACTCGAATTTATCTAATTCAGCCTTGACACACTGACCGTAGTGACGCTTACACAGTATCGCGTTCGGATTGTTTGTGTCGTTGATGTTCTGAATATTCAGCCCACCCACGTGGTCCAAAGCGTTATTAGCAATGTCAGTTTCGGTCAGTGTGTTCAACATGGCAACCTCACTAGTCTATGTTTTGAATATCAAGCACGAACACGCGTTCTTCATCCAAACGTGCCGCAGCCATCGACATGCAAGTATAGATTTGTTTTGCGTAAGACTTATCCGGACGTTCCGAAATAACAGTCTTCAAGTCAGACCAAATACCTACGCAGATTGGTTTACCAGCGATAACCAAGCACTTCGTGCCATGGTTCCACACGTCGGCATCCGACAAGTGCACAAACTTGATTCCGCGATACGGAGTCAAAGCACCGCTCGACAGAACTTGAGTGCCCATATTGTTCCAGTTGTCGTAACGTGGGTCTTGGAACAACAGTTTTTCTGCATCCGATGTTGTGTAGCAGATAACCGGATTCGCGCTAAGGTCAACGTCTTTTTTGTTCAACGCATCCAAGACTTCGTCCAAAGCTTCGGTGATTGTCGTTCCAGCAGCCGGAGTGATTGTGTTCGCAGCCGGCAACGCAACATATGCGTATGGTGAGGTGATGCCCTGTGGTGCTTCAGAACCAGCTGTGGTTACTTCAGCAACATTCGCCAAATTGGTGATAGCAAAACCCAAAGCCGCATTCACAAATTCAACGTCCATATGAGTTTTGAACGCCATGATTTGTGCTTGACGAACCGCAGATTCTTCCGCAACCAATGTCAACAGGTCAAACTGTGCAGATTTTTGCAAGCAGTTTTCAACCAAGTGTGGCGCCGGAAGCCAGCGAGATTCAAATTGCGCAGAATCCGCAACTGTATCACGGATACCCTGCAAGTCGGTCACAGTGCGAACTGTGAGTTTTTTCACATAGTCAATGACTTGAACGTCACGAACCGTTAAGCCGGTCTTCAACATTGTGGATTCCGCAGTGCGGGTTTCCCCTTGCTGAATAACAGGCTGCATCAAATTGGTGAACTGTTGAGCAATGAGCTGTTCGTTGTACTGATTGCTTGCTGAAGCACCATTATAAGTTGTACTAGGCATTTTTTCCCCTTATATTTTAATGTTTAACTTCGGCTTTCGCCACTCTTGTTAAGGTCATCGTTATGAGGGAAGGTCTGCAATAACCGCCTATAATAATTCCTTTCTTTCTTGTCCCGCCAAATCTTCCGCTTCGCCTTTTGCAACAGACGGAACTTCGTCTTTGGGAAGGGACTTCTTTGAAGATTTAGGTTTCTTACCTATCTCTTCGTTGAATAAGTCTACAACATATTGAAAAAAACTGCAAGCATTTTCTTTTCCTAAATATCCCCAGTGCTGCGCAACCCACAATACATCGTATTTTAATATGTTTAACATTACTTTCCCATCTTTCAAATGACGCTGCTTATGCATCATTCGCGCTACGTGTGGATTCTGCATCTTGGTCTCCATATGTTTCTTTGTACATTTGTTCTTTTACTTCCTCGAGATTGTCTACGGTAAACGTCGGAAACAACGTGCCCTTACGCAACTCGTTAAACCGCTTCTTGTTTTCTTCGTTCGCTTTCAATAACTCTTCGCGATACAACATAAAAACATCACGCATTTCTTTTGCACGCTGTTCTGTTTCGTACACAGCATAACTCGGAATCTGTTTTTCCAATAAGAAATAAAATATTTCCCCTTCTGTTTTGTGCACGAATGAACCTAGTACCATGCTTTTCTGTACCGGACATTCCGATGTTAAATCCGGGTCAAAAAACCAGACTTCTGTTCCAATCGGCATTGTGTGAATAATATATGGTTTCTTCATCTTAATTTCCTTTCATTTGTAATTCCGTTAGACGTTTGATTTCTTTCATTGTCTTTGCGTCATTCTGCGCTAATAACTTCGCTGTTTCTTTATCCGCAAGCATCTCTTTCAATTTGTACGCAGCAATCTCTGGCGTCTCTTGTCCCGCGTTGTAATTCTGTAACGCTTTAACTCCACCGGCCGCCGCTCCAATCGAATAGAACAATTTGGTCGCCTTATCTGTGCCTAACGCTTTTTCAACTTTATCGAGTTCTTCGGCTGTGAAGCCAGTCTTCTCGGTTATATCACGAACCGCCTGTTGGGCTACAGCCACATTCGCTTCGTAGTCGCTACCCCATTCTTTTTTAAGTGCAGCCGTACCTTTTTCAATAGCCGTATTCCACTCTTCATCGGCTTTTGTCTTGTTGGCGTTATCTTGCTCAACCATAAATTGCATCAACGATTCTGCCTGCTTCTTGGAAATTCCAAGGTCATACAATTTTTGTGCCGCAGCCTTAGCAAAATCATTATCCCCCAAACCGTAGCCCGATGCATCGTCCGGCCGTCCCAGTTGTTTATATACTTCGCTAAGGTCTCTGTTGCCGTCAGCATCCGCTTTCGGTATGCGAACCAAATCATTCTTGTCCATACCAACATAGGATTTCGTGTCGCGTAACGCTTTAATCACAGCCGCTGGGTCTGTGTAATTGCTCGATTGGATGAACCCCTTATCATCATCCGATAACCCCCAACTATCATAAAATGGGGTTTGTGCATTTTGGTTGCCACCTTCATTTTCAGCCATCAATCAATCTCCTTTATTCTGTGATAGGTTGCATTAAAATATCGCTACCGTCTACTGGTTTCAGTTCCGGTGCGCGAGGGTTTATTACTTTGTCTCGCTCTTCAAGAATCGTATCAACAATTATGTTCTTGCCAATCTCGACGAAGACCGAGTTCACGTTACGGCCAGAGTCGCTACCACGTAGTGGATTTCGATTACGCAACGACTCTAGCCAAACCAAAAATTCTTTGGGCAACGAACCAAGTGTTGCCCTTACTGTCTCGTTCATTGTCCGCCTTCACTTATTTGCTGTGCCTGCGCTATGTCTTTCATCGCACTGCCTACGCCCGGCGCTACCTGTGCCATCGCCATCAACTCTTGCTGTTGAGCCTGCGCTTCGTTCAACGCCGCCACTTCATCCGGGGTGCGCATCACGCTGTCCGGCACATTCATATTCGCTTGGATGTAACGCAACACCTTGTCCACATCAACACTGTTCACAACGTTGCTATCCAGTTGTGCGAATTGCCCCATCGTACCAACCAAGTTAATCGCCGAATTCACAGAGTCCATACGCTGGCCCTTCAACATTGGGTTATCGAGTAAGATGTCAAACGATTTATCCAGGTCTTTCAGTTCCGCCGGCATCTGCGGTAAGATTCCCATCTTGCCATAGATAATCAGTTCGGTCTCAATCAACGGCAATAAGAATTCACGCGCAATACGGTCGCCACTCGGAGCAACCAAGTTCGCACGCTCGTTCGATTTAATCATAGCATCAGTTGCACTACGGCTTTGCGTGTCACTCATCAACGCCATATATTTTGCCAACAGCACTGTCGATATTGTGTCTTGATATTTTTGAATCAAGTAATCCATAGACGGCAGGTCACCATACGCACGCAACGCCTGTACCATCGGACGGCCTTCATCGTCAATACCACCTTCAATTACCGAACCACTCGCTGCAACTTTCCGCGCGTCAATCACATCACTGTTGGTCAACAATGTCGGTTGACCCACCAAATCTGTTTGCTTCAAGAAATTAAACTGCAAACTGTTCAACGCCTTAATGGATGGCAACACCGACATACACGGGCTGAATCCATACGAATCTGAACTTGATGGAAATACCGCACTTCTAAAGCATAAATAACACAAATAATCTAACTCAGTTTCTTCAATTATTTGTTTGTTCGTTAAATCAATATATGCACTATGGTACTTACCGCTCTTTTCAAACGACGGCTCAACCGCATGCAATAATGTAACTGTCTCATCCAACCACTTCAAATCTTGACGGTCTTTGTATTTATCAGGTAGATAATCTGGGAATATAGTCATTAAGTTGCGTACCGTATAATCAACTTTACGATAAAACGTGTTTATAAAACCATACGCATCTTTTTCAATACAAAACTCACGTATCGGTAACGTTTTATAACTAATACACTTATGCTTATAATCCGGAATCACTTCCATAATTGCATGCCCGAACGCACCACCAGACATATAACATTCATTCATCGCTGGGGAGAAATTACTATACGCACTGTAACGGCGATTATATATGAATTTGTTTTCTTCATCCAATAACGGCCCGTATTTTTTCTGCACTTCCGGGTCAAAGAATTGTAACTTGTGCCAAATGTATGCCTGCGGGGTTATCATACTGTTTAATACAGCAGCGTATATCGGCAACAATGATTGCGCTGTATCGTCCATCTTGGGGATTAACTGTGTCATATTCCCATTTGCGCGCTTCACGCGGAAGTACGCGTTCCGCGGGTCTGTGAATACCGCTATCTCATCCCACTTAGGAAGATAATTCTCGCGTAAACTCTCAAGGCGATTGTTTCTTTCTATATAATAATTTATATCTCGTGTTGTTTGCATTTAGCCCTCTTTATATTCAATATTATATCACCGAAGCGTTTTTATTTCAAGGTTTATTCGAATGCCCAACAAAAACCACCTGTTTGTTTCCTTTTCCCATGGCAACACGCTGATATATTTTTATAATGTATACCAGTTTCGCGCATTGCCTCACGCGCACCATTAAACCGATTTATAATTTTATTGTCCTTTATTTGTAAAATAACCTTAAAATAACAACTCTCGTCACCAAATTTGCCCTTATGTGGGTTTTGCCTGTTTAAGAATTTCCAAGAATGAATTTGATTTTCTAAATTAGACACCCATTCCAAATTTGATATGCTGTTATCTGTCCTAACCCCGTTCTTATGATTTATTTGCGGCTTGTTTTCCGGATTAGGAATAAACGCCTCAGCCACCAAACGATGTATTAAATATGGTTTTTTGCTCTTGTTGATTGATAATGTAACAGCGTTATATCCTGTATTTGTCTTATATACAGACAATAATTTCCATTTGCCTTTGCGGTTACTGCGGACATTAGCAAGGTTGCTCACCTGGTAGTGTTCGTTTATATCTTTCCAAATTTCTTCAGAAGACATTCCCCTTTCCTTTCTTTTCGATTATACCGTAGCACTTCCCAATGTCGGCTGTCGATTCATCGCATTAGATAAAAATCCGCTTCCACGATTACGTCCTTGTAAAAACGATGCCAACATTCCTTGTTTGTTCCGTTGGTTTTGTGTTTCTGCCCCAGTCTCGCCCAAGTTAATTAGTGGGTCTGGTACAGGTGTGGGCTTCGGGGTCGGTGGTATGTGTGCCATATTTATTCTCCTGTAATAATGTTCCCGTATAGCGATACACCAGTATCGTATACTTCTCGGTTGTCATTATAACGCGTTTTTATTTTCTCCGCAAGCAATAATTTTGTATGCTTACGTCTTGCCACTTGTCCAGCATATAACAAACTCGCTACTACATCTTGCTCCAGCCCGTGCTTCTGCCTCCACTCGTTAAACTTTCCTATCTCGGATAACGCTGGTATCGTGTCCCGGAAAAATGTCGCGTTGTTTAATAACCACCGCCCGTTCTCTTCTTGCTCCGGCCGCAACAATCTCTTTATCCTTATCACGTTAAACCCTTCTCTCCGGAATGTCTGCGTTAAAGTCAACAATGTCTCTTTATTTGTTGTGTTCGCGTCGAACGGTAGTGCCACTGTTGGTATTGACAGCGTACGCAACCGCTCGTACCAATATTGTAATGGTTGATTATTTTCCCATTCTATCCCGATTACATACGGTTTTGTATCCGTCAGCGCCAAGAACGTGGCTACGGTGTAGTCTCTTCCGGTCGAGTGGCTTATATCGAACACTGCTATTTTCTGTGTGGTCGCCAATGCGGGGCGGGCCTCGTCATCGTGCGCGTCTATTATCCTCGCTGGCTTCGCGTTAAACAGGTCGCTTAATTCATTATAAAATATAGCACTCATATTCGGTCGCCCTTCATCTATAAAACTAAAATCGCATTCAAATTCCACATTGAACGACTGGAGGGCCTGGGTCATACTCAATCCCGCCGCCAAACAATATTGGATATGTTCTTTTTTTATTTCTTCGATACGTTCAGGCGGGAAGGCTTCAGGGTTATCGTAGACAGAAATCATAGCGGAGTACCAATTCGGGTCGTTCGCGTATTGTTTATACATATTATATAAACGGTAGTTATCATCTACGCGTGCGGTACCCAGGAAGCAGAGCCATCCGTTCCGGTCGGACAAGCAGGGGAGTATTACTTCGGCGATAATTTCCGGACTAACCTGTGATAATTCGTCCACTGCACAACCATTTAAGTATCTTCCACGGAATTTCTCAGCAGTCCTAGCCCCACCCAGGGTTATTTGTGCTCCATTCGCCAGTGAAAGCACCCCATTGGTTTTATCGAACTTAATAATATACCCTTCGCTATTATCGAGGGTAGCGAATATACCAATAGTATTGGCCATAGATTGTTCAGCGAGCGGCGATATAAACAAATATTGTCCATCTGCGGGGCCATTATAGGCTCTTCGGAGCATTTCTGCGCAGGTAGCAACAGTTTTTCCTGCCCTTCGGTGACACAACAATATAGCCCGATGCCAATTACTGGCGTGAAATTCTCGAAAAACTTCGCGAGGTTTGTATTTCATATCACTTAATCTTCTACTAAGCCGAACAATTTATCCAGGTCTGCTTTGGCTTTAATTACTGGAGCCTCTACCGGTTCGAACGTATTTGGGTGTTGTGCTCCGTGTATATTATTTATTGCATTCATAACGGTGTCAAGCATATATTGTTGTCCTGGGGACAAGATTGGTCTATCTGTTCTTATCATTTCGACACCTGCCCTATGCTGTTTTATAGCAACCCTAACAAAATCCGCTTCCGCATCATCTTTAACATAAACACAAATCTTTTTACCCATATCAAATCCTTTATTGTTGACAAATTTTTAGCCCTTTGGCCGTTTTTACCAAAAAATATGGTAATATATGTATTCCCAAAAATCAAGCAAAAAATGCAAAAATTGCAAAAACCCGTATGTATACCCAAGGTATACCCTATTTGTCATACCTAGTATATATACATACATCTTGCTGTTTTGTATATAAGAATTTTCCTTGTTATATATATGTATGGTTATATATATTATATACAATATTCTATTATAACGTGAAACTTAAGGCGCAAATCTATCATAGCGTGTGTTTTGTATAGACAAATGTTGACAAAAACGCAAGTTTATCGTGTAGATAATACTACACTTTGGTTGGAGTTTTGACGGATTAGTGTAAAATAATAATCCTTACATCGGGATGCTATACAAGTACTTTCCAAAATGTGTCTATTTTTTGGCGTAATATCTCCATCGAACGTGACTTGAGGGTCAATCCAGGAACACAACTTGTAGTATTTTGGGGGAGGGAAGGAACAACCCCAGACCCACCTTGGCTTTGGGGGGTGTCCCCCGGGTTGTCTATAATTTTATAAAGTCTTTCAATTATAAAATAAAATTTGAAAGCCCCCCCCTAGGATAAAAAATTTTTATTTTTTTTTGCTTGACTTCCCAAAAAAAATATATAATAATATAAACAAGTCAAAAAGATAAAAAAGACCTTGTGTCAATACAATTTTTTTGACCCGCCGTTGTATCGGTCAATCGGTTGAATTTTACAATCGGTCAATCGGTCAATCGGTCAAGCCCTTGTGGATATTCTTGTAATAATAAAAAGCAAGAAAGAAAGCAAGATAAAAACAAAAAAACAAAAAAACAAAAAGAGTAAAACGATGAAAGTATATAGAATCAAAACTAATGATTTCGCAAAAATCACAAGTAATAAAAACTTGTTATCGGATACACAAAAAGAATTATTATCCAAGTATGAATCATTGACCGGTTGTAAAGCAAAAAAATTCTTGCCACGCGGTAAGGATATTGTATTGATAATCGGTCAAGATAACAAGTATTATATTACAAGTAAACCGGTCTATGTTGATTCAATCGCAAAAATTCTTGAATCGGTCGGCATTGACCAAGATTCAATTATTGTAATGAATCGCAATACCGGCGGTCAATCGCAAGAATTGACCCTTGACCAAGTCAAGAATTTTTTAACGGTTGACTAATAAAAAGCAAAACACAAAACAAGCCCGGCGCAATTGCGCCGGGTATATAATAAAAATAAAATAATAATCCATTATAGAAAAGAAAGCG